>Ga0304730_1001528_pt1 | contig 17302 bp, 36 predicted proteins | sample M_130628_MF_Meta_FD_190474 | JGI IMG/M metagenome (GOLD analysis project Ga0304730, IMG submission 190474) | Freshwater microbial communities from Lake Montjoie, Canada to study carbon cycling - M_130628_MF_MetaG (v2) (version 2) | ecosystem: Environmental > Aquatic > Freshwater > Lake | place...
GTGTAAGTCCAAAACAAAAAAACAAAATTGAATGCCCCCCTATTTGACTGGGGGTGTTTGAGTGTTTGTTTGCGCTTGCTCTTGAGAGTTATGTTGTTAGGGGTTTGTTGCCACGCCTTGAGTTGCATCGTGAGTGCGCTGCATCTAGCGGGCTATTGATGTCTCCAGGTATCAGGTGGTCTGCGGTGATGTCATTGCGATCGGTGAATGCTTGTTTGCAGATGTGGCAGTGAGTTGCTGTTGCGCGTAGGTGAGCTCTTACCCGCCTGTATCTGGCATCGTTGTATAGAGTTCTACCTGCTTTACGCCCCGCTTGTCTAACTCGTTCGCGTTCGTCTTGTGTTTGTTGATGGGTGTCGCAGTAACTTTGGTTGCGTGTTAGCTCTCCGCAGGTTAGGCAGGGTTTCGGGAATCTAAGCAAATAGATCATCTGCTTCAGGTTTGTTGAGCATCGTTTGATAAGCGTGTTCAAGCCTGCCCTGAATTATGGGTAGATACTCAGGTGTTAGTTCTATTCCTATGAACTGTTTGTTTTCTAGGATTGCTGCTTTACCTGTTGAACCTGACCCGCAGAAAGGGTCTAACACTGTCCCATTCTCAGGAGTAACAAGCCTAATCAAATACTGCATTAACGCTGTTGGTTTCACTGTTGGGTGAGTGTTCTTTACTGGGTTTGAGCGTGTCTTGTATGGCACTTGTCTTTTATCTTGCCCTGCATCTCTGCCTGTAAGTATTTGTTCAGGTAGCTCGTCTAAGCCTTCGTTGCGGTCGCGTTTGTTTGCTTTAGCAACATAAAAGAACCTGCTCGCCCCACCGCTATCACTGTAACCTGATCTTCCTGTTTCATAGTCGTATTCTTTAGAATTATCGTTACCTACACCAAAACCCCATTTAGTGTCGTGTGGGCGATTATGACTAAGGCTTTTGCTTATGCCTGATTGCTGATCTAATAGTTCTGCTGTGTATTCGTCAAGAATAATGTTTGCAGGCCAACGCCCCTGATTTACTTCCTCAATTTTATGACCAGTTCTAGCCCAAGAGCCACTTCTATCTTCAGTTCCATTTGCATTTTTAGGGTAATCGGCTTGATGGCTTCTTGTAGTTGCACCTTGACTGCCTATGCGTGTTGCATCAATGTTGAGCGCACCTGTCCCATACTGTAAAACATTTTCTGCAACTGTCCCGATAACGGGTTTGCGGGCAACGACTATTGGTTCGTGTGCAGGTTTGAGTGCTGTCCCCCAACCATCCCACTCTTTAGCTTCATCAGTAGATTCGCCTATTCTTGTGAGTTGATTTAGTGTTGTGTTGTAACCATCATCATTACTGTTCATAAATCCAACACCACTTGCAGGCTTTGCTTCAAACTTTACGCCTTGCATTTTGTCTATGGCTTTGCTGATGTTGTGCGATTTAGGGAAACCTGATCCATACAACCATGCAATGTTGTCGCGTATTTCAAATCCTGCATCTTCAATAGCAACAGCCAACCTATGCCAAGTGCGTGTTCCCCCGAACGCTAACAAGTGTCCCCCAGGTTTGAGAACTCTTAGGCACTGCTGCCAAAGTTCAACTGAATAAGCTATCCCTGAGTTATCCCAAGTCTTACCCATAAAGCCTAGTTCGTAGGGCGGGTCGCAAACTATCGAATCAACACTGTTACCTGCCAGTGTAGGGAGAACGTCAAGATTACTGCCCGCATAGATTGTTGCGTTGCCTACTTGTATTTGTGGGGTCATTCTAATTCTTCTTTCAACGGGTCGTAGATGGCTTGAAATCCTAGACTAACTTCAGTATTCGACAATAGAGAACTATCACGCTCAACAGGTTTCTCTGCCCTGTTTGAGTGCTTGTGTGTCCTTCTCCAAGATTTGATTAGCTCGATGGCTTCACGATCGTCCGTTTCGAACTCTGCCCCGCAGGAACAGGTTTCACGAATCATTTTTAGCCCAACCAGATCCTAGAAACCTAGTTGTTTGCCAGTCATAGTTACGCACCATAAGTTCTTTACAGTTCTCACATTTAGGCGCTTCAACTTGTTCAGTGAGTGTTGCAACAACATCGGCTTTAGCGTTACATCTATGACAGTAGTAAGAATATGTTGGCATTGTTTATTTTCCTTGTGGAGCTGTCGAGATTCGAACTCGATTCTTGCAAGTGCCCCCGCAGGCCTTAATTGCAATCGAAACCATTTCAGCCCCTAAATCTTCCAAACTGTTCCAGTAAAGTCTATGCCTTGCTGAACTTCAAAACACACTAATCCAGGTTGAGAGTCTTCGCCTGCGGTTGTTCTCCACCAGTTTGAGCCGTTATCTAAGGTTGAAGCCTGAACCCAGAACCTTGATGTTCCGCGTGGGGTTGAGCCTAACTCAAGCACTCTTAGATGATGAAAATGACCACTAACCCCAATGGTTGCTGCGTGAACAGGTTGCTTACCAAAGGCTTGTTGTCGCCACCATGTTGGAACTTGATCAGGTCTAGGTGATTGATGGCCATGCCATAAACCTAGAATGTGAAATCCATCGCCAAAGATGTCGTGAGCTAATGATTCATCGTGTTCAGCGGGTTCAAAGAACTTTATAGGTAGCCCTACTTCGTGAGAAAGTCTAGCCAAAGTCCTTGCAATGTGTATTCCCCAGTCATCTGTTACTTTACCTACGCGTTGTTTGTTTACCCTGAACTGGCAGTGATTTGAACCTACGCTGAGATAAGTTATGGGTGCATATTTGCTGATTTGCTTTAGTGTCTCCCACGCCAAACTTGTTGCGAGATCTACTTGTTGCATCAAAGATAAATCATTGGATTGTAGTTGATACATATCGGCAGCATTACTAAAGTTTTCAATAGTATCGCCTACATCACAAAACACAATTTGCTCAGGGCGAACTTCTTTAACTTTCTTTATGAGTTCTACCTGTGTTTTGGCTACTCGATGAATAAGCGCATCAACACCGCCCCTATGATCTACCTTGCCAACCTGTAAATCTGACCAAAGAACAATTAGAGCTTTACCGCTTGCCATAGGTTTGGGTTCAACAGGTTTAGTCTTTTTTGCTAATGAATACAGTAGGGGCAAATTGATAGTGGCATTACGCTTGACCCAGCGAATCCTAACTGAAGTCATCCACATTGGTTCTAACGGAAATGGGCGGGCTACCTGCCAGCGTGAAATACGAGGTTCGCCTACAATCTCAATCTCAGCAGGGTTTATACCTGCTTCAATCAAGAAGCCTTCAATGTCTGTTGGGTTATCCCCTTCAACAGCTGGTAAGACTGCTTCACCACCGTTACCGTCAAACTGAATACTTGGACTCCAGTTTTCAGGGTAAACGACTTTAGGTGCGGGTTGGCTTAGTCCTTCCAGCATGAGCAACGCTTCTCTCTATGATGCTTTATTGCTGCATCACTGACTTTAGTTCCCCGCTTGTAAAGCTCATTAGATAACGTTTTGTAAGGCCATTCAGGGTTCATAACAGCCTGCTCAAGTATGACCGCATCTTTATCGTTCAACTCAGTTTTGATGGTGCGGATTCGGCAAGGGGTGTTTCTTTTAGGTAGTTGCAGATCTTCAAGCATTTCTCAACTCTATCTTGCCTTGTTCTTCATTGTTCGATTTGATTACTGATCGGGCAACAGTTTCGGCAACAGCCTGCAACACTTCACCTTGAGCAGCACAAACTAAAAGTAGGTCTGCGAGCTTACGCCTAAAATCAGTGTCGTTAGTTAGGGCTGAACAGTTTTCAGTTCGCAGCAAGATTATGGCTTCATCAAGTTCTCTACTTAGCATTTAGAGCTTTTACTTTCCTGATAAGCGCTTGAATGGTTTTAGCCTTCAACCTAGCGTTCACTGATAGAACAGGGATATCAAGATCCTTGTGAACAAGTCTTAGTTCTTCGTGTAGAACAGTCTGCGCGAGATACACTCCATAGGTGCGCCCTTTGGCGTGTCCTATAAAGTATTGTTCGCGCATAGTTTTTGGAAATAGTTTTCTTAGTATGCGGTTAGTCTTCGTCATCGTAAATCCCATCATTGTTTGCTGCTTCAAGAAAGACTGCCATCACAATACTTGCAACAACAGGTAAAACAACTGCCAGCAGAATCACCGCTAAAACAGTAAGCCAAATATTCATTTATGGAATATCCATTGCATCAGTTAGCTTCTCCAAAATAAGATCTAGTATCGCCTGCATTTGAGCGTTAGTTATTACGCCTGAGCGTTCTAGTTCAATTAGGGCATCACTTGTTCTAGTGTGTTCATCTCTTTGTCCATGAGCCTGACCTGCTTTATAGTCTTTGCTGAAGATGTTGATTGAGTTCACTCTTGAACACTTGCATCCGTCTTGGCAGTTATTACAACTCATTGAGTATCCCCCGTCTTTGTTATTCCTGCTGCAAGTTTGCGCAGGTGAACGGTTAGCTCTTGAACAGCATCACGCTTACCAGCATCATAAGCATCAGTGGATTCAGGCTTTAGGATTAGTTCCTTGTAGGTTTCGATAACGCTGAATACTGCGTTTAGGGTGTTGCTTGTTACATTGTTGATGGCGGTTTCTATTACTTGATCGGTGGTGCGTGTTTCTGGGTTATTCATTATTTTGTCCTTTCGCAGACAGTTGTTTTATTGTTTTCAAAATCATCAAGCGTATTAAGTTTCGGGCAGTTATGAGAACTAAATCTTAGAGTCAATATCCCCAACATCACTAAAGCTACCGCGATTAGCAGCAAAAACATACGGTTATTCATTGCTCAACTCGTTCAATAGATCATCTTTCAAGTAGAGAACATCCAGGTTATTGCAATTCACAAAAACGAGCTTCCCTGTTGCACCGCAGTTACGAATGACCTGTTGTTGCTTCAATAGTTCAATAATGCGTTCGCGTTCTCGTTGTTCGCCTTGTTTGCGATAAAACTCACGCACCTGTTCAGCGCTGTTAGTTGGCACGATACTTCTCCCGCCAGTATTCTGCTTCTTCACTCATAACTTCACTTAGGCGTTTATGTCCATGACGTTCAACAAACGCTGCTGAGTATTGTTTATCAACTCGCCCTAACATTCCTGCCAGCCAGTAACTCAATGAACCTAAGATTTGTAGTTTCAGGTTTAGCAGTAAGCTCTTTCTTCCTTTAGATCTGCGCCCCATGTTTAGCCGTTCAAGATTTCAGGAATACCAAGGCTGTTAGTCCAGATTAGGAACTGCATAAAACCCCACAACGCAAAACCTAGAATGATTGTGTTAGTGATGTGTCTTCTCATTTGATTAGCTCCAAACCTTGTAGAACCTGGTGCACTGCACGATTACGCTCCAGAAATACTGACTGCCCGTATGCGGTTACAGCGTCATCCCAAACATCAAACAAGTTCGCGTGATTCACGAAATCTTTACCGCAAGCAACCCACGCTTTATAGGCTTCGATTGCTTCTAAAAATAGTTCTTCGGGACTTCTCATTATGCACCTGCCTTTACTGTTTTGAGTTCGTTGCGCAGCACACGCAACTGTTGTTTAGTGATGCTCACGTATTTGTGTAAGCGTAGTTTTTCGGCTGAAACTATTTCTTCTTCAAGCTCAGCGATCTTGTTTTCAAGCACCTGTTGAGCAGTTAGGTTTGAGTTACAAAACATACAAAGACTTGCTGAATGCTCTACCCCGTAATATTTACAAATAGACATTATGCACCTGCTTTCAAACAGTTGTTTTCAATGAAGTCGTGTAGTTGTTCAAACGCGTTGTTGTATTGCTCCATCGTGTTAGCGATCTGCATTTCACGATAAATCTCTAGCAGATCCCAGATTTGTTGCTTAGTCATTTTGCACCAACCATTTCACAAGCTACTGCACCGTGCTGATAGTCAAACTCTTTTTCTTGAGTGTTGCGGTTGAAGTAGGTGATGGCGAATAGGCGTGGGTCTTCAGTGATTGGGTGAATAGTTAGAATCTCAACAATTGAACCGTCAATGTGTTTGATTACATCGCCTGCTTGTAGTTCTCTAGTGTATTTAGTCATTTTCTTTTGTCCTTCGTTTGTCCGTATCAAGCGTTTTTGCCTGATAACTCAAGTATAGGCGCAAATAGTTGCTCAAGGGAAGCATTTAGGACAAGTTTCTTTATTACATTTTGGTAAACAAATTAGGGGTATTTTGTGATAGTTACGGCAACACCTGACTGCCCTTCAGCATACTTCTTAGACACTTCAAGCCTTACAACCTGACTATCATCCCCCCAAACACCCCCAAAACCAATGCTGTCCAGTAATGACCTAGACAACTTATCGAGATCGGGGGGAACAGTAGGGTATGCCCTAACAACTGTTTTCTTACGGGTTAAATAAAACACCGCTTCAACTTTTACAGCCCCTTCAAACTTAGAGCTATCCCCTGAATCAATTATCGCCTGCTTCACCGCATCACTAACAGCCTTTCTCCATGCAGGCAGTTTAGGACTGGACTCAATAATCAACGGTATGTTAGCCCCTGATGCTGTTCGCCTAGTCCCCACATACTTCTTAGAACCTTGTGGGGCAGGATCAACACCAAACACTGTGAAGCTAAAACTATTTCTTGCCATAGTAGTTAATCAAGATTACGAGATACAGAAAAACCCCTATCAACGCGTTTAGGGCTGATAAGGGTTGAACTGTAAAGATTGCGTTAGTGAGCAGTAAAGTCCCTAAAAGGAAACCTACAACCCAAACAGGCATTTAGAACGGAAGATCCGTTGCAGCAGGCTTAGGTGCTTCCAAAGTCTGCGCGTTATTGATGTCCAGTTTGACTTTACGACCTGGTTTGCCTGTTTTGTCTTCAAAGTCTTCAATCTTTGCACTCAACTGACCAACAACAGTGATTTCTGCTTCTAACTCAATGTTGTGAGCTACTGCATACCAGACTGTATAGGTGCGAGTATAGTCTTCGCCTGTTGCAGACTTGTAAGACTCAACCAAAGATAAGCCTTGATTGTTTGCCCCGAATACTTTGTTTACTTTTCCTGTTACCTTGACCTGAGCCATAAGTTTCTTCTTTCTATGAATGATTTGTTTTTGTTGCTTAAAATAGTTTAGTGCTAACCTGCGACAATGTGTTTAGGGTTCACACAATCCGTATGGCCACAAACCCGCACCCCAACAAACACCAGATTACCCTGATCGTCAATAGGTTGAAGTTTCTCGTTTAGATCTCCGTTATGCGGAATACAGCGTAGTTTTCCGTATTGAATAACTTTGGCTGGTTTAGCTCGACAACTGATACATAACAAGTCTTTACGGTTACGTTTTTCAGCGTTTACAGCCCACTTGAAACCGCACCTGCGACACTCAACCTGATTATCTTCCACATTATCTAGTGTAATTCCTTCACCCTGGAATACTGTCCATCGAACAGCGCATCAAACAAACCTGTTGCCCCATGCCTATTCTTGACCACATCAAAAGTAATCAAAGATTTCTGCCCAAACAAAGTAGGGTCTTGATGATTTTTTGCAAGTATTTGGGTGTCGCGGGCAATGTCTTCATTTGACTGCTTACGCGAGAGCATAACAATCACATCAGCATCTTGTTCAATCTGCCCTGAATCGCGCAGGTCACTGGCGTTAGGTTTATCATCAGGTTTGTTATCAACTCGTCTATTCAACTGAGCTAAAGCAATAATGGGTATGCCTAACTCTTTTGCAAGGTTCTTTAAATCAACGCTGATTTGTGAAATCTGCTCATACTTAGGTGCACGCGGGTTAGCAGCAGTAATCAACTGCAAATAATCAACAACCACAACCTTTACCTGACGTTTACTCATAACCGCCAAAATGTATCCCCTGATCTGTGAGACAGTCTGCCCGCCACGATCACTAATAATCAACCTATTTTGACTAGAAACAATCAAGTCATCAATAGCTTGAACTTGTTTAGGGCTGATACTGCTTCGTTCAATCGCATCAAGGGTAATGTTTAGTTCCCCAGCCACAACACGATTAAGAAGACTTGACTTATCCATTTCAAGGCTGAAAAACAAAACATCTTCATTACGGGCAATCTCCCACGCGAGCTGTAACCCAACAACAGTCTTACCTACACCAGGTCTAGCACCAAACACATACAACCCCTGCTGCTTCAACCCAACAATAAAATTATTTAGCCCCTTGAAACAGGTAGGAATAGTTTTACGGGGATTACGGATTTCCTTCAACATCATCGTTAGGTCAAAACGCAAATCAGGCAGTTCAAACGCTTCAACAAACTTCAGTTGATCCAACTTATTTTTGACTTTATCTAGGCGAGCAGAAACATCCCCATCAGCCTGCATCTCAAGGGCAAGCAAACTCAACTGGCGATCAACACTGGCTTCAACAACCCTAGACACATAATAAGAAACGTGAGCAGGCACTACGCCAAAATCTAAGCTACTGGCAACCCTTCTACGCGCTTCAGGGTTCAACTTCGCACAAACAGCAAAAACATCAATAACTTTATTAGTGCGCTCAAGCTCACGAATGACGGTATAGGCTTCAGCAAACCAAGGCGCATCAAAATCATTAGCTTCCAAATGCACATGATCCAACACTGCACCTTGCGTGTTCAAAATAGTGCCTATAACAAGTTCTTCAAAATCAATGTTCACTCTTTGCCCTTCGCAGCTTTATCTAAAAACCCCCACCAACGCTCAAGCCTAATCTTGTCGTTGAACGCACTAACACAAGCATGAGAAACATCAAACGCCTGCAACAACTCCCAAACCTGCAACGGAGCAAGCACACCAGCAACACGATCACAACTACGCATCATCACCAAACCACCAAAACTAGAATCAAAAACACTTAATTCTTCTTTAACTACTGTTTCATTACTGTTTAGGGGGGGCAAACTGCGGGGGTATAAAGGTGCAGATTGCGGGGGTATAAAACTTGAATCTGCGGCTGAAACTGCGGTTGAATGTGCGTCTAAACCTGGAAGAAGAATCTGGTAGCGGTTAGCCCTTTTTGAATGACTTGAACCCTTCACCCAAGACAACTCACCCAAACGCTTCAAACGCTTCAAAGATCTATCAACGGTATCTACACTGCAATTCAACAGTTCAGCCAAAGTTTCTTTAGTGGCATACATAACTGAACCCTGCCTAAGTTTCGCGAGAGCTAACAACAACAACAAATCGTTGCCTTGTGCCTGACTATGCTGCCAAACCGCTTCATACTCTTGCCACTTAGATTTACTCACTTTGTCCCAATTCTTCACTTATCTAAAAATAACTATTGCTGATGGAAATGGTGCAGAATCACTTTTCTGGTTAGGGCGAACAAACTTCAACCTACCCCGAACAAATCTAATCTCAGTAGCTTTAGCAGCATAATCATGCCACCACGCTGTATCAGTTCTAGCAGGCACAAGACAAACAACCGTTGCCCCATCCTGCCACGCCTCAAACGCCTTCTTCATCCAAACCTTAATAGTCCTACCGTAAGGCGGGTTCATCCAAACAACCCCAGTCCAGGTTTGCTCTAAACCATCTTTTTCTACATCAAAATAATGAGCAACCTTATGATTGAACTCACTTGCACAAACATCAACAGTAAAACCAAACTCAGCGTTCAAATCATCGAACACTCTCTGCGGTGTTCCCCAGTCATCACTCAAACTAGACATCAAGCCACTACTTATCATTTTTCTTCAACCCTTCTTCAGTCATAACGAAAGTATCGCCATCCTGCCAATCAACACCAATAGCTTCAACAACATTATTCAAGTTCAAACCCCTATTCTTACCGTTAGCAAGGTTCTTGATGGCAACAGTTCTAAAATGTTTTCCGTCACGCTGATCCATAACAGTTGGCGTAGGCAAAACATCATCAAGCCCCCCCCTAATAACCGTTTCAACCTGCAAACCTTGTAAAAGTATTCTCAACGCCATCTCAGCCTGCTGAGGAACAACACCATTACCACAAGCCTTCAACTGATCATTTCTTTTCAGTCCTATCTCAGGGCTAGTAACCCAACCTTCAGGCAACCCCATCATCCACTCAGTGAACTCGGCAGACAACCGGTGCGCACCATCTTTACCATCAGGCTTAGTCGGGGCAGGAGCAGGCCTAGTTAGGGCTTCCCAACGCCTAATAGCAGGCTCAAACTTCCCCCAATTGATAGTTTCCTGAGCTTGCCAAACTTCACTAGCCAAAGTTGCTCTACGCTCCTGATTATGCCCAGTGTTCTTAGCATCATCCACTTGCGGAGTTTTCAACAAAACTAAATCGACAGCAACATTAGGCAAATCAACCTGATGCCCAGAATCAACACGCTCCTGAGAACTCTTCAAATTACCTTTCACCCCATCTAACGCTTTAGGAGTTGGCATTAGTATTTCCCCCCCCGAATAGCGTTAAAGATACATCTTGCGAGAGTGTCATTTTGAAGCCGGTCAAATCTGATTCTTTCTGCTCGCCCATCCTTATAATCCCTTCTGGTCGGAGTCGGCAACAACATCATCATTCGTAATCTCCATCCTTACAGCAACGCCAAGGCTAGCCCCTGGCATCCCTTTAGTTTTACCATCAACAAAATCCTGTCTGCGCTGCAAATAATCTTCAACAGGCTCATCGTGATTGCGCACATGCCCAACAGTTGGAGTTGGCATTAGTTCAAGCCCCCCCCCAGAATTAGGGTTATCTGCAACACGAGACACCTTTAGCCCTTGATCAGCAACCAAGTCCATCACCTGATTACGAACCCCAACAGTATTGCCACGCTTCAAAGCTTCAGCTTCACCAATAGCACCGCCAGAACCTTCACTTGCTTTGGGGGAACGCAACAATAAAGATTCTGAATCTGTTATGGGGCGCACCTGCATCGGCAGCTCGTAAACCACACCATCGCGCATCGTACCCGATGTCGGCCAAGTCTCCCAGAACAGCTCCCATTGCTCGAATAGGTTGTTTCCCTGCGATAACATCCAAATCTTCTTGACTGTATTCCATTCCATTATTGGCTTTTGCACTTAGCAAACCCCTTACATTCTCGATAATCACTAATTTAGGTTGTAACACTTGTATTGCTCTAGCAAACTCAATCCATAAGCCTGAGCGTGTTCCTTCTTCAAGCCCTGCCCTTTTACCTGCCAAACTCAAATCTTGACAAGGAAAACCGCCAGTCAAAACATCAACCGGCTCAACAGTTCTAAAGTCAACTGATCTAACATCCCTGAAGTTAGGCACACCTGGATAATGATGTTCAAGTATCTTGGCAGGAGCAGTCTCCCATTCGCAATGCCAAACAACTTCAGCATCAAGCACATTCATAACCGCTGAATCAAGCCCCCCATAACCCGAAAACAGGCTACCAATTTTTAGTTTGCTCATTTAGTCCTAACCTTTTTGCAATCGTATTTTTGAGCTTCAATCAACGCCCAAAACAGTTCATCATCATCAACAACAGTCCTACGCTTACGGGTAGGCGTTACAGCGGGGGGTTTAGGTGATTTGATGTGTTTTACATTTATGCAATCTTTATGCCCACAAACCCGTTCACCTGGTCTAAACAAGTTACCTGCTTCATCTAACGGTCTAAACAAATCATCAACTTCACCCTGATGCGGGTAGCAGAAAATATAGCCTAAAATAGGGTGCTTGTATTGGATGTGAGTTATAGGGTTTACGCTCAAACAATCTTTACAGGTGTCCCAGTTCTCAGTTTTACGAGCCAATCTTTTCACCCATGTTGAAACGGGGATGGACTGCCCGCAACGCACACAAGCAATAGGTTCTTGCTTCGGCTCATCAGCATCAAATAAATCTCGTGGCATAGAAAGTATCTAACCACAAAAACTTGCAAAACACCTAATTTAGGTCAAAATTGTTTAGAAAGTTTAGGCGTATAGTCTGCTCGTTTAGGCGCATCAGTGTTTTAGCTCGCGCAACAGGGTCTTCAGTTAGGGCAACAGCAAGTTCACCTAACTCAAGTATGTTGGCTTGCAACACACTAATTTTTGTTTGTAGATCCTGCGATTCCATCAGCCTTACCCTTGATTGCTTCCAGAATAGCATTAGGGGCTTTACCCTGTTTGGCTTCTAAATAAAGTGAACGTAACCCGTCAATGTCGTTGATGTTATCTAACGCTGCCTGCCAGTTTCTAGGCGGTGTAACATCACGCTTGACCTTGCTCATTTCTTCGCGTGTAGCTCTTCTATCGCCCGAGTAACCTGCATTAGCCAAGGCTCTACCAATTGCGCTGGTCTCGCACACTTCAAGGGCAGATGTCTTTTGTGGAATGCCTGCCCCATCAATCTCAAACGCTAAACCTGTTGCTTTAGCAAGGTTCTTTTCCTGATCAGTTGAGTTCAGGTAAATGTAGGCTTGAACAACCCAAGTGCTTATAGCTCTATCGTTGCTTGTTGTAATGTTGCGGGTAATAATTCGCCCATCGTTGTTATCTTTGTAGAAGCGGGCGATGCGTTCAGCAACGGTTTCATAGTCTTGCAGATTGAATTGTGCCATTAGTTATCTTCCTTAGTTTCAGTTTTTTGTGTTCGTTCTTTGTTTGCACATTCGTAACAGCGTGTCCCTGTTTGCGCACCGTCAATACCCAACAGCAGGGCATCAATGCCTGAATAAACAAGGTTTTCAGTTGTTTCGCATGATAAACATTTACTCATTTATTTGCCTTTCTTGAATGTTAGGAACGGTAGCCCTGATCCGCGTTGAGATAAGGTAACAACAACTTCCCCATCAATACAACCGTTCTTTGCCCCGTTTAGCGCAGCAATAGTGCGTGACTTGAGTTCAGTAAAGTGTTTCTCAATTTTGTCTAGGTCTGCTTGAGCGTTTAACAACTCAATACCTAACGTGCCTAATTCTTCGTTTAGGTTTTCAATGTCTGGGGATAAAGCTCTAACTGTTTCATAGGTTGAGTCGCTTCCATCCCAGTCTGGTTGCTGATTGTTGAGAACACGATTACGGAAATCATTTACGCGACTGAAGATTGCTTGAAACTCAAACTCATCCCAAAGAACTTCATACTCTTTGTATCTGCCTGCATTGACTACCGCAAAAACTGCGCGCTTGATTTCAAAAACCCACATATACCAAAACACTTGTGCGCGGTAATGTTCAGGAACGCTATCCCAATAAGTAGCGGTGTGCTTGATTTCAAGAATGTAAGGCTTGTTATCTTCATCTACGCATAGAGCATCAGGGTTAGCGTGTGCCCAAGAATGTTCTTTATGCGCGTATGTTCCTACTTCAACAACCTGATGTTCAGGATGTTGCTCGTAATAAAGGGTTCTAATCGCAGGTTCAACAAGCTGACCTAAACGCATCGCAGTATTAGGTTCAACCTGGTTAGGTAGTTTGCCTGTTTTTTGAGCCCACAAAGTGATCGCTGAAGTGAACGGGGATAAGCCTAGAATTGTGCCGATTTCTGATCCTGAAATGACGCCTTGCTCATTTCTAAGATTATGCCATTCGGGGCTGTTGTTTTCGAACTCACCTAAAAAGGTTGCCGATATTGCAAAAGGGGGTTTATTGGTTGTTGTCATAGATAAACTCTACTTATGACCGCTGACATTAGATTAGATCAAGCAACCATCGAGCTACACGAAACCATCATGGACAATGGGGGTGTTGAGTGTGAGCAAGTCCCTGACGTGTTTTTTCCTGAAGAATGGGCTGCAAGGGGGGCTAGTCAATCAACAAATATGTATAACATGGCGATAGACACTGCAAGGCAGATTTGTATGCGTTGCCCTGTTATGGCTCAATGTTTGCGTGTGGGGATGGCTGAAGATTATGGTATTTGGGGTGGAACAACACCTAAACAGCGCAGGCAACTAAAGATTGAGCAACAACTTTAGTCATCATCTTTGCGTAGCGGGTATGTGATAAACCAGACACCTACGCTAACAATGATGCAATAGCCGATAACAGTTTTGGCTGTTCCTTCAAGCACGATCCACGCTATAAACATTCCAAGTAAAGTCCAGATTTGCCCGATAACGTCTTTTAGAAAACCCATTTAGTTTCTCCTTCTTGTTGATGATCCGTTTGCGCCTGCTGATGCTTGTGCTGAAGCTACTGCCTGATTTGTTGAGAACTGAGTTATCTGAGTCAAAACGACTGCTGCGATTAGTTCTTTTTCGGCTTTAGCACGAACTTCAGGGGTCATATCTGCCCCAACATTTCCCATAAAGTTGAGCGCATCAGTTAGGGCAACAATGGTTGCACCTAGAACAGGTATGTTTGCGATTTCTTCAGGTATTTGAATATCGTCTGCTTGAGCTTCAGCCATCAAAGCATCTAACACTTGTTGCCTTGATTCTGGCGGTGTAGGCATTTCAGGTATAACAGTCCCCAAATCGGTATCTAAAGGCGTTTCTACGGGTTCTAAGGTAGGTTCAGGACTAGGTATAGGTTCAGGCTCAATTTCGGGCGTAGGGGGCGTTTCAGGCTCGATTACGGGCGGTTCAGGTTCAACAGGTGGTTCAGGGATTACAGGGGGTTCAGGGATAACCGTAGGCTCAGGTTCAGGCACAACGGTTTTCTTGCCTGTTCGAACAGTTATCGCATCAGAATAGGGGCTGTAAACGCCTAAAGAATCGTTATCAGCGCGCACCCTAAAAGTGACATCAGTATCTTCAGGTAGATCAGTGATAGTTATTTGCGATTCAACTGAAGCAACACCCCAACCATCAGCCCCGCCATAAGTCCAGGTCACTGCGTAACGCTCAATCGGGGTTTCTTCAATGTAGCTTGACCAAGACAAATCAACGCTAGTTTCATTCACGAACGCTTCAAGCAGAAAAGGGGCGTTCAATTCAGGGGAAACAATTACAGGCGGGGCAACAACATCTTGAGTGAAAGCAGATGCAGGCACAATTTCTTGACCGTTTGTATTCCACCAAAACAGGCGGTTACAAGCCCCACCACCGTATTCATACCACCAAGCATCAAACTTGTAAGACTGGTTAGCGGTCATTCCAACAACAGCGTTAGAACCAGAACAGCCTTTCAAAGTCCAGTCATCAATAACAGGGACATCGTTGAAAGACATCCAAAAACCGTCATCAGCGTAAGACTGAAAAGAAACTAAACCATCTCTAGGGCTTGTTATGTAACCCGAATAATGTATTAGCACAAAATCACTTTGACAGTTAGCAACAATCCCATCAGCCCAATCAGCGTCAAGGTTAGGGGCAGACACTTCAGCGTTAGCACAAAGTTCATAAGCTCTACGCTCAGGTGTGCTTGACGGATCGTATGTATAAACTTTCATACGCAAACCGTTTGAGTCTGCGCGGGCTATTGTTAGTGGCCAGAAAGCAAAAATCCAAACAAAGAAAATAGATGCAAGAAACTTTAGTTTCATTTAGGCTTTAGGTTCTTTTTTCACATTCTTCAACTGAACGGACTGTTGGAACGCAGCGTTGATCTCATTTTGGGTGAGTTTGCCATCTTCAAGGAACGCTAATGAAAGGCGTTCGATTACTTTAGCAACAGCAAGTATTCCACCAATGGCAGCAGCAGTCGCAGGTGCAACACCACCTAGAGAACCCGCACCAATAACAGCAAGGGCAGATGCAACAAAAGTTGCAACAATTCTTAGTAGAACATTTCCAGCAGATTTCATAATTACCCCTTGTTTTCTAGAATGTGCTTTAGTGGATCAATCAAATCTTCGTAAGCGCACAAATGGATGTTTGGGTTGCTCCAGTCTTTGTTAGCTTTACCAATGCTCAAGTGCAGGTGTGCGCCTGTTGAAGCAGATCCAGATGGGGTGTTTCTACCGCCCCCAACCTTACCTAAAACAGTCTTACCGCCAACGACCTTATCGCCCTTCACTAGCGCAGACTTCTCAGCAAGGTGAGCGTAAAGCACCCAATAACCATCTTTAGTTGAGTGAATAACAATCCAACCTAAAACATCAGTCCAGGTTGAAACAAAAACAGTGCCATCAGTGATTGCCTTGATTGCAGACTTCTCTTTAGGTGACCAGTCTTGTCCGCGGTGCGGTCTGCCATTACGGTAAGGGGCAAGATTACCGAACTCGTCATTACGGGTATTGGCTGGAAAAGGCTCAAAATAGATGGTCATAAGACTATTCTAAATTGCGGGTTGTTATAGCCCGAAAGCACCTTTGAGCATTACAACAGCAACGCTTGTTACAACAGCGGTAATAAGTGCAGGTATCCAAGCTGACCTGTTGATTTGTTTTTCTAGTTCTCTAATTCTTGTTTCGTGATCGCGTGAAGCGTCAAGTATTTGAATTGAGTTTGCTTTTAGAATCTCGATGTCGCGCACAATCTGCAACAGCAAAGTTTGATTAGTAGGTTTAGTTGGCTCAGTCAATTGGGGTCATTTCCTGACCACACAAACCACAAACAAGCATCCCTTCAGCAGGGGGCGTATGTTCTTCACCCTTGATCGGGCAACCTTCAGTTTTACAGCTTCTCATTTTTGTTCCTTATCCCGCAGCAGTTCCAGTAGCCATCATTATTGCCACCCCATACAAAGTTTGAGTAGCAGCCTGAGAAACTCCACCCTGATTTACTAATGCAATAGTTGCAGTGCCAGTAGTAACCGCGTTAACAACAGGGGTAAACATTGCACCCGTAGAACTCAACCCACAAATAATCGGGGTAGTCCCAAATCGGGATGCAGGCAAAACAACAGACACAAGCGCAGAACCACCAGCAGCAACAGCGGTAGATGGGCCAGTCGCAGAGAAAACAGCCATCGCACTAGGCAAAGGTTGCCACTGAGTGCCATCCCAATGCTCAATGCGATCTTTATCAGTCAAATAAGAAACCTGACCTGCAACAGCAGTAGCAATCGCAGTAGCCCTAACAGCGGTTGAACCAAAAGTTCCAACAACCTGTTGTGAAACATAAGTATTTAAATCGGCAGCAGTAAGAACATCACCGATAGCCCAAGTTTTCAAAGTCATTTTTATTCTCCTAAGTCTTTAGTTTATCGGGTGCTAAACAACCTTTTGAGTATCCAAAATACCCATATAGGTTGAGTTTAGAAGCATACCTGCACCAAACGGAGCTAACCCTAAAGAAACCTTATGAGTTTCAGGCGTGAAATCCTGTTTGATACTAATGATTGTGTATTTCTTATCAATGTTAGAACCAGTGCTTGATGGTCTAAAAATAACTCTTGCAGGATCATACAAATCAATTGCTTGAACTCTAGCCTGAGCAGTTCCCGCCATCGCTTCTAACTGCAAATCTAGGCTAGTCAAAACATAATCTGGGCTTCCAAACTGCCCGTAAATCTCGCTAACCATCGCAGTAGATCTAGCAGGGCTAATACCTAGATTATCTGTTTGCCCAAAAG
>Ga0304730_1001529_pt1 | contig 17296 bp, 29 predicted proteins | sample M_130628_MF_Meta_FD_190474 | JGI IMG/M metagenome (GOLD analysis project Ga0304730, IMG submission 190474) | Freshwater microbial communities from Lake Montjoie, Canada to study carbon cycling - M_130628_MF_MetaG (v2) (version 2) | ecosystem: Environmental > Aquatic > Freshwater > Lake | place...
CAACAAATACAGATGCTATTACTGCAATTGCAGGAACTCCAATTGGATTCAAATATGATTTGAAAGGATCAAGTTCATTTGAGCAAACCATTAATTCTTCAAGAGAAAATGGAACTACTTTTTTCACTCAAACTTTAAATTTAAGTTTAAAGCAATTAACTATTAAGGACCATAAGCAAATTAAATTACTTGCATATGGTAGACCTCAAGCAATCGTTGAAGATAACAATGGAAACTTTTTCTATTGTGGTTTAAAGAACGGTCTTGATGTTACAGGGGGTACAATTGTTACAGGTGCAGCAATGGGTGATATGTCTGGTTACACTATTACAATTGTAGGGGAAGAACCAGTACCTGCAAACTTTATTACAACTACTTTAACTGCTGCTGGCGTAACGGTTACATCTGGAGTTTAATAAATTTTGTTTATTTGGTTTGAAATTAGGGGGCAGATGCTCCCTTTTTTCGTTAAAAAGAAAACAAAAACACTTTTTTGCGTTTATACATTATGATCGTATTAAAACCATCTGCAAGCAATCAAGAAGTATCATTTATACCAACAAGAGTAGGTGATGCCAATTATTTATTTATTAAGAATGAAACAACTAATGTTGAAACTTCTTATAAGATAAATTGCAAGAAAAAGAGTTTTTATACTACATTTAAAATGGTTTTTGATTTAAAAGAAGGTCATTTTTATACCTTTAAAATTAAATATTATGGGGTAATTAATAATAAATTGGATTATCATTTAGTAAATAACATTAAGATTTTTTGTACAAATCAAATTGCTGAAAATTATTCAGTTAATTCAGGTACATACACAACTAATACAGATTCAATAATATTCTATGAATAAGAAGGACCATTTAAATTCACATTTTATTCAGCTTGAGGCATACTCACAACCAAAAATTGTGGAGTCTAAACGTGATGAATGGGTAGAATTTGGGGAAAATAACAACTTTTTTCAGTTTTTAATTGATCGATATAACGGATCTACAACTAACAATTCAGTAATTAACAACATTGTTAAGTTAATATATGGTCGTGGTTTAGATGCAACAGATTCGAATAAGAAACCGAATGAATATGCACAAATGATAATGCTATTCAGAAAAGATGTTGTAAAAAAAGGGATTTCTGATTTAAAATTATTAGGTCAATTTGCATTTCAATTAATATACAACAAACAAAAGACTGAAATTGTTAGAGTTGAGCATATTCCAGTTCAATTATTAAGAGCAGAAAAATGTAATAAAAAAGGTGAAGTTGAAGCCTATTATTATTCTGATAATTGGGAAGATTTAAAAAATTATGTTCCTAAACGTATTCCTGCATTTGGATTTGGTGATAAGACATTAGAAATTCTTTATGTTGGCAATTATACGGTAGGCCAAAAATACTATTCAAATGTTGACTATATTGGTTGCATTCCTTATGCAAAATTAGAAGAAGAAATAGCCGATTATTTAATTAATGATGTGCAGAATGGATTTAGTCCAACAAGCATTATTAACTTTAACAATGGTATTCCTGATGAGGAAAAAAGGGAATTAATTTCAAGGCAAGTTACATCAACATTAACAGGGTCCAAAGGTAAAAAGGTAGTGGTATCATTTAATAACGATGAAACGAAAAAAACCACTTTGGATTCAGTTCCTTTAAATGAAGCTCCAAAGCATTACGAATATTTATCAGAAGAATCAAGATCTAAAATATTATTAGGTCATGGTGTTGTAAGTGGTTTACAATTTGGGATACCGAGTGCAAATGGATTTAGTTCAAATGCTGATGAGTTAAAGAACGCTATTACTTTATTTGATAACATGGTTATTCGTTATTTCCAAGATACTTTTATTGATGGAATTGACAAAATTTTAGCTTACAACAAAATTAGTTTAAATCTATATTTTAAGACCTTACAACCTTTAGAATTTATTGATTTAAATCCTAATGTTAGTGCAGAACAGGTGCAAGAGAAAACAGGGGTGGCTTTATCATCACATATTGATGAATTAAATGTAGAAGAATATGGCGAGGATATTGATTTGAAAGAATGGGAATTAATTGATTCAAGAAGGGTTGATGATTTAGAAACGGAAGCAAGATTGGATGAAGAATTAGAGGCATTAAACAATCCTAAAAAATCATTGATGTCCAAGATATATGAGTTTGTAAGTACTGGAGTTGCAAGGCCTAATATTGGTTCAGATCAAGATGGTAAATTATTCCAATCGAGATATAGGTACAAAGGAGAAATAACAGAAAAGAGTAGATTATTTTGCAAGAAAATGATTGCTGCAAATAAATTATATCGTAAAGAAGATATAATGCGAATGAGTGAAAAACCTGTAAACGAAGGATTTGGTCCAAGAGGCGCAGATACATACGACATATTTTTATATAAAGGAGGCGGAGCCTGTCACCATTATTGGATGAGGGAAACGTATAAGAGATTTATTGATCCACGTAGAAAAGGATCTGTGGAAGTAACTCCAGCAGAGGCAAGAAAAAAAGGTGAGATATTGCCAACTAATAACAAATTAGTTTATACAAGACCTATTGATATGCCAAATAAAGGATTTTTACCAAAATAAGATATGGCTACTGCATTATTTATAAGTAGGGATGAATTAATTAAATATACTGCGTTAAATGGCAATATTGACACAGACAATTTTGTGCAATGGGTTAAATTAGCACAAGATATTCATATTCAAAGTTATTTAGGTACGGATTTATTTAATAAAATTAATGCTGATATAGTATCCAATACTTTAGCAGGTAATTATTTAATGTTATTAAATGTATATATCAAACCTATGTTAATTCATTGGTCTATGGTAGAATTTTTACCATTCGCAGCTTACACAATAGCCAACAAAGGAGTCTATAAACATGGAAGTGAAAATAGTTCTAATGTTGACAAATCGGAGATTGATTTTTTAGTCGAAAAAGAAAGGTCAATTGCACAAAATTACACAAGAAGGTTTATCGACTACATGAGTTTTAATAATAATTTGTATCCTGAATATAACACAAATAGCAATGCAGATGTATTCCCAAGCAAAGAAAGTGATTTTGTTGGCTGGGTCTTATAAGCCAAAAAAAGAAAACATAAAGAAGTTAAAAGTATATTTAAAAAAAATAGAAAATGAGTCTTAATTTTAGCCATATTAAAGGTGATACATTTGATCAAGTTAACTTTGAGTTAAAGGTTAATAGTATTGCTAAAGATTTAACAGGTGCAATCATTAGGATGCAATTAAGGACCAATCCTAATGATATTACATCTGCTTTATCGTTAACATCTGTATCAAGTGCAGGCATTACCATTACATCTGCAATTAATGGCTTATTTAAAATTAATACTCAAATTATTGACATACCTGTGTTAGATTATGAATATGATATAGAAATAAAATTTGCTGATAATACGGTTAAGACATACGTTGCAGGAATATTTTCAATAACTCAAGAAATTACACGATAATGGCGAATGATATTATAGACATAGTAGTTACGGATAATTCGGATAATGTTCAGATTAATGCTACTCCCAATTTAGTTTCAATTAATGTTAGTAATACAAGTGGTAATATTATTGGATCTAATTATTTTTTAGTAAGTACATTTGGTGCTTTACCTGCCATTGGTGAAACTACTATATTATATGTTGTTAGTTCCACAAGTTTAATGTATAGATGGAATGGTAGTGCTTATGTACAAATTAATAGTATTGGCACAATCAATTGGGGAAGTATATTAGGAACATTATCTAATCAAACTGATCTACAAAATGCTTTAAATGCTAAACAAGCAAGTTTATCAGGAACAGGATTTGTTAAGTCTACGTCAGGTACAATATCTTATGATACAAATACTTATTTAACTACAAGTTCTGCAACAACAACTTATGTTCCATATACAGGAGCATCAGGAAATGTTAATTTAGGAACAAATAATATAACTGCAAATAATTTCTTAAATGCTTTTTCTAATATTACTGCTTCGGGGACTCAAGTAGTTTTAACAGTTAGTTCTGCACCTGAAATTGTAGTAAATGGAAGTGGAGGACAAACAATTAAATTACCAGATGCAACAACATTATCAAATGGTTCATCATTTTCATTTAATAACAATCAAAGTAGTGGCGCAATATTAGTAAATAATAATAGCAATACTTTAGTTGTATCTGTTCCATCTGGTGGTTATTGTGAAGTTATTTTGATTGATAATAGTATAGCGGCAGGAAGTTGGGATAGGCATTTTGAGGCTCCCGCAAACGTATCTTGGTCTACAAATACATTTGATTATGCAGGATCAATAACATCTGCTACTTGGAATGGTAACGTAGTTCAACCAAATAGAGGTGGTACAGGTCAAAGTACATATACAGATGGGCAGTTGCTTATTGGTAATAGCACAGGAAATACTTTATCTAAAGCTACGTTAAGTGCAGGAACTGGTATTGTGATTGTTAATGGTAATGGTTCTATTAGTATTTCAACTACAATAACACAAGGAATTGTTTATTTATTACGTTCTAGTTATGCTTTAATGATAGCAGATGGAAATCCTACTAAAAATACAATTTATACGGTTACAACTGATGAAAATAAAGGATATATTCGTTCAACTTATTTGTGGAAAGCTGATGGAAATAGAGAATGGATTGCATCTACACCTGATAATTAAAAATTAAATATAAAAAGATATGGCAAGTTTTCCTGTACAAAATAATGGATATAATGATTTTGAAGAATATTTAAATACTGAAGGAATATATACACCAGCAACTGCAACACAAATTGCATTAATATGGAATGGTCAAAGAACATCAGGAGGTCAAACTTTTTCTACTACCAAACCAATTTGGAATATCGATAATGCATGGTACATTAAATCTGTACAAATAACAAGTGATAATCCTTGTATTATACAAATGATTAATACTTATCAAACATCATCTATTGGAAGTATGTCATCTACATATGTTGTTAATGGTTCAGTTACAATACCAATAAATACATTTCAAAAAATTGACCAATATGGTAATTTTTCTGTAATAGATGCATCTTTATCAAATCCTAATTCAATTTCTGGAACTTGTAATTTATCTAATTTACTTGTAAGCAAAAGTGATACAACTCCTGTAAATTCAAATATGAAAACTTATTCTGTTACTGTAACGGTAACAAATTATAGTGGTTCATCAACAAGTGGTTCTATTGTTGTTAGTGATAAACTACCAGTAGGATGTAATTTTATATCTGCATCAGGTACTGGTTTTACATTAGCACAAACTGGTAATACATATACAATGACTACTACTGATGTAATTGCAAATAATGGGACTAAAACATATACATTAACTGTTCAAAATATATTACCATTAAGAATTACAATGTCAATAAATGCAATTTCAATTTCAAATGATGTTGATTTTTCATCAAGACCAATGGTGTGGGCAGGTACATCTATTACTAATGGTACAGGATGTTCTGGATATAGGAATAATTACACATATTTATTAAAAAATTGGTTAAAAGATAATTTAAATGTTCAAACAAGAGTAGTTAATAGAGCTATTTCAAGCAGTCAAACCAATATAATGGAAGATTATAGATCATATAACAATTGGTATGATTTTAAACAAGACCCTAAATTTTTATTTATTGAACATGGAACAAATGACATTGGTCAATCAATTGCTACTGCAACATCTGTTTCTAACGTTACAAAAATGATAAATTATTATAGAAAAAAATATCCAACTTGTTATATCATGGTTTTAGGATCTTTTCCTAATGGTAGCACAACTAATGAAGCTGGATTAGTTACATATAGAGCAGCAATGCAAACATTAGTATCAAGTTATTCAAGTGCTGAACAAGTGTACATTAAATATATTTCTGCAACGGGAACTGCTTGGAATCCTGTTACTCAAAGTGGTACATATACAACTGATAATACTCATGTTAATGATGCAGGTAGATTACTAATATTTAACGCAATTACTAATTATATAACAACAAACAGTTTAACTTTTGCATAATATCATGAACATAGAATATAAAATAGTAAATTTAGTTTGTGTTGAAAAAATTAATGATTTAAAAAATGTAATTATTGAAGTTCAATACGAATTAAAAAATGGCAATAAAAGTTTGTTTGAAACAATAAAGTTGCAAAATCCAGATAATTCTAATTTTATTTCTTTTGAAGATATTACTGAAGAATTAGTTATTGATTGGATAAAAGAATCTATTGATATTGAATTTTATTATCAATTTTTAAATGATGAATTAATTATTACAAAAACTTTACCTTGGATTAAATAATGGAAAATTGGAACGAAGTAATCTTGCCTACATTAACTGCATTTTTTGCATCTGCAATTACTTGGATTTTTGGCAGAAAGAAAGCACAAGTGGAAGTTGAGGCAGGTGAGATTACTAATGTCCAAGAAGCGATTAAAATTTGGCGAGAAATGGCAAACGACATGAAGCAAGAAGTTGCCGAATTAAAAATTAAGGTTGAAACCTTGACCACCGAAATTCATAATTTAAGAACTGAAAACATAGAGTTAAGAAGCAAACTTGATGAAGATAAGCCAAAAAGGACTCGACCTCCTAAAGCAATTTGAGGGCATTAAATTAAAACCTTACTTATGTCCAGCTGGCATTGCCACAATATCAATAGGATGTACCTATTATGAAGATGGTACAAAGGTAAAGATGACAGACCCAGAGATTAGCCAAGCAAGAGCAACAGAAATATTCTTAAATGTATTAAAGCATTATGAAAGTTCAGTTGACTCATTCACAAGGGATGATATTACACAAGAACAATTTGATGCGCTTGTTTCATTTGCCTATAACGTAGGTACCGGTGCATTAAAAAATTCCACTTTACTTAAAAAAGTAAATGCTGATCCTAATGACAAATTTATTGAGAGCCAATTTTTAATTTGGAACAAAGTCAAAGGAGTTCCAATAAAAGGATTAACATTACGAAGACAAGCAGAATCTAATCTTTATTTTTCATGAAAAAATTAACATTTTTGTTTATACTTTTTGCTATTATATCTTGTAAGACTAGCAAGGTAGAAAATCAAAAAACCATTATTAAAGTAGATACTTTTAGGACAGAAAAGATAGTTCATATTTATGATAGTGTTAAAGATACTTTAATAGTTGAAAATCCGTGCGATTCTTCGGGTATTCTGACACGATTTTATAGCAAGATAACCATTCCACAAGGTCGCATAATTATAAGGTCCTACAAGGGAAGTATTAAAGCGACAATTGATATAGATTCAATTAAGAATATCTACGAAAAACAATATCAATCTCGATTAAAAGATAACCAGCACATTACATTTGAAAGAATTGTAAGAGAAGTTATTCCAACATGGGCCATAATTATAATGCTAATTCAAGGTTTATTAATTTCTGTTTGGATATATTTTAAATTCATCTATTGATGGGATCAAAAACGATTGAGCAATTAGAAAATAGAAGGACCAAAACATCTGATCTATTGGAAACTATGATGGATGTAATGCAGAACATAGAATATATTGATGATGTGGCCTATGGTTTACGAATGAAAATATTAAACAACATAGAATTTCTTGTTGACACACTAATGGAAGAATATGAACAAAGCCGATAAAGTCACAAAGATTAGGGAGCATTTTTACTCCACTAATATGACAAATAAAGATTTTTATAATACATTCCATACCATGTATGGGTATCAATCTAGGGATTCTTTAAGAAAGTATATGATTACTAATAACATCTTATCAAAAGAAAGGTCAGCACAATCAATAAATTTAGAATTGCCACCACTAGTGGTAAATTATAATCTTGAAACACTCGACAATTTTGGTATAGAAGCAAGCATTGGGAAAGAATACATATCAGCTAAATTACCTGCTAATTTAAAAAAGATTGGAATACTTTCAGACATTCATTTTCCTTACCATGATCTTACTGCGCTTACCTGTGCTATTAAGCATTTAAAGGACCAAGAGATAGATTGCTTATATTTAAATGGCGATATTCAAGATTTTTATTCTATTTCTAGACATGAAAAAGAAAAGGATATGCGTGATTTTAAAAGGGAAGTGGATATGAATAGAGATTTCTTGCAAAGGTTACGGGACATATTTAGAAACATTCCAATTTATTATAAGTTAGGTAACCACGAAAATAGATTTGCAAAGTCTTTACAATTACAAGCTGAAGAATTTGCGCAAATACATGATCTACAATTTGATGTATTTTTTAGGTTAGATAAATTAGGTATTACAATGATTGAGGATTGGCAAGGAATGGAAATGGGTGATTTATTAGTATTACACGGACATGAATTATATGGTAGTGGTGGAGTAAACCCAAGTCAAAACCTATTTAATAAGACAATCTGCAATACATTAATGGGTCACGTTCATAGGACTAGTAATACACAAAAGAAGACTGGTTTTAAAGAGTTTATTAATACCTATACTACTGGATGTTTGACATTACTTTCTCCTAAATATATGCCATTCTCACATCACAATCACGGTTTTGCAATTGTTGAAATTGTGAACGGAAAAAGTAAAGTAAATAATATTCAGATTAGGGATGGTAAAATTGTAAATTAGTATTATATTTGATTTTCATAATAGGTTAAAGGGTTTAAGTTTGGTCTTAATTTCCTCATTGGTCTTACCGATGGGGATTTTTTTATACCTAATAAATAATTAAAATAAATTTATATAAAGTTTTTTTATTTAAAATATTAGGTATATATTTGTATCAAGATAGCAACGAAGCTATTTTAAAAACTTAAATCAAATGAAAAAAATCATTAAATTTTTTAAAGAATTTCATCAACAAGATCCAGAAGGATTGTATGGGATGATTGCCATCACCATTTTTATTTATATTATGTATTGTCACATCATCCCAATCATCACAGGCCATGCATAAGTATAAAGCAAAATTTCAAGACGAAGCTGGGTATTATTATTGTACTTGGTATTGCGAGGGGTTCGAAGACTTTTGGTCTAAAGTATATCGAGAAGAAAGAATTTACAAATCAAAATTTATAGAGTTAAACCAAGACTAACATGAAAAACCTAATCAAATCATTATCCAATTTTCAGAATGAATGCCCTGTCATTCATAAGGATACCAAAGGCCATAACTACACTTATGCCGATCTTCCACAAATCTTTTCAGTTATTAATCCATTGCTTAAAAAAAATGGGTTATGCTTTAGCCAATTACTTGAAAACGAAGGCATCAGAACTATTTTGTTTCATGTTGAATCTGGCGAATCATTAGAATCGTTTACAATCATTCCAAAGGTAAAACTTGGAAATATGAATGATTACCAATCATATGGTTCTGGAGTTACTTATTACCGTAGGTATTCTTTATCATCAATGCTTGGATTAATTACCGACAAGGATTTAGATGCAGCTGGAACACAAGTTGAGGCTAAAGTATTGAAAGTGGAAGCAAAGCCATTGGGGTATTATAAAAGAATAATTGATAGTCTTGATTCACTTGATGGATGCAAATCATTCTATAATGATCATTTAGCCGACATTCAATCAAATCCAAATATATTACCATTATTAAGTACTAAAAAATTAAGTTTCACAATTAACCAACCAACCAAATGAGCAAGTTAGTAAGCATTTCAATTAATGTAGACTTATTAGATGAGTCAAAATTTTACAAAGGTAAGAAAGGTACATACCTTAATATTTCAGGATTCTTAAAAGAGGATCCTGATAATTACGGGAACTTTGGTTTCATCACACAAGATGGTGTTAAAACTCCCGAAAAAAATGCGCCAATATTAGGCAACTTTAAGATAGGAAAATCAATGCCTGCAAAAGACATCAAAGATTTACCTTTTTAGATATGAAAAAGACAACGTACTTATTTAGGTGGATTGATTTATTAGATAGATCAAGATTTTGCGAAAGGAAAACATTTTCAGAATATGAAATTGAACCATATCTAAAAGTAAAAAGGAAATGGAATGAATTAGAAGAATACGAGGAGTATCTAATAATTACCGAAGAAATGGAAAGAGAACTAAACAAAAATTAATTATGATAAAGATCAAAAAAATGAATATTCACCAAGCAGTTGCCGATAGTTTAAATAAGAAAGGTATACTACCTTTTTCTGCAAGAGAATGGAATGTTTTAAATGTCCAGCAAGTTGTGTATTGGAACACAAGGAATAAAGGTGAAGGATATGTAAAGTATCCTGAAGTAATGGAAGAGGTTGCGTTAATAGCTAAACAAATGCAAGATGAGAAAGCAAGGTAAATCCAATAATTCATGTGAGATAGCTGAATTTTTTACAATGGTCGGAATTGTGGGAATTATATCATGCTGGATCTTTGCAATAGTTGTCGAAATTATAACTAAAATTTACAACCAATGAAAAAATTAACATATAATACTTGGCATATTTATTTAGCCAAAGAGTTAGAAAAAGATTACAAGAAACTTGGTATTATTCCTAAACAAAAGAAATAATATTTGTATATTTGTAATATAATTGTCCAAGAGGGTAGGAGTTCTTGGGTAATTAATAAGGTTTAATAACCAAAGCCAGTTTTGCACTCCTACGCAGACTGGCTTTTTTATTTTAAAAAAATGAAATATTATCTACATGATTCTAATTCATTTAACGATGAAAAAATCACTGAATTATATCTTCAATATGGGTATGAAGGTCTTGGATTATTTTATACTTTATTAGAAAAACTTGCATTACAAGAAAAACCAATAAAGACAAATGTTTTAAAACATCAGTTAAATGTTGGCAAAAAATTAGAAAAAGTTTGGGAGTTTATGGAACAAATTGATTTAATTTCTTCAAACAATGGTGAAACTTTCAACAAACAATTGCTAAACTTTAGTAAAAAGTATCAAGTTTCTAAAGAAAAAAACGCAAAACGTATTTCTGAATGGCGTGAAAATCAAGTAGTTACGGAAAATGTAACACGTTCAGAACATGTTCGTAACGCTGATAAAGTAAAGTTAAGTAAAGTAAAAGAAAGTAAAGTAAAGTTAATAGATATAATAACTCCACATATTTTTGAATTAGGTGATGACTATGATAATTTCTATGCTTACTGGACTGAACAAAATAAATCAGGAAAGGAAAGATGGGAATTAGAAAAATTTTTTAATATTGAAAGAAGAATAAAAACTTGGATCTCAAACAAAACTAAATTTAACAATAATGGAAATTCTAACAATGAGCCAAAACTTGGTACCAGTGCAGCAAGAATGGAAGCGTTACGGAAGTGGTAACGCAATAGCAATACAACAAGCACAGATAGGCCATACTTTGCGTGTAAGCAACGAAGATACGATAAAGCAAGCATTACGTTACTCGATGCTTTTGGTTGGCTTACGCGGAAACAATCTACCTACTGAAGAAGAAAAATTTGTACTAACTAATTTTGTAAAATCTAATTTTGGTAATAATACTTGTGAAGAAATAAAACTAGCATTTGAAATGGCAGTTGCTGGAAAGTTACAAGTAGATACTAAATGTTATGAGAATTTTTCTTGCGAATACTTTGGTAGAATTATGAATGCTTATTTAGATTATTCACGAGAAGAAATTAAAAATTTACCTAAACCAATAGAATTAATGAAAGAAAAACCAAGTGATCAAGAATTAAAGAAGCAAGCGATTGATACAGCCAATGAATATGCAAAGCAAATAAAATTCTGCGAACAAAACGATAAGAAGTTTACATTTATTGCTGGAGGCTTATCAATTCTATTTGATTATTTAGAACAATTCAAAATACCTACAATTTCAAGAGAAGAAAAAATTGAACTTTGGAATAAGTATTCTAATATTCAAGATGTTGAAGAAAGAAAATTGCATTGCAAAACTCAAGGATATATTAAATTTATTAATTCTTTAGTTACATTTGATTGCTTTATTGATCAAGATGGAAATATTAAACCTAATGAAATATGAAAATTCCTGACAAATATCATGTTTTGTCTATTAATAGCGATATGACATACGATTGGTTATTAAATAAGCATTATGCCAAACGTATTCCAAGTATATCTTATGCCTTTGGTTTATACGAAGATATTAGATTGATAGGAATAATGACAATAGGTAAGCCAGCGAGTCCAAGTTTATGCGATGGTATTTGTGGAAAAGAAAATAGCCACTACGTTTATGAATTAAATCGACTTTGCGTAAATGATGGATTAGAGAAAAATACTTTGAGTTTCTTTGTATCACAATGTCTAAAAATGATTAAAGAAAATATGATTCTTGTCAGCTATGCAGATACATCAATGAATCATAACGGTTATATTTATCAAGCAACTAATTGGATTTACACTGGTTTATCAGTTAAAATGACTGAATGGCAATTGATTGGCTCAAATTCTCATAGTAAATCTTTATGCGATAAATATACAACTGAAGAAATGAGAAGTTCAGATAAATTTGAAATGGTAGAAAGACCAAGAAAGCATCGATATGTTTTTTTTATGGGTAAATTTAAAAAGCAATTTATAAAAAGTTTAAATTACAAGATTGAATCTTATCCGAAAGGAGAAAACAAAAAGTACGATTCAAGTTATCAACCAAAAGTTCAACTTAACTTATTTTAAAATGAAAAGAAAATTAATTTACGGAACTGCGCTGGCATTAATTTGCTATGCTTATTATTGCTCGACAAAAAATAATCAGACATTAGAAAAAAAAATAATCAATAATGATTTTGGAATCAATTCTGATGAAGATATATTTACGGATACTATTGATTTGAGATTATATACGAATCATGGTAGGTTAATTATAAGGCAATAGCCTGATAATATTTTAAAAAATTAAGGTTAGAACCTTATAAAACACAAATTCGGAAATTCCGAACACCCACTTAAAACAAAAACAAAATGATAAATGATAAAATTACTTTGAGAAAGTTAACTTTAAAAAGTAAGATGGATGGCATCAATAATACTTATCAAGGTTGGACAATTGAACAAATGTTAAAATATAAACCTTATGATTTATTAAAAACCTATTATTATTTTGAAAAAATTACTTTTACTGATGATGTAATAAATTTGTTAAAGAAAAAATTTGATAAATTCATTGAAATAGAAAAGCCTGGTTATGATAAATATATTTATGACAATGTTTTAACTAATGAAAAAACATATCAGGAATTAAAAAAACTTATTACATATCTAAAAATTATTAAAAAAGAAATTCCAACTTGGTTAATACAATTATATTATTATAAAAAGAATGAAGATTCTATAATTAATAAACCATTAAAAACATTAAGTAAAATTGAATTAAGAACTAAAAATCAAAAACCAAAAATCAAATGAGAAATGAATATGAGCATAAACTGCAAGTAGCCATTTGTCATTGGTTAGATTTTACGCAAGACTTTTATTATTTTTCGATTCCAAACGGAGGAGCAAGGCACAGGCTTGTGGCAATAAAATTAAAAATGGAAGGTGCTAAAGCTGGAGTAGCTGATATGTTTTGGATGATTTCTAATAAGAACTGGAAAGGTTTATTTGTTGAAGTTAAGATTGAAAAAGGAAGCCAGCAACCGAATCAAAAAGCATTTCAACAGATAGCACTTGCACATGGGTATTATTACACGATAGTTAGAAGGTTGGAAGATTGCGAGGAACTAATAAGAAAGTTTAAAGCAGATGAGATTTGAAAGAAAATCATAGAAATGCAATTAAATGGATAGATAAAATGTTAGAATATCCAACAAGACAAATACAAATTGATTGCGCTACCTATTTAGATTTAAATTTTAGCCTTGAAATAAATAAGAATAGAATCTTAATGCAAAATGGATCATCATATCCAGCTTACAGACAAACAAAAAAAATTAAAGATTATTTGGAATTGCAATAAATTTTTATTAAACTTTGCGCATGAGTAATAATTTAATAGATCACCCACAACATTATCAAAGCAAAGGCATTGAGGTTATTGATATTATTGATTCTTTTGATTTAAATTTTAATCTTGGCAATTCAATAAAGTATATTTTGCGAGCTGATAAGAAAGGAAATAAAAAGCAAGATTTGGAAAAAGCAATTTGGTATTTAAATCACGAATTACAAAAAACCTAGTTCTAAAAAATATAAAGTGAATGCAATAGATCACCTTGTTAAGCGACATAGACATTGGATTAACATTGTCAGAAAGTTTGGCGAGGTGGTTTATGCTGAAGACATAGTACAGGAAGCGTACATTAAGATTTTAGAAAAGAATAAAGAAATTAATGAGGCTTATTTCTATTACACATTACGAAGCCTAACTGCTGATTTATCAAGGGTAAAAATAATAAAGGTTGAGTTTACAAAGGAGATTGAATATCTAATTTCAGATTACCTAACCGATGATTTAATAATCGAATCAACTAAACCATATTTTGATTACATAGCAACTTGGGACTATTACGATCAGATGCTATTTTCAGTATATTTAAAAAAAGGAATATCAATGCGTAAAATGTCTAGGGAATCAGGCATATCATTTACATCAATTTATAACACAATAAGAAATTGTAAAAACAAATTAAAACAATGGGCAAAAGAAAATCACAAGGACTTGGAGATTCAATAGAAAAGTTCACAGAAGCAACCGGTATAAAGGCTGGAGTTGACAAATTAGCAGAAGCAATAGGATTTGATTGCGGATGTGAGAAGAGAAAGGAAATATTAAATAAACTATTTCCATACAACAATCCACAATGTTTATCAATAGAGGATTATCAATATTTAGATCAATTCTTTGGTGCTAATCATGAAAGCATAACACCAATGATACAAAATGATTTATCTAATATTTATTTTAATGTCTTTAATGTAAGATTACAACAAACATCATGTGATTCATGTTGGAGAGATACCATAGGCAAATTACGCAAAGTGTACATGGAGCATGATAATGAAGCCTGATGAACGGGCAAGGGTAATGTTTATCAATTGTCTTTATTATACAGGGACCAAGACAATGGCTATTCAATGTGCATTGTATATCGTTCAAATGATAATTGAGCAAAAATTAAAGATAGATGACAAGATCTATTGGAAGTTAGTTAAAGAGGAATTATACCTTATAGAAATTAATTGATTAATTTGTATTAATATGGATAAAAGAAAAAATAATGGTGGTCATAGTACAAAACCAATTAGAGATACTGATTTAAGATTAGTTGCTAAAACTGATTTACAGGCTATCCATGAGAGATTAGAACCATTTACAGAAGAAGCAATATCAAAGCACGCACAAGCAATTAAAGAAGGAGAAAAATGGGCGATTGAATTGTTTTATAAGTATAGGTATGGTATGCCAAAGCAAGTAATAGATCAAAACAATACGCACACAATTAACGATTTCGACATCAAAGACATTGTCAAATTTGAGTGATAAAATTAAATGATAAATATAAGCCGTTATTTTATTCTGATTCAAGATACTATGTAATAACTGGTGGTCGTGGTTCAGGTAAATCGTATGCTTTAAACTCATTCCTTTTGCTACTAACGTACGAAGTAGGTCATGTAATACTATTTACAAGGTATACACTTACATCGGCTCATGTGTCAATCATTCCAGAGTTTACTGACAAGATTGAAACGGCAGGATTACAGGACCATTTCTATATCACAAAGGATGAGATTATTAATACTCAAACTAATTCAAGGATAATATTTAAGGGAATTAAAACAAGTAGTGGAACGCAAACGGCTAATCTAAAGTCATTGGCTGGAGTTACTACATTTGTACTTGATGAAGCTGAAGAATTAGTTGATGAAGATGTATTTGATAAGATTGATTTGTCTGTAAGGCATAACACAAAACAAAATAGAGTTATTCTAATTTTAAATCCTGTAACTAAAGAGCATTTTATTTACAAAAGATTCTTTGAAAATAAAGGAGTGGATGCTGGGTCCTCATTAATTAAAAAGGATACAACTTACATTCATACAACTTATAAGGACAATCAAAAATATTTATCGGATTCATTTATATCACAAATTGAAAGCCTACAAGAAAACAATCCTAAAAAATATCAGCATACAATTTTAGGAGGATGGTTGGATAAGGCTGAAGGAGTTGTGTTTACCAATTGGAAGTTTGGCGAGTTTAATCCTAATCAATTACAAACATCATTTGGTATGGACTTTGGATTCTCAATAGATCCAGATGCTTTGGCTGAAGTGGCCATTGACAAAGCAAGAAAAATAATCTATGTCAAGGAAGTAATTTATGAAAGAGGTTTAAAGACACATATCCTTGCATCACTAATAAAAGAGAAATGTAACAATGGTTTAATCATTGCCGATTCAGCAGAGCCAAGATTAATTGATGATTTAAAATATCAAGGCATAAACATTCAACCAGTTAAGAAAGGTACGATTGAATCGGGAATAATACGAATGCAAGACTATCAAATTATTGTAGATTTACAATCACAAAACATTGCCAAAGAGTTTAACAACTATGTTTATTTAAATAAGGCATCAAAACTTTATCTTGATGCTTGGAATCATATAATAGATGCAATTAGATATAACATTATATACCATTTAGATAATCCAAATCAAGGTAACTACCATATTTATTAAGACAAAAACAAACAATTTACGTTTATACACTATGAAGGTTAAAATATCAATTCCGACATCATTAAGTGAAATTAAATTAAGCCAATATCAGAAGTTTGTTAAGATAGCAAGCGAGAATGAAGAAGGCACATTTCTAAACCAAAAGATGGTTCAGATATTTTGCAATGTTGATTTATTTGTAGTGGCCAAGATGAAGCAGCACGATTTAAATTATGCAGTAAATCAGATTGCTGAATTATTTAAAAAGATACCTGATTTAGTAACGATATTTAAATTAAATGGTATAGAGTTTGGATTTATACCTAACCTAAATGATATGTCGAGTGGTGAGTATATGGACTTGGATGGTTATATTGTTGATTGGGAGGATAGTCATAAAAGTATGGCCATTCTTTACAGACCAATTAAACAAAAATTAGGTAATAAATACTTAATTGAAGACTATGAAGGAAGTGATAAGTATTCTGAATTAATGTTAGATGCTCCAATGGATGTAGTATTAAGTAGTAAGGTTTTTTTTTGGACTTTAGGTCGAGAATTATTGAAAAATACGATAGCCTTTTTGGAGGAGAGCAAACCAATGAGTTCAGCGAACAAGCACAA
>Ga0304730_1001532_pt1 | contig 17277 bp, 15 predicted proteins | sample M_130628_MF_Meta_FD_190474 | JGI IMG/M metagenome (GOLD analysis project Ga0304730, IMG submission 190474) | Freshwater microbial communities from Lake Montjoie, Canada to study carbon cycling - M_130628_MF_MetaG (v2) (version 2) | ecosystem: Environmental > Aquatic > Freshwater > Lake | place...
TAGAACGCAGTCCTCTAGCACCGGTTTGGCGCTTGATTGCTTCTTCTGCGATTGCCTCAAGCGCGTCTTCGTCAAATTCAAGCTCAAAGCCATCAATCTCAAACATTCTTTGATATTGCTTGACCAAAGCGTTTTTAGGTTCAGACAAAATTTGGATCAATGCTGGTTTGTCAAGTGGTGTTATCGCAGCCAAAACTGGAAGACGACCAATAAACTCTGGAATCAAACCAAACTTACGAAGATCTTCAGGTTGAACCTGAGTAAAAATGTCTGTCTCTTCATCTTTGTTTCTAATGTCGGCACCAAAGCCAATACCCTTTTTGCCAACTCTTGCTTGAACGATTGATTCAAGGCCAGCAAAGGCACCAGCAACGATGAAGAGAATGTTGGTGGTGTCAAGGGATATGAACTCCTGCTGAGGGTGCTTGCGTCCACCCTGAGGTGGAATTGATGCAACGGTTCCTTCAAGAATCTTCAGCAGCGCTTGTTGAACACCTTCACCGGAGACATCTCTAGTGATTGATGGGTTCTCAGCCTTACGAGAAATCTTGTCAATCTCATCGATGTAGATAATGCCGTGCTCTGCACGCTTCACATCGCCATCAGCTGCTTGAAGTAGTTTTAGCAATATGTTTTCAACATCTTCACCTACGTAACCTGCTTCAGTAAGAGAAGTTGCATCTGCCACAGCAAAAGGAACATTTAGACGCTTAGCTAAAGTCTGTGCCAGATAGGTTTTACCGCAACCGGTTGGACCAATCATCAAAATGTTTGACTTAGCAATCTCGATTGAATCGTGGGCTTTGCCTGAGTTGGTAAGAGTACCGGCAGCACGAATTCTCTTGTAGTGGTTGTACACGGCTACAGAAAGAGCTTTCTTGGCTTGTGTTTGTCCAATTACATACTCATCAAGGAACCCATAGATTTCCTTTGGACGAGGCAGTTCGAAGTCATCAACTTGTTTAGGGGCTTTGCCCATTTCCTCTTCGATGATCTCATTACATAGATCAATGCACTCATTACAGATGTATACGCCAGGGCCAGCAATAAGCTTGAGCACTTGCTTCTGTGTTTTAGAACAGAAGTTGCACTTAAGCATGTCCCCTGATTCACTGAGTCGAGTCATGGATAAAGCCTACCTAGCCCGAATGACATAACTGGTTAGGCAAGCGGTTGGCAAAAAAGGGCCAACAGAAGCAAATATCGCTTCGGCTGGCCCCTTTTTAGAGCTTTAGTTACTTGACCCAGTAAACCTTTGAGTCAGTACCCATAGGTGCGCCATAAACCTTGGCTCTGACCACCTGAAGGCCAAGAGTGCCCTTCGGTGCAGTTACCTTGATGGTCACTTCGCCCTTAGCATTTGAAACTTCAGACCATTCTTCGAGGTCATTTCCTTCACCGAATGATTCAAATGTAACTGTGGTTCCAGCTGCAACTGAATTATCTAGTTTGGTTAGCTTGAAAGTAAGGGTCTTTGATGTTCCAGCCTTAACCTTTTGAGACTTGACTACCGCAGATACCTTAGGGTTCACGAAAGCTAAGAAGATCAGGTCCTTGTCTTCGCCACGTTCCTGAGCCTCAGTTGGGTGAGCGTAAAGGCTAGGTGCAATTGTGGTTTGAAGACACATTGTGTCATCACCACAAGGGATTCCCTTTGAGTACTTGTTCAGCTTGTTTAGGGCTGTAGGGAACATTTCACCTGTGATGTTGTAGTTCTTCAGATTGAATCTAGCCTTACCAAAAGCATCAGTTGTAGCTTTAAGGGCGGTTTCACCAGCACCCATCTGAGGCTGATCGCCACACCAGTCACGAACAATAGAACTGGAGTTAGGGCGGTTGCTACCTGGGTAGTCGGTGAGGTTGGTTGTTGAGAAAGTGGTCTTAGAACATGAGAACTTCTTGTTCACAATTAGGAAAACATTTCTGCTTGTCAAAGGTGCACCTGCAGCGTTTGTGTACTTGAATTCCAAAGTGATTTCACTTCGAACATCTGCATACATAACACGAGCGTTTAGACCCTTGCCGTAGAACTGATCCCAGTCACCCTTGGCATCTGGCGTTAGGTTAACGCTGTTAGTTGCTCCTGGCAATGGTGAAGTCATTCTCATGACGTTGGTTCCAGCTACAGGCGCATTGTATGCAGCATATGCAGGTTGAATTGCTATTGCGCCGAGCAAGGCTACAGCAGTGGCAGCCCCAACAAGAGTTCTTCTCGTATTAGTTTTCATTTGTTGCCTTCCTTTGTTTGTTGTTTTGCTCGCACAAGCTTTGTTACCGTGGGTTTACTTTTCCTACACCGTCAACTGAGTAATAACGCACCCAGTCAACATTTAGTGAAGTTGAATTTAGATCTGGGTCAATTGATCCACCGAAGTGGCCACCCATAGCTAAGTTGTAGATTATGTAGAAACTTGGATCTGCACCTAGGACACTTCTACCAAATGGCCAGTTTGCTAGCCCAGTCTCAGATTTTTCAATGCTGTAAACAGGTGCATCATCGATATAGAAGGTGATCTCATCCGGTTTCCACATCATGCCGTAACGGTGATAGTCCTGGGTTAGGTCAACACCGACATTCTTGGTTGAACCCTTATAGGTGTGTCCACCACCACTGTTTCTATAGTGGGCAGTTGCATAGGTTACCTGAGGTGAATGACCTTTGAATTCCATAATGTCTAGCTCGCCACAGGCAGGCCATGGCACAGTAGCAATGTTGTTGCCAAGCATCCAGAATGCTGGCCATGCTCCGGTGCCAGGTGAGAGCTTGATTCTTGATTCTAGATAACCGTAGGTAAATCCAACTTTGTTGTAAGTTGTGATCTTTCCACTCAACCACTCACACTTACCGAAGTAGCAACTGTAGTTAGTGCTATTGGTTTGTCTTGTAGCTGAAATGTTTAGATTGCCTTGAACAGAACCGTCATGCGCGTTCTTTGAAGCCAAGTAATACTGTCTTTCGCTGTTACCCCAGCCACAGTTGTTGTAAGGATCGCCACAACCATCAGTTGTATCGGCAGTCCACTTTGATGAATCAGGTTGAGTTCCTGCAGCCCCACTGAATTCATCCGACCAGAGCAGCGTTCTGGTAACTGGAGCTATCGGGTTAGCGATAGTTAGCAATCTGTCTATTGGAATAGCAGCGAGATATCCACCACCGGCAGGTGATGATGCTCTAATTACACAATCCCCTAGAGCTAGTGGGCGAACTTTGTTTTCAATGATTGAACACTGAACTGGTGTTAGAGATGTGAAGACGATGTTGGAGTTAGCCGCCAATCCATAAAGCACCTGGTCTTCGTCGCTGAGATACATATCAGCTGGTTGTCCAAAAGATAGTGAGTTTGGCTTGGTTGAAGCCTTAGGTGTTGCGGTTACCGAACTGCCTAAAGAGATGAACTTGCCACTGATTGCTACGATTACAAATTTATAAGTCGAATTGTTAGTTAGGCCGGTAAAAGTGTGGGAAGAAGAAGTTGAAGAAACTTTCTTGACCGATTTCCAGGTGCCTTTGGTTGCTGTGATCTGGTAGCCACTTACCTTGAATCTGGCAGAGCTAGCACTCTTGGCCCATTTGATTGTGACTTTTTTGTCGGCCCCAACAGCGCTAACGCTCTTGACCTTGGAAATGGAGGCGTTGATCGTGGCAGCATTTGTGGCTGAGGTGATTCCTAAGAATCCAACACACAGCGCTGCAACTGTTACTAAACGCAAGATATTGCGCAAACGATCCTCCAAATAAAGATTTATCGTTTCGCACAAAACTTAGGTCAAGGCTACCAGACCCGCTTTTCTCAAGGTATGACACTAGCTACTATCAGTAACCTCCCAGATAGGAGGCTCTAGGACTTTCTAGAGGTCAGAACCTGATCAATCAAGCCATACTCAAGGGCTGCAGCAGCAGTGAGAATCTTGTCGCGCTCGATGTCCTTGCTAACTTCTTCAACAGACTTCTTTGAGTGCTTAGCAATGGTTTCTTCTAGCCAGACACGCATTCTCATAATCTCAGCTGCCTGAATCTCGATGTCAGAAGCCTGACCACGACCGCCACCACCTGATGCTGGCTGGTGAATCAAAATAGTTGAGTTAGGCAGAGCCAAACGCTTACCTGGTGCACCACCGGCTAGTAACACAGCCGCAGCGGAAGCTGCCTGGCCCAAACAGACTGTTTGAATCTGTGGCTTGATGTACTGCATGGTGTCATAGATGGCGGTTAGTGCTGTGAAAGATCCACCAGGAGAGTTGATATACATGGTGATATCTCTATCTGGATCTTGGCTTTCAAGAACAAGTAGCTGAGCCATGATGTCATCGGCGCTAACATCATCAACCTGAGCACCTAAGAAAATAATGCGATCTTCAAAGAGCTTGGTGTATGGGTCTAGATATCTAGAACCGTAAGGAGTTCTTTCTTCAAAGGAAGGAAGGATGTAACGAGCTTCTGGCATGTTGTCTCTGTTCATTGATCTCTTCCCTACTACTTCTTGCCTACGCCGGTTGAAACTGACGCAAATTCTTGAATGTGATCAACGAAACCATATTCCAAAGCCTCTTGAGCCGAGAACCAACGGTCACGATCTCCATCAGCCATCACTTGCTCAAGTGTCTTACCAGTCTGCTTTGCAGTGATAGCTGCAAGTTTTTTCTTCATGTCGTTGATTAGGAAAGCCTGAGTCTGAATGTCTGCTGCTGTTCCACCAAAACCACCACTTGGTTGGTGAAGAAGAACACGAGTGTTTGGAGTGATGAATCTCTTACCCTTAGCTCCTGAGGTAAGTAGGAACTGACCCATTGATGCACACATACCGATACCAACAGTTACAACATCGTTTGGAACATATTGCATGGTGTCGTAGATAGCCATACCAGCGGTGATAGATCCACCTGGAGAGTTGATGTATAGGAAGATGTCCTTGGTTGAATCTTCAGCTGCAAGAAGAAGCATCTTGGCGCAGATCTCATTGGCGTTGTCGTCGCGAACGTCGTCGCCTAACCAAATGATTCTGTCTTTAAGCAGTCTTTCGAAGACATTGCTCTGTTGAGTGTGTTCAGCCATTTAGTGCTCCTCTTATCTGTATCTTTTGCATAATCAAGATAACCGAGGAAACCCTCAAAACATTCGCATGTTCGCCACAGGCAATAATTGCCCGAGGGTTAGTCGTGGTCGTGACCCTCGTGGTTCTCAGGGGTAAAGCCATCATCAGTCTTAGTGAATTCAGCCAAATCTACGCTCTTGCCTGTGCTGTCTGAGACCTTGGCAGCTTCTAGGACTATAGATAGCGCCTTACGTCTAGCAACCTCAGCTACGAATGAAGGAATCTGGCCCTGCTCATCAACGCTCTTAACGAATTCGTTTGGATCCATGCCGTAAGACTGGCTTGCCTGCATTAGGTACTGCAAAAGCTCGTTCTCGTTGACTCTAACTTCTTCTTTTTCAGCAATTGCATCAAGCAACATCTGAACCTGGAAAGACTTGGTTGATTCGATAATCACTTCGGCACGGTGAGCATCATCAGCCTGACGTCCTTCGCCTTCGAGGTGGCGATCAACATCGGCCTTGATTAGCTCATCAGATACTGGAACATCAACATGCTTCAGTAGTTCTTCAGTTAGAAGTTCTCTTGCCTGTAGGCCCTGGGTATAAGACTTTGACTTCTTGATCTGGTCTTCAATAGATGCCTTTAGATCTTTGACAGTATCGAATTCGCTAGCCATCTGAGCCCAAGCGTCATCAATGGCTGGAAGTTCACGTTCTTTAACAGCATTCAGAGTCACTGTGATTTCAGCTTCCTGACCAGCCTTGTCGCCACCTACCAACTTGCTCTTGAAGGTGGTTGTTTCACCAGCAGTCAAAGTGTCAAGGGCATCATCAATTCCATCAAGAAGTGAATCGCTACCAATTTCATAAGAAATGTTTTGAGCCTGGTCAATCTGCTTGCCATCAACACTTGCTACTAGATCAATAGACGTGAAGTCACCCTTTTGAGCAGGACGATCAACTGTAGTTAGAGTTCCAAAACGTGAACGTAGACGATCAATCTCAGAATCGACTTCCATTTCACCAACCTTGATTACATCAACGGTTACTTTCAAACCTTTGTATTCAGGAAGCTTGATTTCTGGACGAACCTCAACTTCAATTTCCACAACTAGATTTCCTGCGAATGTCTTCTCATCCGGTGACTGCTTAACATCGGCTGAAGGCTGACCTAGGGGGCGAAGCTTTTCTGCTTGGATTGCCTCACGATAAATGCTGTCAAGACCATCGTTGATTGCATGCGCCAAGATAGCTGGACGGCCAACTCTTTGATCAAGGATTGCGGCAGGGATTTTGCCCTTACGGAAACCAGGGATGTTAACTGTCTCAGCGATGTGCTCGTATGCGTGGTCAAGGCTTGGCTTGAACTCCTCTGGAGTTACCTCAATGTTTAGCTTGACTCGAGTTGGGGTTAGACGTTCAACAGTGGTTTTCACAAGTGGCTCCATTAGACGTGGTCAAACTAAAAAGCCGACCTATTTTTATACAAAAGTGGTCGGGGTGACAGGACTCGAACCTGCGATATCCTGCTCCCAAAGCAGGCGCGCTAGCCACTACGCTACACCCCGGTGGTTTTTACCTTGAATTTCTCAAAACAAAACAACCTCCGTAATACTAACCCATAGAATGTATGAGAGCAGAATCAAATCAACAAATGCGGGTGTAGCTCAATGGTAGAGTCTCAGTCTTCCAAACTGATTGTGCGGGTTCGATTCCCGTCACCCGCTCCACAGGGCTTATAACTAGGCCTAGAACTGGCAACCAGGACACCAATAGAGCTTCCTGGTTGCCATTAGTTCAATAGCCACCAACCCCCCACAGCGCAGACATAACTGCCCCTCACGCTTGTATACATAGTTACGATCAGCCTTCTTAGTTCTCTTTTTTAGCCTTTCTTCACGGGTAGTCATAAACCCGGTGGCAACGCCAACCTTCATGAGTTTCACTGAGTCTTCCCAAATGGCAGCAATCTGATCAGCTTTCAAAGACTTACCTGGAGCGTGTGGGCTTATCTGTGCTCTAAACAAAATTTCAGCCCGATAGACATTACCGATACCACTGATTACCTCTTGGTTCATCAAAAGTATTCCTACCGGACTTGCAGAGTTTTGCACTCTTTCAATGAATCTTTGCTTCTGCAAACCTTTAGGGTCTGAATTAGTAGGGTCAGGGCCCAACCTGTTTTCGATTTCCTTGACTGCCTTTTTATCGATAACTTCGCAAATGGTTGGTCCGCGAAGATCAGCTAAAAATTCATCAGTGTAAAAACGAGCACGAACCTGACCATACATTTGCTTTTCACTGTCTTCAACAAAGCGCCATTTGCCATAGATACCCAAATGAATTCTGCAAGTTAAACCGTTACCAAAGGATAGGAACAACTGTTTACCAATAGCCTTGGCTCTAAGAAAAACCTGACCATCAATTAGTTTGGCTTCAGATGTGAACCGCCCTTGCGGGGAATCAACCCGAATGACCTGGCCTTTGAATCTCTTGTTGAAATCATTAGCTGTTCTTTGAACGGAGTGACCCTCAGGCATTTACAAATTACAGAATCTCTGAGGTTTGCTCGTAGCTTGCGATCTTGCCGATTCTTCTAATGTGTCTCTCGTCCTCAGAGAAAGGCTCATTAATGAAAGCTTTGATGAGTTCTAGAACTTCAGCCTGAGAGTGCTGTCTTGCCCCCACTGCAACAACGTTGGCGTCATTGTGTTGACGAGCTAGTTTGGCAGTGTCTAGATTCCACACCAAAGCCGCTCTAATCCCTTGGACCTTATTTGCAGCAATCTGCTCGCCATTTCCTGACCCGCCCAAAACAATGCCTAGGGCCTTGATACCTGCATCCTCATCTGCCCTGACTGCCAAGGCAGCGGTAATACAGAAACTTGGGTAGTCATCTAGTGGGTCATACTCTTTAGGCCCGTGGTCAAAGACCTCTAGCCCTTGGGCTCTAAGTTCCTCTATAAGGAAGTGACTCAGCTCTAAACCAGCGTGATCTGTGGCTATGTGTATACGCATCTTCTAAAAACCTTCTAGCAGTGTTGTTGGTCAATACTAGGCTAGTTGCTGTTGACAAAAACCCGACAAAGGAGTTGTAATGCCTGCTGAAAACCTAACCCGAATTGAAGCCGCCGAGCGTGCCGAACTTTTGGAAGTGTCTTCATACACCGTTGAACTAGACCTAATGAAAGGTGAGGAAGTCTTTGGTGTTACCACCACAGTCAAGTTCTCAAGCAACCTAATCGGTACTTCCACCTTCATTGATGCCATCACCAAGAAGGTTCACCGCGTCACACTAAACGGTAAAGACTTAGATGTTTCAGTAGCTGACGGTGTTCGCATTCAACTAGATAACCTAGAGGCTAACAATGAGCTAGTGGTAGTAAGCGATAACCCTTACATGCACACCGGTGAAGGTCTGCACAGATTCGTTGACCCAGTTGATAACGAGGTTTATCTATACACCCAGTTCGAAGTTCCAGACTCAAGAAGAATGTTTGCTGTATTTGAACAACCTGATCTAAAGGCAACCTTCCAGTTCACTGTTACCGGTCCAAGCAACTGGAAGATGATATCTAACTCCCCTACCCCAACACCAGTAGAAAGAGGAGACGGAACTTCAGTTTGGGTATTTGCACCAACTTCAAGAATCTCTTCATACATCACAGCTCTTATCGCAGGCCCATATTCTGAATGGCGCGATGAATTAGTTTCAAGCGATGGTAGAACCATTCCCCTAGGTGTGTATGGTCGTTCATCGCTAGCTAAATACATTGATGCTGATTACATCTTTGATAAGACCAAAGAAGGTTTCACATTCTTCGAAGAACAATTTGACTACCCATACCCATTTGAGAAGTACGACCAGCTCTTTGTTCCAGACTTCAACGCAGGAGCTATGGAAAACGCCGGTGCTGTAACAATCACCGAGAGTTATGTGTTCCGTGGTGCAGTTAACGGTTTCATCAAGGAAAGAAGAATCATTACGGTTCTTCACGAACTAGCTCACATGTGGTTCGGTGACCTAGTCACAATGCGTTGGTGGAATGACCTATGGCTCAACGAGTCTTTCGCTGAATACGCTTCATACCTAGCAACAGCAGAGGCTACCGAATACAAGGACGCTTGGACTACATTCACCTCTCACGAGAAGTCATGGGCTTACCGTGAAGACCAGATGCCTTCAACTCACCCAGTGGTAGCAAACATCAGAGACCTTGAAGATGTTCAGGTGAACTTTGATGCGATTACCTATGCCAAGGGTGGCTCTGTGCTTAGACAACTTGTTGCCTGGGTAGGTCAAGAAAACTTTATGAAGGGTCTTGCCTCTTACTTCAAGAAACACGCCTTTGCTAACGCAGAACTAGTTGATCTACTAACCGAACTAGAACTAACTTCAGGTCGTGAACTTCGTGAATGGTCAAAGCTATGGCTTGAGACCTCTGGAGTGAACACTCTTCGTGCAGAACTGGATGAAGATGCTGATGGCAACATCACATCCTTCGCAATTGCTCAGTCATACCACCCTGACTACCCAACCCTTAGACCTCACCGTCTAGGTATCGGTTACTACAACCTAGAAAACGGCAAGGTTGTCCGTACTCACCGTGTTGAAATTGACATTGATGGTGCAAAGACAGAAGTTCCAGAATTAGTTGGAACTAAGCGTCCTGATTTGATTCTGCTAAACGATGGTGACCTGGCTTACGCGAAGCTGCGCCTTGACGACAAGTCATGGCAAACAACTTTGCATCACCTAGCAGATTTCACTGACTCACAGGCACGCGCACTTCTGTGGGGTGCAGCTTGGGATTCAACTCGTGATGCAGAAGCAGATCCAAAGGACTTTATCCACCTAGTTCTAAAGAACATCGCAACTGAATCAAATGCAACAGCGATGATGACTCTTTTGAATCAGATGGTAACTGTTCAGACCATGTACCTGAAGCCAGAGAACCGTTTGGAATACAAGGTCAAGATTGCTGATGCGATTCTTGATATGGCTCGCCAGGCAGAAGCAGGCTCTGAAGCGCAACTTCAGTTCCTAAAGTACTTCCCTCGCTTCGCAGCCAACGACGAGCACAAAGCTGCGCTTCGTGGACTGCTATCCGGAACAGAGAAACTAGCTGGTCGCGAAATTGATACCGACTTGAAGTGGGATCTGCTAACTGGTCTTGTTGCTGTTGGTGCGGCAGATGAAGCAGAAATCGATGCAATGCTAGCAACCGATAACACCGCTAACGGACAGAAGGCTGCAGCTCTTGCTAAGGCTGCAATTCCAACGCCTGAATCAAAAGCAAAGACCTGGCAGACAGCGGTTGAAACTAATGAGTGGTCAAACACCATCTTGCAGTATTCAACTCTTGGTTTCTCAAGAGGTGCTACCGCTGAACTACTTGCTCCTTACGTTGACAAGTACTTTGCTGATGTATTGAAGATGTGGAATACCAAGACCTTCAAGATGGCTGAATACGCCATTGTGAACTTGTATCCAATCTCTCTGGCAACCTCTGACCTAGCTGAAAAGACTAGAAAGTTCTTGGATACTCCTGAGATCACAGCAATTCCTGCGCTTAGAAGATTGTTGGTTGAAAACCTTGACCCAATCGACAGAGCACTAAAAGTTCAAGCTCAAGACAGATAGTTCAAGGAGATAGCAATGCCAGCATGGTTGATTAGCTTTTACGCTGACTGGGGACCTCTGCTACGCATCGCCCTAAGCATTGTGGCAGCTTTAGTTCTTAGAGCTTTGCTGGCATTTGCTATCCGCCGAGTTGTGAAATCAATCACCAAGAGTGTTCGAAGGATTGATGATCTAGCCAAGCAAGAATCCCCTTTGGCTCAAGCACGACTTTTACAAAGAACTGAAACCATTGCATCTGTTTTAGGAAACCTAGCAACTTGGGGACTAACCTTCACAGTGATCAGCGTTGTGCTATCTGAAGCAGGAGTGTCCCCTGGTGCTATTGTTGCTGGTGCCGGAATCTTAGGTGCAGGTCTAGGTTTTGGTGCTCAGTCATTGGTTAGAGACCTTATCTCAGGTTTGTTCATCGTCTTTGAAGATCAATACGGTGTTGGTGACTCGGTTGACCTAGGCCAAGCAGAAGGTGTTGTTGAAAGTGTTGGCCTTCGAGTTACTCAGGTTAGAGATCTTGAAGGAACTCTTTGGTTTGTTCGTAATGGTGAAATCATGCGCGTCGGTAACCAGTCACAAGGTTGGGCCAGAGCAGTTATTGATGTTGCACTCGAATATCAAACTGATGTGGCTCATGCTCAAGAAGTACTCGCCAAGGCAGCTAAGAGCATCGATGGCAAAGCTGTAGGTGAACCAGAGATTTGGGGAATCAACGCGCTATCAGGTGACCAGGTTGTTCTAAGACTGGTGCAAAAGACTAAGCCTGAAGATAAAGACTCGGTAGCAAGAGAATTGCGTCATGCTGTAAAGGTTGAATTCGACAAGGCAAACATCAAGCTGGCAAGTGGCGCTAACGCTATCTATGTCAATGTCAAAAACTAATGTCTGAAGATAACTTCGAAGACCGTGAAAGAGTTGAAACGGTTCGACTAACTCACCAGTCAGGAATGAATGTCGAAGGCGACATTTACGAAATAGTTGGTGGCAAAGAATTCTTTGTGAAACTAACTACTAAGTTCTACGAAGGTGTCGCCTTAGACCCTTTACTGAAACCAATGTATCCAGAGGAAGACTTAGGTCCTGCTCAAGAACGCCTGCAACTGTTCCTAGAACAATACTGGGGCGGCCCTGCTACCTATCAAGAGCAAAGAGGTCATCCAAGACTTCGCATGCGCCATCAGCCATACAAGATCAACCCTGCAGCCAGGGCAGCATGGCTTACTCACATGAAGGCAGCTTTAGATGCTCAAGAGCTTCCTGAGCTCTACCGTGCACAAATTTGGGGCTATCTAGATCGAGCGGCAACAGCCATGCTCAACACGATGGAAGATTAACTTCTAGGCGGAACGTATCCTCTAGCAAAGCGAGATAGCACGTGACCGTGCTCGGAACTCAATCTGACCCAATCCCCCGAGACATACCAAGGAACTATTTCGCCCTCAGTTAGAAAACCCAATCCTGCTGCCACAAAGGCAGAACCCATCGGTAGTGGAAACTTGTAATCAAAAGCTTTACCCCAGATTTCACTGCGCACACGTGCAGCAATCGGCCCACCAACAGATGTAGGTAGTGTTTCTGATACTTCGGCAATACCTTTGCGAGCAATTTCGGTTAGCTCACCCTCAGGTATTTCACCGCCTAATTCCCAGCCAGTTCTAGTTGGCGTTTCTGTGCTCCAAGAGACTTGAACTAAATCAAGATCAAGAACAATCTTGTTCTCATTCTCTTGGTTTTTGCCAGAGAGGTTTAGCAATCGATCAGAGAGACTCAACTGCTCTTCCTGAATCTCTCCCTTAGCAATAGCTTGAACTCGCTCTAATAGCTGAGAAATCGAAACAGTTAGATCGAACTCAGTTGGCTTGGCTAACTGCAAAGTTCTAAGTCCTAAAACTATTGGCGCATCTTGCTCGTAATCGCCGCTAAAAATAGGTGCAACATAAACAGTTAGCACCTCACCATATGCTCTTAGTCGAACTGCACCAGTAGGGTCCATGCGCTTGGCTCGATCTAAGTATTTAGCTAGATCTTCAACATCGGACTTGGTTGGTAAAACAAAACTATTCGTCATCACCAAGGACTAGTCTCTGGTTAGTCGTCGGTAAGTGGAGCGATGAGGCTTAGCTGCCTCTGGACCTAGACGTGCGATCTTGTTCTCTTCATAACCTTCGAAGTTACCTTCGAACCAGTACCACTGGTCAGGGTTGTCGTCGGTACCTTCATAAGCAAGGATGTGTGAGGCAACTCTGTCTAGGAACCATCTATCGTGTGTGATCACCACAGCACAACCAGGAAACTCAAGCAAAGCATTTTCAAGTGAACCGAGTGTTTCAACATCCAAGTCGTTTGTTGGCTCATCGAGGAGCAGCAGGTTTCCACCCTGCTTCAAAGTTAGAGCTAGGTTTAGTCGGTTACGCTCACCACCGGAGAGGACTCCTGCTGGCTTTTGCTGATCTGGACCCTTGAAGCCGAAGGCTGCAACATATGCTCTGGATGGCACAGTAACGTTTCCAACCTGAAGGAAATCTAAACCATCAGAAACAACCTCAAACAGAGTCTTGTTTGGATCGATACCGCCACGAGATTGGTCAACATAAGAAATGCTTACTGTCTCACCAATCTTCAGTTCTCCCCCATCTAGCGGCTCTAAGCCAACGATGGTTTTGAAGAGTGTTGATTTACCAACACCGTTAGGACCGATAACTCCAACGATTCCGTTTCTAGGTAGTGAAAAAGTCAAACCACTTATTAGAGATCTGCCTTCAAAACCTTTTTGTAGGTCCTTAGCTTCAAGAACGATAGAACCTAATCTTGGGCCAGGTGGAATCTGGATTTCTTCGAAGTCAAGTTTTCTAGTTCTGTCAGCTTCTGCTGCCATTTCTTCATAGCGAGCCAGACGAGCCTTTGACTTAGTCTGACGAGCTTTAGCAGATGATCTAACCCAGTCAAGTTCGTCACCTAGACGTTTAGCGAGCTTGGCATCTTTCTTACCTTGAACTTCTAGACGCTCACGCTTTTTCTCTAGATAGGTTGAGTAGTTACCTTCGTAAGGGTAAGCGCGACCTCTATCTAGTTCCAAAATCCATTCAGCTACGTTATCTAGGAAGTATCTATCGTGAGTAACAGCAAGAACTGCACCTGGATACTTAGCTAGGTGCTGCTCAAGCCATAGCACTGATTCAGCATCAAGGTGGTTTGTTGGCTCATCTAGTAGCAGAAGGTCTGGCTTTTCTAAAAGCAATTTACAAAGCGCAACTCTTCTGCGCTCACCTCCAGATAAATGGGTAACGGCTGTATCTCCTGGCGGGCAACGAAGAGCATCCATAGCCTGATCCAGTTGGCTATCTAAATCCCAAGCATCGAGGTGATCTATTTCTTCTTGTAGCTGACCCATCTCGGCAAGCAAAGTGTCATAGTCAGCATCTGGGTTCGCAAGTTCAGCGCTGATCTCATTGAAGCGGTCAAGCTTTGCTTTGATGTGTGCAACAGCTTCTTCAACGTTTCCAAGAACTGTTTTTTCTTCGTTCAACGGTGGCTCTTGAAGCAAGATGCCTACAGAATGCCCTGGGCTAAGTCTTGCCTCACCATTTGATGGAGTGTCCATGCCAGCCATAATCTTGAGCACTGTTGATTTACCAGAACCGTTAGGTCCAACAACACCGATTTTCGCGCCCGGATAGAAGGCAATGGTTACATCATCAAGAATGACCTTATCCCCGTGAGCCTTACGGGCTTTATGCATTTGGTAGATAAATTCAGCCATTTATTTGAATCCTTAAAAGATAAATGCGACACTCACAATCAAGTTCGCTCGGAGATAAGTATATCCGACAGCGTTTGGCGGTTAGGGCCCCAAACATGCTTACTTGAGAGTGAGTGTCGCTACCAGCAGCGCATGGCTAGTGTGAGTTTTCTGCTGGATCTTGTTACCTAGCTATTGGCTAGGGTCTTGGACTTGCCCTTCGGGGCAGGTGAATCTTCTTGGTCAGGGTTCTCGAGTTCTTCTGGTGCTGGAGTATCTTGGTCGCTTTCCCTGATGTTTACAGTTCTTACAAATGTGCTTGAACCCCACATCAAGTCATGACCAATGGTTTCCGATTCGATTTCAACTGAAGTGCCCGCTCGCTCGCCGTTATCCCAGTCGCGCACTCTAAGCCTGCCCATCACTACAACTCGATCTCCCTTGGAGACAGAGACGGCAGTATTGACCGCTAGCTGACGGAATGATGTGATGGTGAACCAGTTGGTTTCTGCCTCAACCCAACGGTTGAGTTGTTTATCAAACTTGCGAAGAGATGCTGCTAGTCGAAATGAGGTAATTGGTAAACCATCTTGGGTGACTAAATGTCTTGGTGTTGTGGCTACTAAACCGGTGACGCTGTATTGATCTGACATGTGTTGCCTTTCTGAAAAAGTTTCATAACTGATTCAGAAAGATTGCCAAGAAAATGATTTTGCCGCTTTAGTTTTCCACAGCCCTAATTACTTTAGGTATTCAGTGAACGCTGATCTAGTTTTAGCCATCTTGCCACTGACCACAGCTTGGCAGTAAGCGTTACTTGGATTCTTCGTAAAGTAATCCTGGTGGTATTCCTCCGCTGCCCAGAAGATCTCTAATGGCTGCAAAGTGGTAACTATTTCGCCCTCCCACATCTCGGCAGCTCTTGCTAGTGCTTTTTCAAATAGTTCTTTTTGTTCATCGCCTTGATAAAACATTGCAGAACGGTAGCTTGAACCAATATCGTTACCCTGGCGGTTTAGTTGCCTTGGATCGTGGACGGTGAAGTATAGGTCTAGGACTATTTCAGAACTAATGATTGCTTCATCGAAGATAACCTTGGCAACCTCGGCATGGCCAGTCTTCTCGCTACATACCTCTTCGTAGGTTGGATTAGAGGTGTGACCACCTGAATAACCACATTCAACATCGATGATTCCCTTGAATTGGGAGAAGGAAGAGTCAAGGCACCAGAAACAGCCACCGGCAAGTACAAATTCAGTCATGGCTCTAGCCTAGGGTTAATAGGTGAACAGAGTGGCAAATAGAAACGCGGCAGTTGGTGTAACTGCTGTCTCCTTTGCAGCACTCATGTTCGGATTCAATGCCTCAAGCGTAAAAGTCATTATTGACGCAGGGGTTAGCCCAGAGTTCTTAGTTCTCTTTAGAGCCACTTTCACAGCCGCCATCGCAGGCATAGTTCTATTACTAACTAATAAGAAGGCTTTTAGAGTTAGCCGCAAAGAGTTTCCAGTTCTTGTCTTTTACGGCATCTTCGGCATTGCTCTAATGCAGTGGTCATACTCAAATGCGGTTAGCTTGCTTCCAATCAGCGTTGCTCTACTTATTGAATACACAGCCATAGTGATTGTTCCTCTGGTTTCTCTTCTGCTTTTCAAAGAGAAGGTGAAGCCAAGACTTTGGTTTGGTATCGCTGCAGTATTAGTAGGACTTGCAGTAGTTAGCAACATATGGGATTCAAACTTGAATCCAGTTGGTGTGGCCTGGGCTTTCATGGCTGCAATCTGTGTAAGCATCTACTTCCTGATTGGTGAACACACTCAGCGCAACCGGGATGCCATGTCCACACTGTTCTATTCATTTGCCGTTGCTGCGATCTTCTGGGCAATCGTGAACTTGATAAGACCTACCAGTGTTGTGGACATCAACATCATCTTCTCGCTTCAAGGAAAACTCAGCGAAGTGATGATGCCGATGTGGATGGGGTTGCTCTGGATTGGCATTATGGGTTCATTTATCCCAATGCTGCTTGACTACATCGCCCTAGGCAATCTCTCCGCAACAGCCGTGGGTGTCATCGCCACTGCTGAAACTGTTTTTGCCACCGTATTTGCTTGGGCTTGGCTGAATGAATCAATGACAACTCTTGAAGTAATTGGGGGTTTAATAGTGGTGACGGGAATTGTTCTCGCCGAAACATCTCGAACTCAATCTCTGAAGGCCTAAATGTCTAAGCGTGAAATCAGCAACAACTCTTTAGCCATGATCGCAACAGTTGCCCTAGTGGGCATCCTTGCTTCAGCTATTGGCTTTTTTAGCCCTGATTACTGCACCGTTCCCCAGCAGGATGACTGGACTTCTTGTGAAGCTATTGCTCAACAGCGCAACATTGGATCAATAGTCATCTTTGCCACCTGTGTCATCGGTTTTGCTCTATCTATCACTAAACGTCGTAAGCAAACACGCGATTAGGCTTTAGCCATGACTAGCAAAGCCGCTGCCAAGATGCATAGCTCAACCCCTGAGACTATTGCCCTGCGTGAAGATGTAATCAATTACGCAAGAGAGCGAATGGCTTTAGATCCAGCTCCGCTTGATGGTCCTCAAACTCTAAAGTTTCTACAAAAGCATGCCAGTGGCACAATCTCTGAAAAAGGTTTAGGTGGCAAGAAAGCCCTAAAGGTCTTTGAAGATGTTTTAGCTCCAGCCTGTATCTCAACAGATCACCCTGGCTATCTAAGTTTTATTCCTGTAGCCCCAACAAAAGCTGCAACGCTTTTTGACTTAGTTGTTTCGGCTACCTCTGTTTACGGCGGTTCATGGCTTGAAGGTTCTGGTGCAGTATTTGCTGAAAATGAAGTTCTAGCTTGG
>Ga0304730_1001534_pt1 | contig 17260 bp, 13 predicted proteins | sample M_130628_MF_Meta_FD_190474 | JGI IMG/M metagenome (GOLD analysis project Ga0304730, IMG submission 190474) | Freshwater microbial communities from Lake Montjoie, Canada to study carbon cycling - M_130628_MF_MetaG (v2) (version 2) | ecosystem: Environmental > Aquatic > Freshwater > Lake | place...
GTTGTTCCACATAATAATACTTCTTCCTGATTTGCAGAATACTTTGTAATTATATCCTGCACCATTTGCTTATTTATATAATGCGCTGCAATGAATATCATTTTAAATTTTATTTTTTATCAATACGAAATATATTGGAATACCTAACAAAACAATACCTACACCTGGCAATGTAAAAGCTGGCTTATAAAGCAATAACAACACACAGAACAAGCTAGCTATAATAATATACAATGCCGGAATAAATGGATAGCCCAATGCTTGATATGACCTTTCTGCATTTGGCATTGTAATGCGCAATTTAAATATACCTAAAATGGTAACAATATAAAACAGCAATGCTGCCATAGTAACATAGTCTAACAAATCGCCATACTTACCACTCATGCATAACAAACATGTCCAAATACATTGAAACCAAAGTGCTTTTTCGGGCACATTATTTTTGTTTAAATGTGCTACTTGATTGAAAAACATTTTGTCTTTTGCCATTGTATAATACACTCTAGCGCCTGCCAAAATCATTCCATTAATACAACCAAAAGTGCTTATCATAATTAAGGCAGCCATTAGTTTTGTACCAGTTTCTCCAAATATTTTATTACATACTGCCACTGCTACTCTATCGCTTGGAGCATTTGCTATTTCTGGCAATGTTAAAACACTTGTATACATTAAATTTGTAAGTACGTACAATAGCAATACAATCCCTGTTCCTAATATTAAACTTAAACCAATATTACGTTTTGGGTTTTGCACTTCGCCTGCAATAAAGGTTATATTATTCCATGCATCTGCACTAAATACACTACCAACCATTGCTGCAGCTACTAAGCCAGACAATGCAATAAAAGAAAAATTATTTGAATGAATAATCAAAGAGTGTAATTGAAAAGCATTTGTCCAATTCGTATTCCACACATCTTTATTGGCACCCAATGCTAAACCAAAAATTACTAGAGCCATTAACGCAGTAATTTTTGTAACTGTAAAAATGGTTTGAATTTTTTTTCCACCTTCTACTCCTTTGGTATTTATCCAAGTAAGTAAAATTATTATTACAATACTTAACAGATGCGCTGGTTGAAATTTTGTAAATCCTAAATTGACAATAGTATGCTGGGCATTCAATTCAAATATTGGAAAAAAGTATGCCGTAAATTTTGCAAATGCTACTCCAACTGCTGCAATGGTTCCGGTTTGAATTACTGCAAATAAAGTCCAACCATATAAGAAGCCTGTTAGCCTGCCAAATGCTTCTTTTAAATAGGTGTATTGTCCACCAGCTTTAGGAAACATCGCACTCAACTCGCCGTAACTAACAGCAGCAGCCATGGTTAGCAAGCCTGTCAATATCCAAACAATCATCAACCAACCTACAGAACCTACATTACGCACAATATCTGCACTTACAATAAAAATGCCAGAGCCCACCATACTACCTGCTACAATCATAGTAGCATCCAATAATTTTAGACGAGGTTCAAAACGCTCTTTATTGTTTTCTAAATCAGTGATTAATTCTTCAGGATTATTCATTCAACGAATATAATAAAAATTTAGCGTTGGCCAGAAGTTAATTCAAATACTTTGGTGAACAATTCAATATCCCTTTGTGATAATGCTTTATTTCGTCTTGCAAAAACTAGTTTCATCGTTTGCAAAGCTTTGTCTATTTTATATTCTGTAAAGCCGCTAGCGCCACCCCAACTATAACTTGGAATAAAATTTCTTGGAAAACCAGCACCAAATATATTTGCACTTACGCCTACAACTGTTCCTGTATTAAACATAGTATTAATCCCACATTTACTATGATCGGCCATCATCAATCCGCAAAATTGCAATCCTGTTTTTACAAAAGTTCCTTTGGCTTCGCTCCACAATTTTACTTCTTCGTAATTATTTTTTAAATTACTATTATTACTATCTGCACCTAAATTGCACCACTCGCCTATTACGCTATTACCAATAAACCCGTCATGCGCTTTGCTGCTATTGGCAAAAAATACTGCATTATTTACCTCTCCACCTACTTTACAATTGGGACCAAGTGTAGTAGCACCATAAATTTTTGCACCCATTTTTAATTGCGCATTGTCGCACATTGCAAATGGCCCACGAATAATGCAACCTTCCATAACCTCTGCATTTTTTCCAATATAAATTGGCCCAGTAGTTGCATTTAAAATACTCGCTTCTACTTTTGCACCTTCTGCAATAAAAATATCAGAACCTATTACCGTATTAGTTTTAGATAAAAATTGGCTATTTTTATTTGCGGTTAATAAATTAAAATCATCGCGTAAGGCATTATCATTCTTACTAAAAATATCCCAAGGGTGGTTAATAGATGCTATTTGAAATTGGCTTTGGATAGTTTGTAAATTTTCTAATTCTCCACCTGCAATAAATTGCTTACTGTCACTTTCTGTAAGGCAATAAGCAATGACAGTTTCGCCATTTTTCAAAACACTATTACTAGCCAATGCATTAATTTCTTGCATCACATACATATCTGGAAATATGTTTGCAGCTATAAAATAATTTTGTGCATTTAACTCTTGTGTATATATATTCTGTAAATATGCTACAGTATCTGTGTGTGCAGCACTGCCGATATATACTTCCCATTTTTCTCGCATGGTAAGTATACCACATCTAATATCTGCAACGCTTCTTGTATAGGTAAATGGTAGAAAATTTTCGCGAATATGTTTATCAAATAGTATGTAATTCATTTTTATTTTATTTTTTGTGCTTCATTAATATCTCCTTGATTGCTGCCATGTATTTGTACATTACATAACCATTCGCAATGTAAGGAATGTTGCAACAAGTATAAATTTATTTTTTCTACCAAATGCGTTACTTGCAATAAAGTCCCTTCTATACTAGTATTAAATGCCGTTGTTTTAGCATTTGCAAATTGCTGATGAATCATTGCAATTACTTCGTCTATCAAAGGATAAGATAAATTAGAAGGTTGCATTGGTACTAATTGTATAGCTGCATTAACAATGAAAATTTCATGCTTCCATGCATTATTAGGAGATACTGCAATTGTTTTTACCACTTCACTAGGCAGAATTGGGCCATAAATATGGGGGAATATTTGATTGATACTTGGTGCCAATTCGTATTTAAGTTTATATGCTACATCTATTTGATTGATGCATAAAATAATTAAATCTGAAACGCCTTTATAATATCTTTCTAATACACCTTGTATTTGATTGGCATTGCTGCAATGGATAAATTTTTCGGAATGTAAACTTTCGCATTCGTAATTATTTTCTGCAATTGCAATTTCCCAAGCTTGATGAGTTGTAATATGATATATCATAATTTATGTTATTGTTTACTTATTTCTGATAGTTCCATTGTGAAAATTCCATCCATTTTTACAATTAATGGATTTGTTTTATTTTTTAAAATCCAAATTTGTTCATTGCTATCGGCATTGAATAGATGAAAAGTTTCTAATAATTTCTTTTGTCCATCGGGCATTATAACTCTATCTAAAAATATATTCCCGTCATCTTCATTCTCTACATTTATTAATCTAAAAATCCCTAAACCACTGCCAATGTCCAAGATGGTTTGACCACTATTTTCTATTTCGTTATAGCATTCTTTGCTTATCCAAGTAATTAATTTTGTAGAACTATCATCATATCTAGTGCAATTAAAATAAGTAGCATCTATTTTTCTGCAAGTATCAAAGGAAGTTGGTGCGATATTGTAAAAACCTTTGTTGCCAGCCTTTCCTGTATTCCAATAATCAAAGCGAATGATATTTGCATTGCTTACATCTACAATTCCAAATAATTGAAACGACTCTCCTTTTTGATTTATCTTCCAAATATATTTTGTTTGATGCTGAAATGGCACATTTGCAAATTCTGCAGTACAATGTGCTTTGAATATTTTTTCATCGTAACTAAAATCTCTATTTACTTCGTTGAGCATTTTGCAAGCCTCTGATATATTTTTCATTTCTATGCACACATCTATTTTTTCCTGAAAATAATCTTCATTACTTCTATCTAAATTTACAATTTTTTCTATATAAAAATATGCCTCATCCCATTTTTTTTGCTTCTTTAGCATTTGCAACAAATTGAGATACAAGGAAATATTATTGGGATATTGCCCACATAGTTTTTTTATAATTGTAGTAGCACTATCCATATTTCCATTATGAAATAAAAGTGTTGGATAAAAATACCCTAACGAATTTGCCTCTTGAGAGTCATTTATAGATTGATGCGTTTGATTAGCAAAATAATATGCAGAGTCAAAATTTCCGCGAGTATTAAACATAGTAGCAGCACTGAAAGAAGTCCAAATATTATTTGGTGCAATCAACCTGCAATGCTCCACAATTTTTTCGTAAACACCATCATCTTTGGCATGCATATTTATAAATGGTAGCACACTATAAAACTGCGTCAAAGAGTCCTTATTGATAAATGACGCATCTATCATTGCAAAACCTTGATTATATTTTTGAGTAAACAAATAGCTTAAACCAGTTTTAATAATTATGTTAGTATCGGTTGGAAAATTCTGCAAATACTCTATGCTATTTTTTATTACTTTGGCATAATCCTCATTGCTATAATCTATGATGATATCCTCTGCGCCATAATTGCTAATATATAGCTCGTTCATTCCATCTTTTTTATTCTCACCCAACCTTGTACCTTTTATAAGGAAAGTATCCTTTGATAACTTTAGTAAATTTGCTTTTGCATTAATTTGAGGATGATTTTTTTTATTTTTTGCATGCAACTCTTTCTTTTCATTAGCAATAGCATCTTTATTTGCTAGCCAAAGTAAATATTTTTTGCTTTTAATAGAATTGCTATTGCTAACAGTATTTATTGGCTTCGCAATATTCTTATATTTTTTGTTTTTTATTTTTACTTGTTTTTCAGTATTTAATTTACTGCCATTATTTTTGGTATCCTTTTCTTTTTTATCAACTGTTTCTTTATTTTTATTTTCAAGCTTAGTATTTTTTCTCTCTTTTTTATTAGCGGACAATTCAGTTTTTTTGTTGTGCTTACTTTTATCTGTATCTTTTTGAGCAACATCTTTTTTATTTTTTGTTTGTGCAACTGTAATAATTGTAGCAGCACCTGTTAGCATTACAATTAAAAATAATACTGGCAGTATTTTATAAAAAAATCTTTTCATGATTTGATGCTGTAAAGATACTAGATCAAAACAAAAAAAACCGCCAAAGTTATTTTGACGGTTTCTATTAAAAATATTTACTAATATAATATTATTTTTTTGCGTAACGCTTGTTGAATTTATCAATACGGCCAGCAGTATCTACCAATACGTTTTTACCGGTATAGAAAGGATGAGAAGTATTAGAAATCTCTAATTTAATAACTGGATATTCGTTACCATCTTCATAAACAATCGTTTCTTTGCTTTGTGCAGCACTACGGCTTAAAAACATAGTCTCGTTACTCATATCTTTGAAAACGACAAATCTGTAATGTTCTGGATGTATTCCTTGTTTCATAATTGTATTATTTTGTGCATGATTGCTAACCATGCGATTATTAAATGAGGTGCAAAAGTAGGCAACCTATATGTTAAATCCAAAAAATATGGCAAATAAGTGGCAAAAAATGGAAATTAACTTTTCATATTTGCAAATTGTAAAGGAAATTTCAATGCTGCTTGACGGCAAATAGCCATTACTTCTTGTAAATCATCTATTTTTTTACCTGTTACGCGCACCATATCATCCATAATAGCTGCCTGTACTTTTAACCCACTATCTTTTATCAATTTCACAATCTTTTTGGCGTCTTCTTGTGTTAAGCCATTTTTTACAGGAACTTCTTTTTTAATAATTTTACCACTTGGGTAATGCTCCTTACTTGTTACATCTAAAGCATTACTATCTAGGCCACTGCGCATACTTCTTGTAATTAATACATCTATTAGCTGCTCTAGCTTCATTTCGCTATCTACTTCTAATTTTATCACAAAAGCTTTTTTATCTAGCTCTACCAAAAGGTGTGTACCTTTAAAATCGTAGCGAGTGCTTAATTCCCTATTTACAGAATTAATGGCATTATCTAATGTTTGAACATCTACTTTGCTTTGAATATCGAAACTTGGCATAATAATATTATTTATTGCAAAGATAATATTGATTTTTTTGTTTGTATAAAATATTGATAGTTTATCTTAGTAAGGTAACATTACCATGATAGCTTCCTCTTTCGCCATTTTTCATAATTATATCTATTTGGTAAATATAGGTACCAATTGGTTGTGGTTTATTGCCATAATTACCATCCCAACCTTTACTATTTAAATTCGTGGTGTAAAAAACTTCATTACCCCACCTATTAAATATTCGCATTTTAAAACTAGTAAGGCCAGCAGTCAAAAGATTTGTCGGAAAAAAACAATTATTCAATCCATCTGCATTTGGGGTAAATACATTTGGAATATTAATATAACAATCTCTAGCAATATTAATAGTATCTGCATTGCTACAACCATTGTTAGTAACTGTTACGTAATAAATCCCAGCTGCCGACACACTCAAATTTTTACCAACAGATCCATCATTCCATAGATAAGTTCCACCAATATTCGCTAAATTTTTGAGGCTAAATGCAGCATTAAAATTTGGACAAAAAGATGTATCATTCCCCAAATTTACAAGTGGATAATCTGACACGATTAGTGTTTTTGAATCTACAGCTGGTGGACAATAACCATTTTCTGCAGTTAAAGTTACAGTATAAGTGATAGGAGTTTCATATACATGGATTGGGTTATGAATATTATTTAAAATTACAAAATCTCCAAAATCATATTTCCATTTATTGCTATACTGCCCAATACTATCTGTACAAGCAATTGTTTCTCCTACACAAATCTGGGAATCTGAAATAATGAATGCTGCAAAATTTTGGCCTACTACTGATACATTTTTAGTTAAGGTGTCCATACAGCCCAATGTATCTGCAATAATTGCATTTACAACATAATTACCAATATTTGGATAGGTATAAAACAGATTGGTATTATTATTAAAAGTAGCGCCATTACCCAATGTCCAGTTGCAAACTGGGTTAGCGCTAGGCTGCTGAATTTGAGCCACCAAACTAATGGCAGAACCTTGGCAGGCGGTATCATTTATTGTAATAAGACTTGTATTTAAAGGAATAATTCTTAGGTTGATGGTATCTTTGTCACTACAGCCATTTTGTGTGGTAGCTGTAACAATATACTGAGTGGAGGTAAATGGGCTAGCAATTGGGTTAGAACAATTGTTACAACTTAATGCTGTATTTGGTGACCAACTAATATTATTATTGAAGCCGTTTGTAATTAAAGAAATTTTTGCACTTTGCATACAATAGGTAGTATCATTATTTAAAATAGTAATACTTGGCCCTGGGTCTACAGTAATTTTTACGGTGTCTTTGCCAATGCAAGCTGCACTAGAAGCAGTAACTATATATGAAGTGGTAGATGTTGGATTTGCAATTGGATTAGCGCAGTTACTGCAAGACAATGTAGTATTAGGAGACCAAGTATATATAAGATTTGGTGGATTATTTGCAACTGTAGTATTCATTTGAACAGCATTATTACTGCAAATAGTGGTATCTTTATTTGTTTTTACATTCAGCTTGCCAATTGTTACAGTTGCAGTAACCGTATCTAAAGCTGCACAACCACCAGTAATAATTGCTGTAACTGTATAAGTGCCATTTGCAGCATAAGTATGTGTAGGATTCACCAAAGTACTTGTATTTGCCGCACCAGAACTTGGGTCGCCAAAATTCCAAAGAATAGTAGAATTATTTGAATAACTAGATGGAATTACAACACTATCTATACCCCAACAAGCATTATAATTCATTTTTACAGGTTGGCCTATTCCTGTATTGGATAAAAAGTTTTCAATAATATTTGGCAGACCAAATGTGAGCACATTAAGCCCTGAGTAAATAACTACTCCCAATGTTAATCCAACATTTGCACTACCTAATCCATTCGGTGTATCTAATACATCTAGTTTATTTGTTGAGTTATTGACAATATACATTTTACCATTTGGTCCATTTTGTATTGCTCCTAAAACATCGGTAGTTGTGTACACAACAGTTCGGCTAGCTAATATTGCAGCATTGCTCCCTGCCTGTAAATTATATTGATAAACTTTGGATGTATCCAAATTAAATGAACTGTAAACTGCATAAAATAAGTTGTTATCTGGAGAAAAGGAACAACCATACATTCCATCGCCAACTAATAGTGAATCAAAGCCAATAGCATCAAATATTGGATTAGAAAGCACTCCAGTGTTAAAATCAAAATCAAAAAGCTCTACAGAATTGGCATTATTATATTTGCACAAGCCAATCTTTTGCCCATCGCTGGAAAATTTCATATAACCAATTGCCTCTGCATTACCAGCACTACCACTATCCGCATGTGTAGTACCTATTGCAGTTTTTACTGGTGGAGCAATGCCTGTATTGGTAATTTTATATGCAAAAAAAGTATCAGTATTCCATTGATGACCAACTACCCAATAAATAGAACCATCACAATTACCCACTACAGCTATTTTTTCTGTTGATGTATCTATCAATACATTATTTGCAGTAACAACATCACCATTACCAGAGTTTAATGTTAAATCTATTGTACTATAACACATACTTGCAGAAGGACCAATATTGCCAGCAGTACTTGGTGTTGTAAAAATATAAAACAGATTTGTGTCTGACGGATTTGGAACAATTACACCGCTTTGTGTAGAAGATGGATCTCCAAATAAAGGAGTTGTAATTGATGCAGGCATTGCATTATTATTTTTATCCCAAACTGTTATTCCATCTGTATATAATTTAATTAAACCGGTGGTTGGGCTGGAATAGCTTGCGCATCCTTCATTGGTATTTAATGCTCCATTGGTAAGTATTGTTGGGGGTACTGTATTAAAATTCAACCCTGCATTTTGACCAAAATACCAAGTGTTACCTGAATTTTGTGCAAAAATATTTTGTACGAAAGTACAAAGCAGTAAAATTAGTATTTTCTTCATTTTTATTTTTTATCTAATTAAAAGTACATCTCCTTTTAATATTTTTTCTTTATCTTTTGTGTCCTTATATTTTACTGCATAATAATACATGCCCAACTCTGCAGGTGATTTTTTATGCATTCCATCCCAACCTTTTAAAATATCATTTGTTTCGAACACTAATTCTCCAAATCTATTAAAAATCTGAAAACTAATAAGATTTACATTTCTTCCAATAATGTTAAAAGTATTATTAAGTCCATCTCCATTCGGAGAAAATGCATTTGGTAATACTATTTCGGTTTTTACAGTATCTGAAACAACTACACAATGCTCTATGGTATCCTTGCATCCTGTTTGGTTTTTGGCAATTAATGTAAAACAATAAGTACCCAAGCCTAATGTGTTTGTAAAATTATAATCTACATTGGTAGAAATTATGGTGTTAGCTTTCCACCATTGATAAGTTGCTGCACCTATACTTTGATTTTGAAGCAAAATATTTACATCTGCCAAAGAAGGAGATGCAGGGTTGAATGTAAATTCTGCAACGGGAGGAGGAGCAATAGAAATGGTAAAAGAGGATGTATCATTGCTTCCACAAGCGCCAAAACTAATTACAGTGTACGTAGTATTTACTGTAGGGAAAAACTTAATCATTAAAGAATCGGAACTAACACTGTAGCTACCAGTAGGAAATAAAATAAAATTACTTTTTCTTGCTTGAGGGCAATTAATAGTATCATTAATACACTTTAAAGTAGTAGTAGGCAAAGTAAATTTAGGAGCGCTTGGAGATAAAAAACTTTCTACAATACCTGGTAAGCCATAAGATAGCGCAGATGTAGAAAATTGAATAGCATTTAAACTTAATCCTACACCAGAAGCACCTAGCCCATTAGGAGTATTTAATACATCTAAACAATTTTTAGAAGTATTGTCAATATACATTTTACCATTTGGACCATTTTGTATAGCACCAATAATATCCGTAGTGGTATAGATTGTTTTTCTACTAGCCAACACTGCTGCATTAGAACCCGCTTGTAAATCATATTGATAAATTTTACAAGAGTCGCCACTAAAACTAGACCAAACTGCATAAAACTTTGTTCCATCTGGAGAAAAGGAACAACCATAAGGACCATCGCTAGAAAAATTCACATTAAAGCCCAATGGATCTGTAATTGCATTGCTTATAATTCCAGTGTTATTATCAAAATTAAATATTTCTACTGTATTTAAATTAATATATGTGCATAGCCCTAGGTGTTTTGCATCACTTGAAAATTTCATATATCCAATTGATTCTGCATTTTGAAAACTACCAATATCTTGATGTACAATTCCCACTTTAGATTTAACAGGAGCACTTAATCCTGTGCTTGTTAATTTAAATGCATAAAATGAATCGCAATTAAATTTATGGCCAACTATCCAATATGCAGTGCCACTGCAGTCTCCAATCACTGCAATTTTTTCTGTAGTACTATCCATTATTGGAGTATTAATCACAGTTAAATCGCCATTGCCGCCATTTAATGTTAAGTCTACAATAGAATAACACATTTCTACAGAATTAGCAAAAGTAGCACCTACTTGGTCTGGTGTAGTAAAAATATAATACAAATTTGCATTACCAGGTTTTGGAACAATTACTGCACTTTGCGTAGAAGAAGATGCACCATTTAATGGTGTTGCAATAGAACCTGGCATCGGGGAATGATTTTTATCCCAAACAGTAATGCCGTCTGTATATAATAAAATATTGCCTGTTATGGGATCTGCTATACTTGCACAACCTTCATTGGTAGATAATTGACCATTAGTTAATATAGAAGGAGGAACGGTATTAAAAGTGATGCCAGCAAGGTTTCCAAAATACCAAACATTACCAGAATTTTGGGAAAAAGACATCTTACAGCTTATAAGAAGAACAAAAAATAATATATTACGCATAGTATTGTTTTAAATAGTATAACGTAAAAATAACGATTTAGGTTGGGAAATTCTAATTTTAATTGAAGGAAAAATAACCTTCTTTTTTAAAATAATAAGGTTAAAAATTATTCTTCCACATCATGCTTTCTACTGGCTTATTAATTTGGCCAGCATACTTAGCATTTTTCTTTTTATCATAAGCATTAATTACCTCTCCTACTACCGGGAAATAAATTAATTGCCCAATTGGCATTCCTGCATATACCCTAACAGGCATTTTTACACTAATTTCTAAAGTCCAATTGCCGCAAAATCCTACATCCCCTTTACCAGCTGTAGCATGAATATCTATACCTAGTCTGCCTGTACTACTTTTCCCTTCTAAAAATGGCACATGAGCATGTGTTTCTGTATATTCTTCTGTTACACCTAAATAAAATGAATCAGGTATTAATAAAATACCTTCTTCCGGAATTTCGAAATGGCGAATGGTATTGTGTTTTTTTGCATCTAACTCTGTGGCTTCATACACTGCCAAATATTTTCCTAAATGCACATCGTAACTATTGCTGCCCATACAAGAAGCATCATAAGGCTCTATTTTGATAGTTCCTTTTTCAATTTCTTCTAAAATGGTTTTGTCTGATAAAATCATGATTGCAAATATATGTAAATGCTAGGATAGATAGAATTTGGCGAATATGAAATTGAATGATTTTAAAAAAGTTATTAAAATTTTAAGTTAATTATCTAGCTAACTAAATTTAACACTGATTAAAGTCAAGTATACACATTTGAAATAATTTTCTAAAAAATTACCTAGCTATTTCTACCACTAATTTTACTGATTGGAAAACTGGAAATTTATTTAACGATGATATTATCCAGCACATATTTGTTTTTAAATAAAAAAACAGCCCTTATCCAGAGCTGTTTTAAATAATCATTTATTAAAAATTACGCAATTGTAATTCCTGCATCTAAATACACATCTTGAATGGTATTTAGTAATTCAATACCTACTTTCATATCTTTTTGGAATGCTTTTCTACCACTAATTAAGCCCATACCACCAGCACGCTTGTTGATAACTGCTGTTGTAACTGCTTCTTGTAAATCTGTTGCACCTTTGCTTTCGCCACCGCTATTAATAAGGCCTACTCTACCCATATAGCAATTTGCCACTTGGTATCTACATAAATCTATTGGATGATCTGTAGTTAATTTATCATATACATCTTTATGTGTTTTACCATGCTTGGTAGCAAGGTAACCACCATTATTAGTTGGTAATTTTTGTTTGATAATATCTGCTTGAATAGTTACACCTAGATGATTGGCTTGTGCTGTTAAATCTGCAGCTGCATGATAATCTACTCCATCTACTTTAAATGCATTATTGCGCAAATAGCACCACAATACAGTAGCCATACCTAATTCATGCGCATATTCGAATGCTTTCGCAACTTCTACAATTTGTCTATCACTTTCTGCGCTACCAAAATAAATAGTAGCACCTACAGCTGTGGCTCCCATATTCCATGCGTCTTTAATAGTGCCAAACATTTTTTGATCATAACGGTTTGGATAACTTAAAAATTCGTTGTGATTAATTTTTACCATCATTGGTATTTTATGTGCATACTTGCGTGCTACACTACCTAATACACCAAAAGTGCTACATACGCTATTGCAACCACCTTCTATCGCTAATTTTACTATATTTTCGGGATCGAAATATATAGGATTTGGTGCAAAAGATGCCCCTGCACTATGTTCTATCCCTTGATCTACAGGCAAAATACTTACGTAGCCAGTACCAGCTAATCTACCATTGCCCATTAAAGCTTGTATAGATTTAAGTGTTTGAATATTTCTATTGCTACCCATCCAAGAATTCTCGATAGTATTAGCACATGGTAAATGCAATGCTTCTTTTGCAATGGTGTTAGAGGTATAGTCTAAATAGTATTCAGCCTCGCTACCTAATAAGTCTACGATTTTTTTGTTAGCCATATTAAAATGATTTTTTATGATAGTGGCGAAGTTACGAAAAAATAGTTCATTGTTTTCTGTGAGATTTTACAAATTTAATTCCTAATTTCAGCATAGCTTTTTTAAAATAAGCCGTTTTGTCTTTTTTTAAAACAATAAAAAGACATTTTGTCATTTTATTTTTAAAAATATAGTAATTTTAGCAGTAAAAATTGATTGGTCTGCCGTTTGATATTCACATCGCATAACAATAAAAAATAAAAAAAACAATATGAGAACAACAGCAAACATACACATTCCAAATGCATTTGAAGGCTTGGTAAGCGAATTATTTAATGGTAAATTATTTGGCGAAGGCGATAGTACTTTAGCAGAACAATTCAATACCTATCCACCAGTAAACATTTCTGAAAGCGAGCATGCATTTCATATAGCTATTCTTGCGCCTGGCAGAAAAAAAGAGGATATTAAAATTAGTTTAGAAAAAACTACATTAACAATCCGCTACGAAGCACCTACCACAGAAGCGGCAGAAGGTATTAAAATACGTAAAACTGAATTTGGCATTAAAAATTTCAATCGCAGTTTTACTATCAGCGACGCCATCAATACAGATTCTATTAGTGCTAAATACGAAAATGGCATTTTACATTTAGAATTAGCTAAAAAAGAAGAAGTTAAATTAGAAAATAAAACAATTGTGATAGAATAATTTGGGTTACAATTAGAGAAAGTTGGGAGAAATTTATTTTTCAATCAACAGAAAACAGCAATTCTTATAAAAGAATTGCTGTTTTTTTATTGGGAATAACTCTAGTTCAATATAAGATTCATAGATGAAGCGTAATTATCCTTTGCTCCTGTTGGAGATTTAGATTTTACGTTAAACTAAGAATACAATATCATTATAAGATAATGAAAATAAATAAACTTAATTGTGATTTTGAAAATAAAATTATTTTACAAAACACATTCGTAGAACATTGTTTATTATTGCAAAATAATTGATGATATGAAAAAAGTTATTTTTGTTTTAACAATAGCCTTAATTGGAAATGTTGCATTTGCACAATCTAAAAAAATAGATGCAGAAGATGTACAAAAATTGTATGAATGGATGCAAGGCGATTATAGCAGCAAATCGCAAAGTAAATCTGATACAAGCTATTTTAATATTTCATTAAAAATGAAACCTTGCTGGCAATTTTTGAATGGCGAATATTGGTTATATGTAGAGCAAGCAATGGCTACATTAGAGGATAAACCATACAGACAAAGAGTGTACAGATTGCAATTGGTAGATGATACAACTATTACTAGTACAGTGTATACTATAAAAGATGGTGAAAAATATTATGGTGATTGGCGCAAAAAAAACCCTTTAGAAAATGTAACTACCGTAGATTTGGAAGCACGCAAAGGTTGTAAAATTTATATTCATAAAAAAGATAAAAACACCTTCGTAGGTAGCACAAAAGCTAATGATTGCGAAAGCAGTTTGAAAGGCGCAGCCTATGCTACTACTGCAGTAGAAATAAGTAAGAACAAAGTAATTAGTTGGGATAGAGGATTTGATAAAGATGGAGAACAAGTTTGGGGCGCTACCAAAGGGGGATATATTTTTAAAAAATAATAAAACAATTTCTCTCCTTAAAATATGTATAAAAAAAAGTACATAGAACCAGTTCTTGAATCAGATTTTACTATCAATAAACCCAATGCATTTAGTACAGAGGAAATGATTTTACCAACGATGCAAACCTATAATTGGATGCGGTGGACTAGGATTATTTTATTAGTTACAACCCTAATTGGTGTAATCATGTTGTGGCAATGGAGTGCAATTTTGAAACTTGATGCTGAGGCAGATTTTATTGAATCTAATGAGATTTTTCAAAAAAGATATTCCTATTATTTAATTTATTTAGGTAGTCAAATTATCATTTTTATACTTACCTTTTTTTATCCAAGAATTAGCTGCATATTAGCATTAATAAGCCTATACGGCTATTTTACTTTTGAAGTTGCATTACTGGCAATACTTATTTTTTACTTAATGATTCCCTACATTATACCAGTAATTGCAATTGTTTATATACTATTTGCCCTAAAAATAATTGTGTATGTTAGCACTTATAAAAGTATACAAAACAAAATTTCCGCTACTAAAGAAGGCTAATTCTAATTTTTCATCCAGCCCATGCGCTTGTATTCTGCAATAGCCTTTGCATTTTTTTCTGTAGCATAAACTACAGCTAAAACCTTCTCCATTTCTTGTACAATAATTGCTGATTGTACTTCTTTTATTTTGCTAGTTCCAGCTTTTAATTCGTCGTAAAATATATTTAAATTACGAGTAGCTGCTATTTTTATTGTTTCTTTTTCTTCAAGCATTGCGTAATGACTCATTAAGTTTAACCATGATTGATAAATACTTTTTTCTTTTGCACCAGATATATATTTGGTATAAGCATTTAGCAAATTAATTCTTTCGTTTCCAAAACTTGTTGCAATTGCATGTTCAAAAAATAAGGAATCATTGCTATTGCCAATAGTTGCAAATACATTTGCAATTGCCACTTTTACAGCGCCTTTAGCATTAAATTGCATTGGCAATATTGTTTGATATGCCAAGTTGGAGTCAATTGTATTTAGTGCAGCAATAGCCTGTGCGCTTACAGCAAAGCTGCTATCATTTATTTTATTTAAAAATAGTTTTTTGCTTTCTGCATCTTTCATAAATCCTAATAATTGTAATGCATTTTCTCTGTTGCCTGCGTATTCATCTTGGCTTGCCATATCTCTACTTATAATCTTTAGTCTATCTCTATCCCAACTTTTTTTAATATCTATGTATCTAAACATAGCGTTTCTTACATACTTATTATCGTCTTGCAAAGCTGCATAAATTACTTTTGGTTTTACAGCATTTATTGAATCATATTTTATAATAGTTGCTATCGCTTTTAATTTATCTGTACTATTTTTTGCCAAATAATAATTGTTTGCATAGTCATCTATTGTTTTATACTCTATTATTTCGCCAATAAAATAATGCCCTGCATCTGCAAATACAGTTGGCATTTCTGTAGTGTAATTATCTTGCAATTCGCTAATATTTACCACAAACGAATCTACTTTTTGAGTTAAATAAAATTTCTTTTTCAGCCTATGCATACTATTAGCAAACTCAAATTCTATAGGTGTTTGAAAAACTATTGCACTATCATTATGCTGTTCTAATTTTACTTGCACTTCGTTGCTATTTTGTCTTTGATAATATATATGTACCACAGGATGATCTCCTCTATACATCCATTGATTAAAAAATAAATTCAAATCTTTTCCACTTACTTTTTCCATGCATTTACGTAAGTCATGCACCTCTGCTGTTTGATAACTAAAGTCGTTTAAATAATTATGCAGTCCCGCAAAAAAAATAGTATCTCCTAATTCCTGACGCAATAAATGAAGCACTCTTCCACCCTTTTTATAAGTAATAGGGCTAAACATATTTTCCCTTTCCTTATAGTAAAATCTTACTATTGGCCCATCATCACCTTCTGCAGTTTGCAAATACCTGGCCAAATCATTATAGCCCAATCTATCTGCATCATCTTTGCCATATTTATGCTCAGTCCATAGATACTCACCATAATTAGCAAAGCCCTCATTCAACACCAAATTGCTCCAGCTTTCGCAAGTTACTAAATCGCCAAACCATTGATGAAATAACTCGTGAGCAACTATTCCATCATTGCTATTATCAATTAATTCTCCATGATATTTCTGTACAAATTCGCCAAACAAACTTGCACTTGTATTTTCCATAGCACCACTAATATAGTCACGCGCTGTAACTTGGCTATACTTATCCCATGCAAATGGTATTCCTAATCTATCGCTAAAAAACTGCATCATTTCTGGTGTATGATTAAAGTTCTCTTTCGCATCTGCCGTATAATTTGGTTCTACATAGTAATAGACTGGCTTACCTTGCCATGCGTCCTTGGTTATGCTATATTCTCCTATTGCCATCATCACCAAATATGCGCTCATTGGTGTGCTTTGGCTCCATGTATCAATTCTATCATTGCCTTCAAATGTGCTATCTGTATATTTCCCATTACTTAATGTTACAAAATTCTTTGGCACCTTAATATGGATAGCAAACGTACTTTTATTATTGGGTTTATCTACTGTAGGAAACCACCCAGAGTTAGATTCTGTTTCTCC
>Ga0304730_1001537_pt1 | contig 17234 bp, 15 predicted proteins | sample M_130628_MF_Meta_FD_190474 | JGI IMG/M metagenome (GOLD analysis project Ga0304730, IMG submission 190474) | Freshwater microbial communities from Lake Montjoie, Canada to study carbon cycling - M_130628_MF_MetaG (v2) (version 2) | ecosystem: Environmental > Aquatic > Freshwater > Lake | place...
CATTTGTGTCTCAGAATAAAAGAATTACCTATTTAAAAAGAGTTGAAAAAGATATTTTAAAAGATATTTTATAAACTGTCTACCCTAATTTAAAAAAAGAGACCCCTATTGCTAGAGGTCTCAGTCGTATTTTTTCAAACTTAAATTGAACTAGTTATTATTTTTGAGATGCCGCAAACTCCTCTCTTAATAAAGTAGGATCAAAAAAACGACCTCCACTTATAATTTTGTCATCTTTCCAATAGAAATAAGCATGAACGGGAGTTGTACTTTTATTTTTTGTAAATTTCCCCGTTCCAGACCACATACCCCACCAGCCTGAAGCGGTAACTCCATTCTTGCTAACAAAAGTTCTTATGTTATCGGTTGTTAAACTTATATCACTAAATAACTGATGCGCATTTCGAGTGTCTTGCATAAATCCTACACGACCACCTGGATTTACTTTAGTTACTCCGTTCTCTTGGTTATTAGAAAATTGATCGCTAAATTTTAGTGTATCAGCAATTATTTCATAAACGATACTTGAGTCATTTTTGATATAGGATTCAAGTAATTGTCTTACTTTAATTGTTTTTGCATCTAAGGAAGTCCAATTGCCGGTGTCTTTGTCTTCTTCAGAAGTTTCAGCTTTTTTTGTTTCTTGGTTTGTACAAGCAATTAAGGATGCTGATACAAGAAAACATAATAATATTTTTTTCATAGTTTTTGTTTTTCGTTTAAATTCTAATTATTATTTTGAACTAAGGTCTTTTCTATAAAAAAGCATTTCATGCCATACTTCTGCAACACTATTACCCATAGTTTCAGTAAATCCAGCATAAGCGAACTTGCCATGGATTTTTTCATATGTATCTTTTACTAAGTTATTGTTAGTAAGAGCCCTATCTTTTAATCCATTTGGATATCTAGTCACTACTGCATATTGACTAGGTCCTGAAGAACTAGAAGCAAAAACCGCAACGGATTGCCCAAGTGCTTTCCAAACAGGCTTTAAGTTTTCAAGCAAAGTCCACATTTGGTATCCACGTCCTAGTTTTGGAAAATAATGTGTAATGCTGATTTTGTCAGCCCAGTCAGTAAGTTCAGTGGTGCTAATCATATCCTGGAAAGTAGAATAACTCATACTACCCTTTTCTGTAAGGTAAATAGCTACATTTTTATTCCAGTCAATAGTGTGTTCAGTACCTAAATTGCCTCTGCTGTCAATACCCTCCCAACTATTTGGGCTTTCGCTGATTTGGAAACCACCAGCATCTGGTCCAGATACAATTTCAAAAATACGAGCACTCCATTCACCGGTATGATACTTCTGGTAATGGGCAGAAACTGCCTTTTCAAATTCCAAAACTTTATCAACTTTTGGGAATACTCTATTAGTACTAATGACATTTTTTTGGCTCATTCCAAAAAAAGGAATAAGGATTAATAAGGAAAGAAATTTTTTCATACGTGTTGATTTAGAAATAGGACTTAGCCTATTTCATTAATTAAATAAAATTCCTAGGAATGATAGTGATTACAAGAATTGTAAATAGAATTGTTGCGTTAGAATTGCAATAGTCTGAGTGATTTACAGTTATAAGGTAAGTATAATATATTAAACAATAATACCATAGTCACTCTGCGTGCCGAAAACACCCCTAAAATCGCACTAAAATAGGTTGATTTCCTTTTTCTAAAACATAACTAACTACAAATCAACGCCTTCTTTATGTCCACTTTAAGCTGAGTATTTACAGCCACAGTGGTAGCATTGTGTATCACAAAAAGAATTAGATTAACTTTGATACCATGAAGGAACTAATCTATGTTTTTATTGGTGGTGGCTTAGGTAGCTTAGTTAGGTTTTTACTTGGCAAATGGATAAACGCTTTTCATAATTCTAATTTCCCTTTTGGCACATTTACAATCAATATTATTGCTTGTTTTATTTTGGGTTTTATGATTGGTTTGGCAGACCACAAACAATTACTTTCACCAGCTTCACGTTTATTTTGGGCAGTAGGCTTCTGCGGGGGTTTCAGTACCTTCTCAGCCTTCAGCAGCGAAACACTTACACTCATGCAACAAGGTCAAAACAGCACTATGATTTTGTATATTCTATTGAGTGTTGTAGTTTGTATGACTGCAACTTTCGGGGGTTTATTGATTGCCGAAAGAATTTAAATGATTATCCAGCTACCTTCTTCCAACTCTGCTTCCAATTCTCCAATATCCCATCCGCAATACCCAATAAAAAGTTGAATGTCATGATCATTGTGATTGTTGTTATTGATGGCTTTAATCACTTGCTCCATATTGCCACCCAAATAAAGGCCATTGGTTAATTCTTTACCTCCTTCAATGAGATCGGGTCGTTTGTGTAATACATAGAGGTGTGCTCTATCAACCGGGCCGCCATCCATCAGGGGAAATGGCTTAGCGTGATTGAATTCAATTAGATCATTCAAAGACTTTCCAAAGGGCTTATTGGTTACAAAGCCTGTACTTCCTGCTTCATTGTGTTCAACAATCAGAATGGTCGTATCCTCGAAGAAACTGCCATTTAACGCGGCAGTGCTTTTTATTTTCATATACTTTGTTATTCGTATTTTTGCGAATCGGTAATTTTCAAAATTACGAATCCACTTTATTTAAATAGGATTAAATATATAATTAAATGGTCAATCAATTATTGAAAACGGCATTAGGGAGACTACGAATTGTAGCTTTTATCGAAGGTTGTTCGTATTTGCTTTTAGGATTTACGATGATTTTAAAGTACAAATTTGCTATCCCACAACCCAATTACGTTGTTGGTTTGGCTCACGGTATTCTTTTTGTGCTCTATATCGTTTTACTACTGCAAGTTTCATTTATACATCGCTGGAACATATCCAAAATATTGATGGCATTTATAGCTTCACTTGTGCCCTTTGGAACTTTTTATGCAGACAAAGTGCTTTTTAGAAAGTCGAATGCTTAAAATTTTCCCAGCCCCAAGAAGGCAAGGGTTTCTCGACCAAAAGGAATGAATATTTACTTAATATATCTGGTAATTAATTCGCTCTTACATATACCGTCTTCCAAGAACGCTCGCCTTCCCAGATATTAGATTTTGCATTGGCTTGAATAGTAAGTTGCTTACCATCACTACTCAATTTCCAAACTTCTGTCACATTAGTAGTTGCTTTTTTCATAACATCTACATGGTAAGGAGTCGCAGTCATAAAGTTTACAATCGATTGAATTGTCATAGTTTGTCCATCATCAGATAACTTTACACTAGACTTCTTTTCGTTTCCTTGACCATGATTCATTTGACTTTCCTTGCCGTCGATATACAACTGCTCTATAATTATAGCTTGTTTTGCACCTGAATCTGTGTTTGGACTTTCAATAGTAATAAAATCGGACTCCTTTACTATTTTCATTGTTTTTGAATTCATACGATCGCCTCCCACATAGGAGCAAAAAATATTACCACCAATACTTATTGGTTCTTTGGCTTTCCATTCGCCAGAAAAATTAGTTGTATGAGTGTCATTTTTTCGTTGTGCGTCTACAACAAAATAGAATACGCCCAATAATACAAGTACACTGAATAATATGTAAGTTCTATTGTTCATAAATTTTAATTCATAGAAAACAAATTCTATTTGCTTTATAAGTTTTTTAATACTGGCAACTGAATCACAGAGGCGTCATGGTAAATACGAATAGTCGCTTTTTTAAAATCGCTATCTTTTGCTTCGTAGATATTCATAAACTGTTGTGGATTTCTATCAACAAGTGGGAACCAGCTACTTTGAATCTGAATCATCATACGGTGTCCTTTTTTGAACGTATGTGCAATATCAGGTAAAGTAAACTTAACCGCTGTTGGTTTATTGGGTACAAAAGCTTCTGGCTTTTCAAAACTATTTCTATACTTGCCTCTCATGATTTCTCCTCTTACAAGTTGTTGGTAGCCACTCATTAAATAATCTTTCTTATTGGTCTCGTATTCAAAATTATCTGGGTACACGTCAATTAATTTCACCACAAAATCTGCATCGGTGCCAGACATAGCTACCATTAAGTCGGCCACTACTGGTCCACCCAGAGTAAGATCTTCAGTTAATACTGGTGTTTTATAAACCAATACATCGGTTCTTCTTGATGTGAATTTTTGATCATCATCCATGTATTCTCTATAATGTCTGGCAGGTTTGCTTTTCATCATGTAGTTATCAGAAATATAAGGAACTGGTTTAGCAGGGTCACTAATGTATTCTTCATAACCAGCTACAGCAGTGGCTTTGTTGCCCGCTTTTAAATTTCCATTATTGCTTAATAAATAAGATTGCATTTTCATATCAGCCACTGGCCAACTTGGTAATTGTCTCCATTCATTACTGCCTGAGAAAAAGATATTGGCTTCGTTAATTTGATCAATGCTGCCTTTATTTTTTAAATAAAAATTAAAGAAGGGAAGCTCTATGTTTTTACCATACCATTCGCTAGTATTAGATCCCCATTGTACATTCCCTAAATGAGTGCCATCATTACTTGCCCATTGTCCATGGTACCAAGGTCCCATCACTATCTTATTGTTATTCTTCGCTTTGCCTTCAATAGCTTTGTATAAATTCCAGGCACCAAAACAGTCTTCCGCATCATATAAACCACCTACAACTAATGTGGCAATATTAGGGTTAATGTCTTCTACATGTTTTCTTGCATTTCTTACTTGCCAAAATTCATCGTAATTAGGATGTGCCATTAAATCATTCCAGAATTGAATACTATCGCCCATTAATTTTGTAAAATTAGTGATGGCGCCAGTTTGTAAATAAAAATCAAAATTATCTGGGTTGGTGAAATTGAATCCTGTAGGTCCAACAGTGGTAGGCTTAGGTCTTGGTTTCCCAAATCCTGAATAAAATGCAAATCCATCAGCAAGCATAAAGGCACCATTGTGGTGAAAGTCGTCTCCAATAAACCATTCTGTTACAGGCGCTTGAGGACTCACTGCTTTTAATGCTGGATGATTACTCAGTGAAGCTTGTGTTGCATAAAAACCAGGATAGGAAATGCCAAACACACCTACATTGCCATTGTTATTGTTTAGATTTTTAACCATCCAGTCAATGGCGTCGTATGTATCAGTCGCTTCATCTATTTGACCTGGTTTTTTATTAGGGATATAAGGTCTTACATCTTCAAAAGTTCCTTCACTCATCCAACGACCACGTACATCTTGTATAACAAGAATATAATTTTCTTTTAAAAAGTACATTCTTGGAGAGTTCCAATAAGATCTAAAAATGTTTTCACCATATGGCCAACATGAATAAGGTGTTCTTTCTAATAAAATAGGATGCTTTTCTGTATTGTCCTTGGGCGCATAGATGGTGGTGAATAATTTGGTTCCATCACGCATGGGGACCATCGTTTCTGTTTTGGTATAGTTATTGACCACCCAAGCAGAATCGTTTGTTTGCGCAAAGGATAAAAAAGGAATAACAGCGAGTAGTAGAGAAAAGCACTTTTTCATGGGATGCATTTTTTTGTTATTTGAATATACGTCAATTAATGCGTTATTATTCCATAAAGTATTGAATTAGTTTGTGGAAACTCAAATCACTACTAACGAACACTTTAATTCTCTACCTCAACAATCATTTCAATTTCTACTGCCAAATTCATTGGAAGTGAAATCATTCCAACTGCCGATCTCGCATGCTTGCCTTTATCCCCAAATACTTGAAACATTAAATCCGAAAATCCATTGATTACTTTTGGTTGATCTGTAAATGTCTCTGTACTATTGACCATCCCAAATACTTTTACAATTCTTTTTACTTTATTTAAATCGCCAATGGCAGATTTTAAATTTGCAATTAAATTTATTCCAACATGCCTTGCTGCTTCTGCGCCTTCTTCTAAAGTTAAATCTTTACCCAACTTTCCTTTAGATACACCCTTAAAGGTATTGTCGGGTCCTGATCCTGATAAATAGATTAAGTTCCCAGTTCTAACATAACCAACATAGTTAGCAATTGGAACATTCGGTGCTTCAAGTATAATACCTAGTTTTTTTAAATTCTCATCTGGACTTTGTGCTTGGCAGTAAATACTAATTAAAAGTAAACCTAGAATGGTATAACATTTTTTCATAACTGGTAGTTTAGAGATTAAATTAGTGATTTATTACTTTAAAGTAAGTAAATTATTGAATGCATGATATAAATAATACTATTTGTCATAGCCTCAAAAATCGGCTAATTCAGTCGATTTTGTTTTTGATTAGCCATAACTAACTAAGAATCAATCCCGATATTTCAAGAGTAGTTTAGTATTCAATCAATTATTTAAAATTTATTGTAAATTACAGCACACGCATAACATTATCCTATGAAACAATTAACACGTTTTACTTTATTATTATTAGCCTTTTTTGCTATTCATTCTAGCCAAGCTCAAAGCGGCGATTCTACTTTAAAAGGAATGAACTGGAGAAATATTGGCCCAAATAGAGGAGGAAGGTCATTAGGTGTGGCAGGAAGTAGTAAGAATAAATTAGAATACTATTTTGGAGCAGTGGGTGGAGGTTTATGGAAAACCACAGACGGTGGTTTGAACTGGAAACCTGTCACCGATGGTCAGTTAACTAGCTCAAGTGTGGGGGCTGTGGCTGTTTCAGAAACAAATCCAGATATTATTTATATAGGTACAGGTGAAACTGCTTTTAGAGGAAATATTATGCAAGGCGATGGCGTGTATAAATCAACTGATGCAGGTAAGACTTGGAAAAACATAGGGTTAAAAAATACACAATCTATTTCAAGAGTAAGAATTCATCCAACCAATCCTGATATCGTTTATGTATCGGCCTTGGGTCATGCTTTTGGTCCTAATGAAGAGCGTGGTGTTTTTAAAACCACAGATGGTGGTAAAACTTGGAATAAAGTTTTATATGTGAATGACAAAGCAGGTGCAGAAGATTTAGTAATTGATCCACAAAATCCTGAAATTATTTATGCAAGTATTTGGGAAGTATACAGAACGCCTTATAAAATGTGGGCCGATGTAGGCACTTCTGCATTGTACAAATCGGTTGACGGTGGTGCCAACTGGAAAGTGATTTCTAAAAATCCAGGTATGCCAGCAGTAGTGGGAAAAGTAGGTGTAGCAGTATCTCCAGCAGATGGTAATCGTGTTTGGGCCATTGTAGAATCACCAGAAGGTGGATTATATCGTTCCGATGATGGCGGTGCGAATTGGAAATTAGTGAACAATGAAAGAAAATTGCGTCAACGCGCTTTTTATTATTCACGTATCGTGGCCGATCCAAAAGATAAAAACATAGTGTATGGTTTGAATGTAAATTTTTATAAATCAACAGATGGTGGAGTAACATTTAAAACAGAAATAAAAGTACCACATGGCGATAACCATGATTTATGGATTGATCCAACTGACCCAACACGTATAGCTACTGCGAATGATGGTGGTGGAGCAGTTTCTGTGAATGGTGGTTTAACTTGGACGGATGAAGATTTTCCTACTGCACAATTATACCATATTATGGTGACTAAGGATTTTCCTTATCAAGTAGCAGGTGCACAACAAGATAATAGCACGATTGCTTTACCTAGTGAAGATTACAGACATAGAGCAGCAAGAAGTAATTCAACCAAACCAGGTATCGGCTTTGCTTATGAAGTAGGTGGAGGAGAGAGTGGTTACATTGCGCAGGATCCAAAAAATCCAGATATATTTTATGCAGGTAGTCAAGGTGCATTATTAACGCGCATCAATAGAATGACGGGACAAGTAAGAGATGTACAAGTGTATCCAAGATTTTTTTCTGGAGAAGAAGCAAAGACCTTACCAGAAAGATGGCAGTGGACTTATCCAATTGTTTTTTCACCAGTAGACCCGAATGTATTGTTTACTTGTTCTCAGCATGTTTGGAAAACAACGAACGAAGGACAGAGCTGGGAAAAAATTAGTCCAGACTTGACCTATAATGATTCTACTACCTTAGGTGTAAGTGGAGGTGTCATTACAAGAGATATGAATGGCCCTGAAATTTATGGAACAGTGTTTGCTTTAGCACCTTCTTACCAGGATGTGAATATTATTTGGGCAGGCTCTGATGATGGACTCATTCATATCACTAAAGACGGCGGTAAAAATTGGGAAAATATTACACCCAAGGATATGCCAAAAAATACGCGTGTAAGTATTATAGAGGCTTCTCATTTTAATGCAGGCACAGCTTATATTGCGGCCAAGCGATATCAAATGGATGACCGTACTCCTTATATTTGGAAGACCAATGATTTTGGAAAAACTTGGACTAAAATCATTACTGGCATTCGTGCGGACGATTATGTGCATGTGGTAAGAGAAGACATTACACGCAAAGGATTATTATATGCAGGTACTGAACATGGCGTTTGGATTTCCTACAACGATGGTGTAAGCTGGGAGTCATTAAGTTTAAATTTACCAGATGTGCAAGTATCCGACTTACAAGTAACAGAAAAAGACTTAGTCATTGGAACGCACGGTAGGTCTATCTATGTATTAGACGATATTTCTCCAGTAAGGACAAAGGATGCAGGCATTCAAGCAGGTTTGCATTTATTTAAACCTTATTATGCGGTGAGAACAGTGCAAAAAGCAGTGTTTCATTATTATTTAGACGCGACTAAGAAAGATTTAAAAATTGAAATTTTGGATGCAAGCGGCAAATTGGTGAACACATTTATTGGGGAGTTGCCAAAAGCAAAAAAAGAAAATGGAGAACCAGATGAAGATGAAGACGCTCGCAAACCAAAGCCACCGACTATTAAAACTGGTTTAAATGTATTTGAGTGGGACTTAAAATATCCAGCTGCTAGTAATTTTAAAGGGATGATTTTATGGAGTGCACCTGTTTATACAGGACCCAATGCAGTGCCAGGAAATTATCAAGTAAGAATTACTTCGGGATCACAAGTGGCTACAGAAAATTTTGAAATCAAGATGGACCCGAGAGTAAAAGATGTAAACATTGCAGACATGCAAGAGAAATTTAATTTATCGATGCAAATTAGAGATCAAGTGACTGTTGCGAATGACGCAGTCATTAAAATAAGGGCCATTAAAGAAAAATTGAATGAAGAGGCGAAGGCCAATAAAAAAGGACTATCAAAAGCCTCAGCATCTTTTATTGCGGCTATTTCACAAATAGAGGAAAATTTATACCAAGTGCGTAATCAAAGCTCACAAGACCCTTTAAATTTCCCTATTAAATTAAATAATAAGCTAGCTTCTTTAATGCGTGTAGTTGAATCTGGCGATTATAAACCTACTGCCGGATCTTATAAGGTATTCGATGAGCTGAAAGCGGAATTGGCGATTGAAATCAATCAGTTAAATAAAATTTTATCGCAAGCAAAAATGTAAAACAAAAAGGCTTAAATACGAATCGTATTAAAAACCAGGTCTTCTAAATATTTAATAATCTCTTTTTCATCCTTCGATTTTGAAAAATCAGTAAGAGATGGCAAATGATTCATGAAGAAGTTCTGTAGGTGTGCCATTTCAATGATGGTAGAAGCCAAAGAATGAGGGTATTTATATTTAGGGTTGCATTCTAAAATAATTTCCCCCACGGTATTGCACAAGTCCTTGTATGGTTTAAAATATTCTTGCTTATTGTCTTGATTCACTTGTTTTGTTAAGAAAGCTTTTGAGCCTTCTGAAATAAGAATCTGGTGTAAGATAGACTCATCCACATGTCCTGTCATTAGATCATCTTCCACTGTGGTGGCCAAAATTGTGATTACTTTTTTAAGCTTGGATACTGGGTTCGTTAAATTTTTAGTTTGGTAACCAATCTGGAAATCCAACCACCTCCAATACCACGATATAATGTAAACTAAAAGTTTATGTTTGTTTTCAAAATACCTATACACGCCAGCTTCAGTAGTACCAATCGATTCTGCCAATTTTTTAAACGTAAATGCTTCAAAACCAGTATCATGTATTAATTGAATACTATGTTGAATGATATTCTTGCCTAAATCAGTCCCTTCTGGATCCCTTAAATAAAGGGAGGGATTCATATTAATTTGTAATGCTAGCTTCATAGGAGAGGGTTTACTACCAGTTTTCAAAATTAGTTAAAATATTTACAATTATTTAAGATAGTAATACTATTATTTAAAATATTATTACTATTTTTGAACCATCAACTTAAAATTCAACCCAAATGAGTCTATTTAAACACATCAAAAACGATTTGCCAGCTAGTATTGTGGTATTTTTTGTAGCCGTACCCTTATGTTTAGGGATTGCGCTTGCTTCTGGCGCTCCTTTATTTGCAGGTATCATCGCAGGAATTGTAGGTGGGATAGTTTGCGGAATGGCTAGTGGTTCAGCTTTAGGGGTCAGTGGGCCCGCAGCTGGTTTAGCTGTAATTGTACTAAGCTCCATTGCAACTTTGGGGGGTTCTTACCAAGCATTTTTAACTGCAGTTGTGATTGCCGGATTGATACAATTGGCTTTGGGATATGCTAAGGCAGGGTTTATCGCCTACTTTTTTCCAAGTTCAGTGATCAAGGGGATGTTAACGGGCATAGGCTTATTAATTATATTGAAACAAATACCACATGCACTGGGCTGGGACAAGGATGCTGTGGGCGATGACGCATTTACACAAGCAGATGGTCAAAATACTTTTTCTGAAATAATGAGAGCATTTGAATTTATAACTCCAGGTGCTTTATTAATTGCTGGCGTATCACTTGCAATATTAATTTTATGGGATACCGTACTTACTAAAAAACATAAAATATTTCAACTCCTTCAAGGTCCAATCGTAGTGGTGGTATTAGGGATACTTTTTAACCTTGCTTTTACAAATGGACTTTTGCCATTTAGTTTAAATGCAGAACAAATCGTATCGGTTCCAGTTCCAAATTCAATGGCTGATTTTATTGGACAATTTACATTTCCTGATTTTTCTGCCATTACCAATTTTGAGGTTTGGAAAATTGCAATTGTATTAGCCATCGTAGCTAGTTTGGAAACTTTATTATGTGTAGAGGCGACAGATAAATTGGATCCAGATAAAAGAGTTACCCCTACCAATAGAGAATTAAAAGCACAAGGCTTAGGCAATATTGTATCTGGATTAATTGGAGGATTACCAGTGACTCAGGTAATTGTAAGAAGTTCTGCAAACATCAATTTTGGCGGTAAAACAAAAATGTCCACCATTTTACACGGTATATTTTTATTAATCAGCGCCATATTTATAGCAAGCTTATTAAATCTAATTCCATTAGCTTCTTTGGCTGCTATTTTATTAATGGTGGGCTATAAGTTAGCCAAGCCAAGTTTATTCCAACAAATGTATAAGTTAGGTTGGGAGCAGTTTATTCCGTTTACAGCAACCGTTGTGGCCATTATCGCAACAGATTTATTAAAGGGCATTACCGTGGGTATCTTATTTGGAATATTTTATACACTAAGACATAGCTTCCGCAATTCTCACTATGTAAAGGATAATGTAAGCGATCAAAATGGTAAAACGGTTCATCACTTGGTACTTGCAGAAGAAGTTTCTTTTTTCAATAAAGCAAGTTTGTTAAACACCTTTGAGTCTATCCCTAATAATAGTAAAGTGATTATTGATTGTACTAATTCTAAATCAATTGCCTATGACGTGATTGAGATTATTAAAGATTTTGAATACAACGCAAAAACTAGATCTATTGAAGTGGAGAAAATAAACTTTAAGCCATAGTATGTTACTGTTAAAACGGGTAATTTTATTGTTTGGGTGCATTGGCATGATCCATTTTTCAGCCATTGGTCAATCAAACAATATAGGAACTTGGTTTGTTTATTTTGGTAATCAAAAAATCAATGATAAGTGGAACGTCCAATCTGATTTCCAGTATCGTGATTATCGATTTTTGGGCCAAAGAAACCAGTTTTTAGCTAGGGCAGGGCTTGGTTATAATTTACAACCGCAAAATCATAATTTACTATTAGGCTATGCTTATGTGGCTACTGATGCTTATGATGAATTTGATGTAAAATCAAGTACTAAAATTGAAAACAGAATTTACCAACAGTATTTGTTTAAAAATAAGATAGGCTCAAATTCAATCACGCATCGATTCCGATTAGAAGAACGTTTTTTCCCCAATGAATTTGGTTTAAGAACAAGGTATTTTATTGCTTTACTTAAACCATTAGGGAATAAAAACTTTACCAGAAAAACGACTTACTTTTCGGCGTATAATGAGTTGTTTGTTGATATAAAAGAAGCAAAATTTGATCGAAACAGATTGTATGCAGGTTTAGGTATTGGTATCAATGAATCAATAAGAGTGGAGACTGGTTACATGATTCAGGCACAAAAAAATATTACTAGAGGCCAGTTGCAATTAATTCTATATAATAATCTACCTCTAAAAAATAAATAAAAAGTATAATAAAAATAATTAAAATGAAAACATTAACAAAAGAAATGCAAACAGCTATTACACCAGCACTTGCATTAGAAATATTAAAAGATGGAAATAAGCGATTTGTAAGCAATCTTAAAATAAATAGAAATCTTTTACAACAAGCCAATGAAACCTCCGATGGACAACACCCATTTGCAGTTATCTTAAGTTGTATTGATAGTAGAACTTCTGCTGAATTAATTTTTGACCAAGGATTAGGAGATGTTTTTAGTGTAAGAATTGCTGGTAATGTAGTCAACGAAGATATTCTTGGAAGTATGGAATTTGGTTGTAAAGTAGCAGGTGCAAAAATTATTGTGGTATTAGGACATACAAAATGTGGTGCCATTAAAGGAGCTTGTGATAAGGTTGAATTAGGCAATTTAACAGGTTTGATCTCTAAGATTTTACCAGCGGTTGATCAAGAAATGGCTACACAAGAAAACAGAACTTCAAGCAATGCAAATTTTGTAGAAAATGTGGCTGAATTAAATGTTGGTTTATCTGTAAAAAATATAATTATAAAAAGTCCAATTATAGCGGAGATGGTGAAAAATGGTGAAATTGGCATAGTTGGTGGTGTGCATGATATCAGTACGGGTCATGTGAAGTTTTTTGAATAGCGTCTACTATTCAATATGTGGAGAGTAACACCAACCCTGTACAAGAAGGACTTACGTTAAATCGTAGGTCCTTTTTTTGCTACTAGAGGTTTGAATAACTATTTGGAATAAAATAAGCCAAATGAGCTTTCGTGTTTTGAATAACTAAACAGCGATTTTATCTGGTAATGCTATATTCAATACTTTTTCAAATATTGGGATTGTCCAAACAAATATCAAGACTCCTAAAATATTGAAGAGCATATGCGCATTGGCAAGAGACCTTTCGATTGAAGCGCCAGTGCTAATGTATTTGACTAAGTCAACAAATGGATAAAAAAGAACCAAGCCTAAAATAATTGAAATTAAATTAAAACTTACATGAAACAGACCTGTTTTTAAAGCCTGTCTGCTTCCTCTAATAGTTGCTAATAAAGTATCACTGCAAGTTCCAAGCTCTGCACCTAACATAATTGCAATTCCTCCAGTTAAACTTAAAATTCCTTTTTTTGATAGTATAATTGCCATGCCAACAGTGGCAGAGGAAGATTGTATAATAAGTGTTACAACTGCACCAATGATTGCCCCTAATACAGGACTTTCGGTTTTTTTCATCCATTCTGCAAAAAATGCTTCATCCTTTAATGGTTCAACTGCATTTTCCATAGTATACAATCCAAAAAATAATACACCAAAATATAAAATTGATTTACCAATATTGCTAACTTTTTCTGATTTTGCAATAAAGAGTAAAATAAATCCAATCAATAAAAATAAGGGAGAATATTTACCAAAATCCATTGCAATAATCTGGCTGCTTACTGTTGTTCCAATATTCGCTCCAAGCACAATACCCATTGCTTGTTTAAATGTCAACAGCTTAGAATTGACTAATACAATTGTGATGATAATAACTGCGGAGGATGAATCAAGTAGCGTTGTTGCTACAATACCAACGATTAAACTACTAAAGGTATTGGAAGTAAATCTTTGTATACTTTTAGAGGCATTATCGCCTAAGGCATTTTTAATTGTTTCTGAAAGACTATTTACCGCAAATAAAAACAAAACCAAGCCAGCAATCACAGATAATATAATTTCTGTCATCATTCAATTTTTTTGGTAAGGTAACAATAAAAGGCTGTCAGGTCATTAAATTGGCACAAATTGACTAATAAACAACAATAACTTAACTTTGGAATAAGTAAAAAAGGTATAACGTCCATTCGGAATAGTCAAAGATTTCTCTTAAATTGAGTTATATGAAATCAATTCAACCTCTTCACTTTAGTTATACGGGATGTATAACAAAGCTCCTTATCATTGCCTGTATTTTTACAGCCAATCCTATAGCTGCACAAACAGTTATAGAAAAAATAGTACAAGAAGAAACAAAAAACTCGCAATTGCAAGTTTTGGCGCATGAGTTATTGGATGGTATTGGGCCAAGACTCGTAGGCACACCTCAAATGAAAAAAGCCAATGAATGGGCAGTCGATAAATATACCAGTTGGGGCATTACTGCGCGCAACGAACAGTGGGGTGAGTGGAAAGGTTGGGAGCGCGGCATCACGCATATCGACATGCTTTCTCCAAGAGTTAAAAGCTTAGAAGGAACGCAATTGTCTTGGAGTCCTTCTACAAAAGGGAAAGCGGTTAAAGCAGAAATTGTTATGATTCCTGATGTAGCTGATTCATTGGCATTTGCTAATTGGTTGCCTAATGTGAAAGGGAAGTTTGTCATGATTTCTATGAATCAACCCACAGGAAGACCCGATGATAACTGGCAACAATTTGCTACAAAGGAGTCTTTTGATAAATTAAAAAAAGAACGCACTGAAATGACGGATGCTTGGCGTAAACGCATCAGTAAAACTGGTTTTTCATCAAGAATGCTCCCAATTATTTTAGAAAAAGCAGGTGCTTTAGGTATCTTAACCAATAACTGGTCAAGTGGATTTGGGGTAGATAAAATATTCAATGCCTACACTACAAAAATTCCAACTGTTGATATTGCTTTGGAAGATTATGGCACTTTATATCGCTTAGTAGAATCTGGAGACAATCCTATCATTAGCATTCAAACAGACTCTAAAGATTTAGGTACTGTTCCAAATTTCAATACCATTGCAGAAATCAAAGGAACAGAAAAGCCAGATGAATATGTCATGCTTTCTGCGCATTTTGATTCTTGGGATGGGGGACAAGGTGCAACCGATAATGGAACAGGCACTTTGACGATGATGGAAGCAATGCGTATTTTAAAACTAGTTTATCCAAATCCTAAGCGTACTATTTTAGTAGGACATTGGGGTAGTGAGGAACAAGGCTTAAATGGTTCAAGAGCATTTGTAGAAGATCATCCAGAAGTGGTTGGTAAACTACAAGCATTGTTTAATCAGGACAATGGTACAGGTAGAATTGTTAATATTTCTGGACAAGGATTTAAATATGCGGGTGAATTTATTACAAGGTGGTTAGCTGCAGTGCCTAGTAGTATGAAAGATTCTATTAAGACAACTTTTCCTGGCACACCAGGTGGAGGAGGAAGTGATTATGCTTCTTTTGTAGCAGTGGGTGCACCAGGTTTTTCATTAGGCGCATTGAACTGGTCTTACTTTAATTATACTTGGCATACAAACAGAGACACGTACGATAAAATCATTTTTGATGATTTAAAAAATAATGCGATGCTTACTGCAATGTTAGTTTACATGGCTTGCGAAGACAACGCCACTTTCCCAAGAGACAAAGTAGACTTAGGAACCAATAAGCTTACTGGACAGCCTATTCCATGGCCAGCCCAAGGAAAAGCGATGCGTAAAGGACCTATTGCGCCAACGAATTAAAAACGATGATTCAATAGCCAACAGGATATAATAAAAAAGGACTTACATTCAATTGTAAGTCCTTTTTTATGCAACAAGTTTTCAGCTATTGCATAAACACTTTCTTTAAATAATACCCATTCGGATCAATGATGGGAGGGTATTGGCTGGTGATTTTTAATCCTTCTTTAGTAAGTATTTTCTTTTCTATTTTATTGTTCACCATCATATCAATAGGCAGATCCATCACATAATTGGCTGGCGTAATTTGATATTGTTGGTATCCTATTTCCTTTATATTAAAATCTAAAGTATTGGTTGTTCTTAAATAGAAATCAAAAAATAGTTTTAATGAATACCCAGCTGCATTCGTAAATAATTCCTCTACATCTTTTGAGATGACAAAATTATCATAAGTGTATTGAGGATCGGTAGCTAATTTTTTTAAAGTAGGAAAGAATATTTGATCTCCAATTACATAACGCAGGCTGTGCATAAAAAATGCTCCCTTTGTATAAATGTCATTGCCTGCATAGGTTTCGTCTTCGGATAATTCCTCTCCACCTACCATTGGCTTTTTAAATTTAATACTCTTTTTAAAAGCCGCCATTTTTGCAGCATAAGCTTCTTCCCCTCCTAAATCATAGTAGGCAAGGGCTTCGGCATAAGTGCCAATGCCCTCCTGTATCCACATATGCGCCCAGTCCTTATTGGTTACTTTGTTAGCCCACCATTCATGTGCGTATTCATGAAACAAGTTATCGGAATATTCTTGACCTCCTATATTTTGGTATTTAAATTTATTATCAAAAGTAATCATAGTTTGATGCTCCATCCCTGAATTAGGCACTTCGGCTATGCCAATTTTTTCCTTATACCAAGGGTACTCCCCAAAATATTTTTCTAAAATCCTTGTATCTCTAATTTTAGTTTCAATTAATTTTTTCGCATGCATCGTATCTTCTTCCAATACATAAAATTCAATTGGAACTAGATTACCATTGATGGTGGTATAGGTATCTTTTGCCACTTTATATTTACCAATATTAAATACCACACAATAGTTGCTAATGGTATAATTGGTTTTCCAGAAATAGGTTGCTTTATTATTTTTGATGGTTGTTTTTTGTAATAATCCAGGACCAGCTACGACTAAACCCTTTGGCACGGTGATGTGCATGTCAACGCCTTCATTAGGTTCGTCACTAGGGTGATCCTTGCAGGGGAAATACATTCTGCCCCCTTCTTTTTGAATATTAATTGAAACCCAATCGTTGCCTATGCTGTCTTTTGCCCATGTAAATCCTCCTAACCAAGGC
>Ga0304730_1001542_pt1 | contig 17204 bp, 11 predicted proteins | sample M_130628_MF_Meta_FD_190474 | JGI IMG/M metagenome (GOLD analysis project Ga0304730, IMG submission 190474) | Freshwater microbial communities from Lake Montjoie, Canada to study carbon cycling - M_130628_MF_MetaG (v2) (version 2) | ecosystem: Environmental > Aquatic > Freshwater > Lake | place...
GATTTTCTTTAACGCCGTTTTTCCATCCACCGCCATGAATATTAATTAAAAGTGGCGTTGGTACTGAAGATTGTGGTTGATAATATAAATCAAGTTTGCCATCCCAATCCCCCACTTTTGTGTACACTTCATCAATATTTGCCTTAAAGCCGGCTGGATAAACAATTGGCTTATAGGTTTTAGCTGTTGCGCTTTCTGTTTCCTGTGCTTTTAAAGAAAGATTAGAAAATACAAAACTGCAAGCTAACACAAATATGTAGACGATTTTATGCATAATTAGTATCCTGGATTTTGAGGAATTATAATTGTAGTATTGATGTCTATTTCTCTTTGGGGTATTGGCAATAATAATTTTTCAGGCGTTATCAAATTTTGCAATTCAATTAAACTCAATGGCTGAGGATATTGAGCATAATGCGTAGAATACATATTTGAAAAATGATTTTTTAATACAGCAATTGGATCAATAGAATTTGTCGTTGTTTTAAATCTAACCAAATCAAACCAACGTTGATTTTCAAAAGCGAATTCCCATCTTCTTTCGTCTGAAAGTGCTTTTTCAAAAGCAGCTTCTGTAGTTATGTTTGTTAAAGGAAGTAATCCAGCTCTTGTTTTTATTTGATTAATTAAAGCAACACTATTAGGAGTAAATCCTTGTGCTTCTGCCAACATCAACAACACATCCGCATAACGAATTACAGGCCAATCATTTTCTCCATCATTTTCATAAATCAAATTAGAGATGTATTTTTTTACATAAATTTTTCCGAAATAAATGCTCATATTGAAATCATCTCTTTTATCAACTAAAGTATCATAACCGCCTTGTGTTTTTCTAAAAAGTTCTTTAGCAGGATAATTGTATCCTTTACCATCTCCGTTTACTATTGCTTGCCCGCTTCCACTTGGAGCAAACAAATTTGCAAATGGAGAACCTAACCCTACTTTTCCTGATTTGTATCTAACCGCAAACATTATTTCATTATTCATTTCATTGTTTGTAGAAAATACATTTGAATAAGTTGCTTGCAAGCCATAACCACTATTACTTATTACATCTTGCAACAATGCAATGGCGTCTGTTTTTCTATTTAAGGTTAAATAAACTTTTGCCATCATCGCTTTTGCAGCCCAAGAATTTGCTCTCCCAAAATCGTTTGGATTTATGGCATTGTAATTAGCTGTAGCACCGTTGTCAATTGTGTTTTGTAAATCAGCAATGATTAGTTTATAAATCTCATCTACAGAAGACCTGTTGATATATTTTGCTTCTGCAGGTGAAACAGGTTTGTCGATTAAAAACACGCCACCAAACAACCTTACCAAATTAAAATAATGATAAGCTCTGATAAATGAAGCCTGTGATGAAAGACGTTTTCTATCTTGAAGGGTAACTGGAATTGAAATAGAATCATACGTTATTGAACCATCTTCTTGATGATAATTCACTTCAAGATTAGACATTACTTTATTTACATTGTAAATATTGTAGTACGTATTAAGCCAATAATCATACATGCCAGAGTGAGAGGTTGCTGGCATAAACATATCCAAATCACTAAACTCACGATTATCAGAACTGCCACTTGTTGGGCTTCCCATTAATGTATTATCACTTCTTAATTCAGTAACCTCCCATTCGTTATATAAAGGTTTTTGCATCCCATTATAACAACCAGTTAATGCTTTTTCTACATCGCTGGTATTTTGATAAAAGGCTTGATCGTATAAATTAGAACTTGGATACACATCAATCATTTTATTACAACTAGTTAGTGCAATTATTGATGCAATAAAATATAAACTTAACTTTTTCATTTTATGATTATTAAAAAATTATTCAATTAAAAATTCAGATCAACACCAAATACAAACGTTTGAGGTATTGGAAAACTTCCACGTTGATATCCGCCTACTAACGCCGAGCCATAAGGTCCTGAAGTTATTCTTGATTCAGGATTTATTCCTCTATAACCTTTAGCAGTATGGAAATACAAATTCTGAGCAGATAAATACAGTCTCAGACTACTAATTTTGGCAAACTTAATTTTATCATCAGGGAATTTATAACCTAGGTTGATTTCTCTTAAAGCATAATAAGAAGCATCTTCAATTACATAATCTGTCAACAACCAATTGAATGCCGCTTTATTGTAATTCGGTGTTTTTCCATCTCCAGGAAACAATGGAGAAATGTATCTGTTGGTATTGTAATTTCTAACCAATTTCTTTACATCATCATAATTGGGATCGCCATTAATTAACGAGCCACCTTGAACGCCTTGAAAAGTAAAACTCAAATCAAATTGATTGTATGTAATGGTATTGGTAACACCCCATGTAAAATCAGGATAAGGAGAACCCAAAACTGTTCTGTCTTTAATGTCAATTACATTATCCCCATTTATATCTACCAATTTTAATTGTCCTGGTACAAACACATTAGACAATTGACTGCTTAACCCATTTGCTTGAGCCGCATCAATTTCCGTCTGCGACAACCAAATGCCATCCGTTTTGTAACCGTAAAATTGTATCAAAGGAAGACCAACTTTATTCAAATACAATTCATTTCTCTCGCCTTCATTAAGCAAAAACGATTCTTGTCCCAACTCTAAAATTTTATTTTGAGTATGAGAAATATTAGCTGCAGTACTCCATTTGAAATTACGCTTTGTAACATTAATAGAATTCAATTGCAATTCAATACCAGTATTTTTTAAACTTCCAATGTTATTCCAACTCGCTGGAACACCTGAATAAGCTACGGTTGCTTGTTGTAATAATAATTTATCCGTTTTAGAATTGTAGTAATCAACAGTGATACCCAATCTTCCTTTTAAGATAGATAAGTCCATTCCATAATTGGCTTGAAACGTTGACTCCCAAGTAATGTCTTTATTTGAACGGATTGTAGATGATGTAGATTGACCGGTATTTACGTTTCCTGTTCCACTACCAAATGCATAATTTGACGTATACAATAAATCAAGGAACCCAAAATCAAGAATTCTATTGTTACCAGAAACACCATAACTCGCTCTCCATTTTAATTTTGAAATCCATTTTACTTTATTCATGAATTTCTCTTTGTCCATTGCCCAACCTGCAGAAACAGAAGGGAATGTACCCCATTTATTTCCTGGACCAAAATAAGAACTACCATCCGTTCTAAAACTTGCAGAAATTAAATACTTGCTTTTGTAATTATAATTCACCCTGCCTAAATAAGAAATCAAAGCAACTGTATTAGTAGAACCAAAAGTTGAAGCTTTGTCAATAATACTTGCATTATTGTATGTTCTAATGTTATCACTTGGAAAATCCAAACCGGTTACTTGATCTTTTTTTGTTTTTGTAGTTTGTACGGTAAAACCCGCAAGCACATTGAAATTGTGATCCTTTACTACTTTATTGTAAGTTAATGTTTGCTCAGAAAGTAAGTCAACAAACATATTATCTGTAAACACTCCTCTACTTACCAATCCATCTGCTTCAGCGTTTCTGTTGCTCCAATTTAAGCCATTGCTTTTGTTGATATACATGGTTGACAATGATTTAAAATCAAGCCCTTTAAACAACTTGATGGTTAAATCTGCAGATGATTGCAAACGATATTCTTTATTCTCAATAAGTGTGTTATTTAAAATTGATGAAGGAGAGTTGGTGCTAGAGTTAAATGCATCCGACAAACCACCCGGATCCCAATAAGAACCATTTGGCATATAACCAGCATAATATAAATTATTAAAATGACGAGGTTGTGCAAAATCTCCTACATTAAGTGTTGACCATTGTGGATTTTGTCCCACCAAACCCAATGTAGCTGCATTATGTTTTACAGGTAGAAAACTTTGATATCGAACAAATGTTGTGTAGTTGATTGAAGGAGATTCTCTTCTAGAATAAGAAGGATTAATATTAACCACCAATTTCACTTTGCTGGTTAAATTAACGTCAATGCGTGTACGAACGTTGAATCTATCGTATTCACTATTACGCATCAATCCTTGATCTTTTTGATACCCACCTGAAATATAATATTTCACATCACTCTTACCACCAGAAACACTCAATAAAATATTTTGAAACATACCTGTTCTCAACGCTTGATCTTGCCAATTGGTACCTTTTCCACCAAACAATGCATTTTCGATAACATAACCCGATCTTTCATTGTTTGTAGCAATCGTAGCTTCTGTAGGTGTTGGTACACTTGGATCTTGCGCTTTTAAAGATGCCTCATAGTATAAATTATTTAAGTACTCTGTAGAAGTGAAAACATCATAACGTTTATAATCTTGTTTTGCACCAATAGAATATTTGAAAACATATTTAGCTTTTTCAGACTTTCCTGCTTTGGTTGTAATTAAGATAACGCCACTAGCACCACGAGAACCATAGATAGCTGCAGAAGCTGCATCTTTTAAAATCTCTACCGATTCAACATCCGCCATATTTACATAGGCAAGTCCATCAGGAACGGGTTGACCATCTACAACTACAAGCGGACTAGCACCTGCATAAATAGAACTAATGCCTCTAACGGTTACCTTTGGGGGCGCACCAGCTTCAGATGATAAATTTTGAATTTGCACACCAGCTATTTTACCTTGTAAAGCCTGATCTAATCTTACTACTGGGGCCTCATCCAATTTATCGTCTTTAAACTTTGTAATAGCACCCGTCACATCACCACGTCTTTGGGTACCATAACCAATCACCACCACTTCAGCATTATCACTTATTGAAGGCACCATCTGAACGTTAACTTCATTTGTGTTTTTATCTATCTGTAACATTTGAGTAGCAAATCCAATACTGGAAAAAATCAATGTTACTTTAGATGGTTTTACAGATATGGTAAACGTACCGTCTTTCTTTGTTGATGTACCCGACTTAGATTTGTCAACAACAATATTTACGCCTTCTAGCTTTTCTCCTGTAGTTTTATTTGTTACAGTTCCTGTAATCTCTCTTTTTTGTGCCTGCCCTATTAAAACGGCAAATAAAAACACCAATGTGTAAAAACCTTTTTTCATTTTTTATATTTTTCTTTAGTCGATTAATGTGGTTAGGTGAAGGATAGATTGATCCGCTTTTTTATCTAAATTTTTATAAAAGCCCGTTAAGCAACTTGAACATTTATATTTGTAATGTCCTTTTGCCAACAAGCTAGAATACTCATCATATTCAAATGGTTTTATTTGCTGACCTATCCAATCTTTTTCATTTGCAAGGTATGGCACCAACACTTCAAACCCTTTTTTAATTGATTTTCCTTTTGGGGTTTCATAATTCCATAAATCTTCACTTAAAGAACTGCCCATTTGAGCAATCCAAAATAAGGGCTCTAAAATAAAGGCTTCGTAATGCAAAGAGATTGTTCTTTCCATTTCAAGCGGAAAGAAACCCGTTTCGTCCATTTGAGCTTCGAGTCTTTCTTTAACGCTTTCTATTGTAGTTTTTGCCGCTTTGTTATTTTTTGTAAATAAAGCAAAGCCCAACTTCTGTGCATCATACCAAATGCCGTGATTGTTTTTTGCATTCATTTCTTCGATACCATTTTTGCTGGTAGAAAACCATTCAAGATATGCTTTAAACCAATCCTCAACACCTGTTTGTTCTTTCGAAGTCCAATGCTTTGAATGATGTAACAAACCAATGGCATCAATAACCAATACAAACTCTCTACTTTCGATTAATCCAATTCCACGTCCATCATTTTTACCTTTAATCGCTTGAGCATAATTTAAATTCGGATTCATCTTCGTTGCCGGATCTAAAAACCAAGCTTTGATTTGTGCAACTGCTTTTTCAGCATATTTTTCATCATCTGAAAAATAATAAGCAAGCGCAAGGGTTTCAACCGATTTAATCATCAACCCAATATTCGCCTTGTCTTTATAATCTTTTGTTTCTGGATTTATTTCGCCATCTCTTCTGATGTAAGGAAGTCCATCTGCCTTATTTGGGTCAGGCCAAAAGTAAATAGCAATGGTCATGTAATCATGCATATCTCCACTGGGTGGAGTTTGCTTTTTCTCCATCACCGTGTACAATTCCTTCACCTCCAAAGCCTCATCTGCTACATTCAACAATTTTTTATACGATGGCAAAAGCTTGGGGTCGTTCTGTTTGAGCTTTGCTTTATTTATTTCCAATGCGTTTCTATCCATGGTAAAAACTTTCAGTTTACTTTCCTGAGATTTTGCCATATTTACAATAAACATCGAAAATGTAAGTAGCCAATAAAATTTATTTTTTATCATAATTATCTTATTTAATGATGCGCAACCATTTTGTTACAGCACCATTTTTACCCCTGAATACAACTAAATAATTACCAGACGCTACATTGTTTACAATTAAATTTGAAGCCGAAAAACCTTTATTTACCAAAATGTCTTTCTGAGCTAAAAATCTACCTTGAGCATCATACACCATTACTTTTCCAATATCTGTTTGTGGTGAAAAGAATTTCACATACACTTGTCCGTTATTATAATACGCAACCATTGTTTGGACAGTGCTATCTTCTGGATTTATAGTCAATGAACCACTTCTGTATGTAATTTCATAATTGTCCGCATCAGCCGCACCTGCAATAACATTGTAAACACCTGGTGCTGAATTTAATGTTGCGGTTGTAGTTATCATTGGTTGAGCAGAAAATACAGAAGTTGTTTCACCCAAAACAAATCCAGTGTAATCCAAAGTAAATGCTGGATTTTCTGTTCCTTCTATTTTAAATGTATCTCTAACGCTTATTAATAAAGGCGCTTTATTCACCACGATAGTAATTAATACGTCGTTTGCAGGAAAATAAGCATCGTTACCAGGTTGTGACACCACAATTGTTGCAGTTCCAACACCTAGAATTTGTAGCGTTGTTCCACTTATAGTTGCTACAGATGGATTAGAAGATGTCAATACAAGTGGAATGCTGTTGTTTGTACTGCTTACTTGTAAATTATATGTAGTTGTACCATAAGTAATCGCAGGTACATTATTATATGAAATTGTTTGGTTTTGTTTTGCAAAAACGGTTAACGTTCCTGCTACAAAACTAATATTGTAATTAGAAGCGGTTGCTCCTGAAGCTGTAATTGGATAACTACCAGGAGTAGACGCTGTTACAGCTGTTGTGCTTAAATCAACTGGTGTTGTTAACACAGATTCATTTTCTGCATAAACAAACCCAGTATATGAAGCAGTTAATGTTGGATTTGCTGTTCCTTCAAATTTCGACAAATCATTTGCCGTAATAACAAGATTTGCTTTATTAATGGTTAAATTTTGTGTTTGTGTAGCAGCAAGATAAACGCCATCAGATGCTTGTGCTGCTGTAATATCAGTGCTTCCAACGCCAACAATATGAATAACGCCCGCGCTTGAAATTGTTGCTACAGAAGGGTTTGAGCTTGTGTATATAATTGGTTGAGCGGTATTTAAACTTGTAGCGCCTGAGCTAAAATCAGGATTGCCATAAGTTCTGTTGGCAAGTGCGTTAAATGTAAATGCTGATATTAATGGAACCGAACCAATGCTATAGTTGCCTGTTGACGTTGTAGGACCAAAGGCCGTATTGGTTGTATTGTTTCCTGTACCAAATGGCGTTCCCCATGCAGTACCTGTATTTTTTATAATGCCTATTCTTGAATTGGCTTGTGTAGTAAATAGTGCTCCTTCCAACAATTGATCCCAACCGAAGTTTAAACCGATATCTCCTGAACCAGAAGAACGACCTACTTTCCACACCGCATTTACTACTTTAGATAATTCGGCTGGGACTAAAGCTGTTCCAGAAATCAATCCATTATCAGTGATGCCTTCAAAAACAGACGCCAACAAAGTTGAATTAGTTGTTGATGAAAGTGTTAGTGGTAAATAATAAGCTGCAGAGCCAATAGGGAAAAGTTTAGACCCATTTACAAGATCAATTCTTAAAGTACCAGTGCTCGTTCCATTACTTAAGGCAACAATATGCTTTGCATTTGTAAATGGAGCTCCGCCAATATCTTTTCCATTTTTTATTCTAATGGTATCTGTAGCGCGAATGGAAAACAATCCGCTATTTATGGTTAATACACTATCAATTGTTGCAGAACGATTAGATGTACATGCCGCATTGAAGGTTACATTTCTCATGGTTGTAATAACAACATTACTAAATGGTTGTGTTGTTGGTGCGTCAAAATAATAATCGGTTAAACTAGAAAGCGACAAAGTACCTACGCCACTTAATCCACCATCAATACCGTTTATATTAGAAGTACGTAAAACAGGTATTCCACCTGAAATCGTTACGTTTGTTGGCGTTGCGGTTAATGCGTTTGAAATGGTGATTGTGCTTGCACTAGAAGAAGTACCAATAATAAATGTGTTGGCTGGTATTCCGTTTCCAGTGATTTGTAATCCGTTTGCCACACCAGCTGTGTTTGCTCCACTACCATAAACGGTTGGATCAAAAGTTAATATATAGCCTCCAACAACACCAGAAATAACATTAGAAGTAACCGGTGCTGAATACACCGTTCTAAAAGAACCTGTACCAGAAATGGTTTTATTTTGAAGGTTTAATGTGCCATTATTTGAAGAAGTAGATGACCCATTAATAACAAGATTATTATTTAAAGTTACATTTGAGCCAGGAGCAATTGTAAATGCGCCAATTGGATCAAAACTGCCCGTACCACTGATGGTTTGTGTTGTTATACCCTTCATTAATAAGGTTGAAGACGTAAATCCTGTAGCAGAACCAAACACCCCATTGTTTACAATATTTCCTGAAATAGGTGAAGATCCGGATGTTTTCAAATAAAAACTAGAACCAGCATCTATGGTTAAATTATCAATGTTATAAAAAGCATCCCCCACAACTACTGCTCCCCCTCCTATTTCTACATTTGAATATTTTCTTCCACTAAATAAATTTGAAGAAGTAACTGTAGCACTAGGAATAGAAGTTTCAATTCTGAATGTACTGCCTGATTTTAATTCTATTGGATTAAAACTACTTGTATTTGTATAGACGTTATTGCCACCTAAAAAAGTCAATTTAGAGCCACTGTTAAATACGATCGCTCCAGGAACGCCGCTACTTGAACCAAATGGATATTGGCTATTCGAACTACCCGACGAAGAAAATGTATTATTTACTTTTACCTTACACTCCGAACCATTTTCAAAGAAAATAGCACCACCCGCCTGTGTATTTAAAGCAGTTAATTTTGATGCCCCATTTATTAAAAATAAATTTCCAAAAACCCTACCCGTTGCAGTTGCAGCCAAAGCAATATTATTACCAGCGGAATCGATTAGGCTGGATTGCACAGTAGAATTTAAAGTACAACCTGCGTTTATTAATAAATCTTCTGCGTTTGTTGCATCGCCACCAATTGCAATAGAACCGGTACTTGCACTTGTTTTTACTAAAGTTAAATTCGCCCCATTTCTCAAAATAAGTTGAGCTAAACTTGTTGAACCACAAGTTGCAGTAATGGCTCCTACTGTTGCGTTGCCCCTCCTACGTTAGTTCCATCTACAATTAAAATATCAGTTGCCGCAGATGCTGTCCTAACTGTTCCAGAACCGTTCAAGGCGGTATTCCATTTATTATTGCTGGTAAAACTTACTGTAGATGTTGACCCTGTTCCTCCAATCCAATAGTATGTTGTTTGCGAAAATGTAAATAATGACGAACAAATTAAGACCAGTACAAATAATAGATTTTTCATTTCTTGTTTTTTAAATTCTAATATATTCAATGGAGTCTGATACAAATTCATATCAGTTAAATTATTCAAACGCGATTCATTATAGAAAAAAGTCTTCTCTCATTGGATTAAATACATCTACCAAAACACCTTCTTCCAAACATACTACACCATGTACTAAATTTGATTCTACATAAAAAACATCTCCTGCATTCAAGATTTGTTTTACGCCGTCTATTTGAACTTCAAACGAACCACTTTCAATCAAAGACATTTGAATATGTGGATGGTGGTGTAAGCTGCCAATTCCGTCTTTATCAAAAGCTACTCTAACCATCATAAGATTTTTATCGTAAGCCAATATCTTTCTTTTCACGCCTGGAGCCATTTGTTGCCATTCAATTGTAGTTCCATTTACAAAAGGTTGTTGTGTAAGCTCCATTGATTGTGTTGTTGACATAAATTTAGTTTTTGATTTTTAAAGTTGTGTTTTTATTTTAAATTTTTATGATTGTATCTAATTAAAAAAGGACCGCTCCACTTCAGCATTTCACCTTCGTAAAAATATTCATGAAGGGATGTTTTACTGTTGTCATTATTACATTGTATAGCAAGCAATTTCTGTTTGTTAATTAAAACTTCAGCAATGGTGTATATTTCATCATCTTGAAGTTTATTTATCGCACTCACTGTAGAATTTGTATTTGATGAGATTTCTGTAACCGCATCAAAATTGCCATGCGATTCAATTACATTGATGAACGTTTGATTTTGACTATTTGTTCTTAAAATGTATGATGGGTCATGCCTTAAATTAAAATTGGGATCGCTTGCGCCAACCCTTGTAAAATGGGCTGTTGCACTATCTGATGACAAACTTGAAATGGTATAAAAAGTACGATGATTCAAATAAGTGAACTGTGTAAACAATGGCAATTTATCAGATACGGCTTCTTGCCATAAATGTTGATATCCATTTTTGTTGCCCAACGTTTTTTGTTCGGTTAAAAAAGAAGTGTATTTAAAATTCGTTTTCATCAACGTTCCCAAATAATTAAATGGCAAATCATATTGATGAACAGAATCTGATTTTGTTTTAAAAATATCCAATACCAATTTTTGATTAACATCAGGCAATTGAATCATAAAAAGCGTTCGATATAATTTCACATTCGAGTAAGCATGGTCGTCATACGAAGAAACAACTTGAACATTTTTACCTGACAAATCTCCGTAAAAGATATTGGCATGATTCTGTTCGCTTATTTTCTCAATGCCTTTGTAGTGGCTAGTTTCATCTACTGTAATGGTATTGTGGGCAATGGTTTGTTGCGCATAAGAATTCGTTTCTGGTAAATACCTTCCACCCCATTTGTGCTCGATATTAATATAACGAACCGCACCATAATCTTGGAGTACTTCATTTCCTTTATCGTACAATTGAATATTCAATTTATCGTAATGTCCATGTGACAAACCATGTGAACTATATTTAAAAATCAAAGACATTAAATCATTTCCGTTGCCATTTCTTAAAACCGTAACACCTCCACTTTTTCCATCTGCACCATCAACATACTGTGCCGATTTGTAAGGAAAGTTTAAATTTTTATTCCCAGTTTTTTTCAAGTTGTTGCTTATTTCTACTCCACCTTTATTTAATAAAATTCGATTTTGTGCTTTAGCCACTGGAAGATAAGCAGGATCTACACCATAAGCTTTACTTGCAATATCTACAGCAACCACCAATTCATTTGATGTGTACGTTTTTTCTTTTAACGCATCATTAAAGCTGTAAAAAGACCCGTCTGTATTGGTTAAGTTTAAACATACATCTAGTGCTTTCTTTAAAATGCTATCTCTGTGTTGAAATATCTTTAAAGATGGCTTTACTTGTTGAATGGCATTTGCAAAATAAAAGAATGGCAACACCGCATATCTAGTATAATAAGGCCCTTCATTATAATAACCATCCGGCGAAAACAATCCATCTAAATGCGCAATAAAACCTGCCTTACCATCTTTCTCCGTACCATAAAGTGCCATGTTGAAATAATCCTCATTGTCTGTAGCAATACCAACGATACCCACTCCAGCACAAGCCCAAACCGCATGATTGTGAATAAGATTAAACCATGGCTTAATGTCTTTTGTGAAATAATCAACCAATGGCTTGAAAGCCCCATCTGCAATTTGTTTGCGCTCCGCAACAGTTAGATAGTCGTGAATACAATCAAAAGCCAATCCAGCAAAAACCAACCAATTGGCATCATTTAAAGCTTGCCAAAATAATCTTCCCGGCGAACTACTTGTTGCCTGAGGATGATTAACCAAAGTTGGATTAAGCAAAGCATATTTTAAAAATATTTTTTTTACAACTTCTGCATATTTCTTTTCTCCTGTAAGCTGATACATTTGCCCTGCATCAAACATCAACAGATAATTTGATTTATGTTTATCGTGCGTATAGCCACCAGCTGCATCTTTAGGAATGGGAACATCAATAACTAAATCCATTTGAGCATCAACCTTCGCTTTTAAATCACTAAAGGATTTTTTAAGCATTTCATTAGTAGCAATGTTTTGTTTTACAAATTGAAACTCTGCCTTGTTGTTAAACGCAATAGGATGCACCTGAGCAAATAGATGCAGCTGAATAAAGCAAAAAAACAATATTGTAATAGTATTCTTCATAATAAGATTTATCACTAACTACCTTTCAAAAACTAATCAGAAATTAGTGAGGGAAAATAATTCAAAAAAACTAAAAAAAGCATTTTAAATATCTTGTAATATTATTCTCAATTGCTTGATTAAGCAGATTCAAAATGATTGTATTTTATCTAAATAATAAGTAATTACTTTGATTAATTTTTAAGATAAATAAACAATCAATAAAAATTAACGAAGCAAGCAACATGAAAACGATGCCGGCAAGGGTACCGGTAATTTATCTTTACATTTCAAAAACAATACATAATTTTACGCCACATGGAAAGGCAAACTACTATAAAAGATATCGCATTAGCTTTACGATTATCCACTTCGACGGTTAGCCGCGCGCTCAGAGATGCCGCCGATGTTAGCATTGAAACTAGAAAAGCGGTTAAAGCACTTGCTGAAGAATTAGATTACCAGCCAAACAAATTAGCACTTAGTCTTCTTAAAAACCAAACCAATACCATTGGCGTTATTATACCCAACTTAGATTATGTTATGGCAACGATGGTAAAAGGTATCGACGAAGTTGCCCTTGAAGCAGGTTATACCGTTATGGTTTGCCAGAGTGATGAAAGCTTTGGAAGGGAAATTTTAAATACCAAACGTTTATTGGATAGTTTGGTGGATGGTTTTATTGTTTCTGTTTCGAGCGAAACAATGGTTTACGAACACATCAAAAAAATTCAAACCAAAAAAATACCACTTGTACTATTTGATAGGGTGATAAACAACATGAATGTTCCAAAAATTAGTTTGGATAATGTTGAAGGTGCTCGTTTGGCAACACAACACCTTGTAGATCAAGGTTATAAAAGAATCGCCATTTTAGCTGGCCCTGAAAATCTTGGCATTAGCAACGACCGAAAAGCCGGTTTTATACAAACCCTCAAACAAAACAAAATTGCTTTAGATAAAAATCATATTATCCATTGTGATTTCAACCAGGATTACGCTTATATCGCAGCGAAAGAATTGCTTTCTATGAATAAACGACCTGATGCCATTTTTGCTATAAGCGATCGCTTGGCCATTGGCGCAATGATTGCAATCAAAGAAGCTGGACTAAAAATGCCTAAAGATTTTGGATTAGTTGGCTTCAATAACGAGCCGGTTACGAAACTATTAACGCCTTCGATTACAAGTGTAGAAATGTTTGCCTTCGACATCGGAAAAGCTACTGCAAAAATGTTTCTTGAAATGCTACATTCTGATGAAGACATGTCTGATAAAGAAATCGTCATTAAACCCAAATTGGTCATCAGGGAATCTTCACGTAGGGTTTCAGAATAAAAGCAAAAAACTAAATTTTAAACTATTTTCCAAATTATATCTTTAAAATAAAAAATCAAAAAACATGAAAATCATTCACGCGGTACATCCCGAAGATTTTGTAAAGTACACCACAGAACAAATTAGAGAGAAATTTTTATTAGACAAACTTGTGCAAGACGGACAAGTGAATTGTGTTTATACCCATTACGATAGAATGGTGGTAGGCGCAGCAAAACCTTCAAACGGTGCTTTAGAATTGGGCAACCACGATCAATTGAAAAGCAATTTCTTTTTAGAAAGAAGAGAAATGGGCATTATCAACATTGGCGCGGCTGGTAAAATCACTGTTGACGGAGAAGCATTTGAATTAAACAAATTGGATTGCTTATATATCGGTAAAGGAAAGCAAGCGGTTAGCTTTGAAGGTGCAGAATCTAAATTCATTTTCTTTTCTTGCCCTGCACATGCGGAACACCCTGTTCAAATGATGAAATCGGCAGATGCAACTCCAGCAGAAATGGGCTCTTCTGAAACGGCAAATCACCGTACCATTAACAAATACGTTCATCCTGATGGATTGAAAAGTTGTCAATTGATGCTTGGTGTTACCAATTTCAAACCAGGTAGCATTTGGAATACCATGCCATCTCATTTACACGACAGAAGAATGGAAGCTTATTTCTATTTTGATTTACCAGAATCACAAAGAATCATTCACTTTATGGGAGAACCTCATGAAACAAGACATATGTTTTTAAATAATGAAGAAGGGATTGTGTCTCCATCATGGAGTATACATAGTGGTGTTGCAACTGCTGCTTATTCATTTATCTGGGCAATGGCTGGAGAAAACAGTTCTTTCGCTGATATGGATTTCGTAAACATCATGAACTTAAAATAATTTCAACATGTTAAATTTCAGAGTAGATAATAAAGTAGCCATTGTAACGGGCTGCAATAAAGGCATTGGATTGGCGATTGCCCAAGCGCTTGCCGAAAGTGGTGCAGACATTATAGGTGTTAGCAGTAGAATGAAAGAATCTGGTCAAGAGGTAGAAAAAGTAGTAACAGCAGCTGGAAGAAAATTTTATGCATACAATGCAGATTTCACCAATCGCGAATCGCTTTATCAATTTATTGCTGATGTTCAAAAAGACCATCCACGTATCGATATTTTGATAAACAATGCAGGTCATATTTTACGTAATCCAGTTGCCGAACATTCAGATGAATTTTGGGATACCATTATCGATATCAATTTGAATTCCCAATTTATTCTAACCAGAGAAATTGGCAAGCAAATGATTAAAAACGGTTACGGAAAAATTGTATTCACCGCTTCATTATTAAGTTTCCAAGGCGGCATCAATGTTCCAGGATACGCTGCCAGCAAGGGTGCTGTAGCTTCTTTATTGAAAGCATTTGCAAATGAATGGGCTAAATTTGGCATCACCGTAAATGGCATTGCTCCAGGATATATCGCTACAGATAATACCGCATTATTGCGTGCAGATGCAGATCGAAACGCTTCTATATTATCAAGAATCCCTGCTGGAAAATGGGGCGATGCAACAGATTTAGCTGGAGGATTTGTATTCCTTTCCTCCCCTGCTTCTGATTATGTAAATGGTACCATTTTAACCATTGATGGTGGCTGGATGGGTAGATAACATTTTTCAAAATAAACAAAATGTAGTCCTATTTTTTATTTGGGAATACAACTTTAAATTTTGAATTTTGTTGACTAATGTCAGTCAAAAATATTTATACAAAAAGTAAAGTCTATTTGATCAGTTTCTTACTGGTTTTTATGGGCTTTACTTTTTTTTTAGCCTTTTTTGGAAAAGCAAAATCATTTATTTTACTTAACCCATATCATACAAAATCGCTTGATTTATTTTTTTCAAAATTCACTTTTTTGGGCGATGGATTATTTGTTGTGATACTTGCCGTAATCCTATTTTTTACATTAAAAACACAGCGATTATCCATTCTCATTTTAATCTCTTATATCGTGTCTGGATTGCTTGCACAACTGTTGAAACATAGTTTTAATGAACCAAGACCAAAAGTGTTTTTTAAACCCGAAGAATACCAACACTTTATAGATGGAGTAAGCATTGCCAATTACGAAAGCTTTCCTTCTGGCCATACTACATCAGCATTTGCATTAGCTTTTATATTAGCGCATTCAACTGAAAAAAAATCATTTCAAATCATTTTGCTCCTATTCGCCATTGCTGCTGGATACTCTAGAATGTATTTAGGACAACATTTTCTAACAGATGTACTTTTCGGCTCATTTTTAGGGACGTTCATTTCTGCATTAACGATTTTCGTTTCAAACAAAGTTGCGTGTAGGAAACCGTTGAGGTTTGGGAGGGGTTGAAAATTTTCAACCCTTACAAAAGGTTTATGAGGTTTAAGAGGTTTGTGAGGTTTGTGAGGTTTAAGATGTTGAAAGCTTTTTCCAATTATTGACATATTTCTTTTATAAAAAAACTTCGTGTCTTTGTGCCTTCGTGACTTCGTGTCAAAAAAAAATGCTGTAAGCATTTCCCTTTCGTGTCTTAACTTTCTTCCACATAAAAAAATTATGCAGCAAGCCTTTTCCTTTTAAGTTCTTTACACTATAAGATACAAATTTAATAAAACCCTTATTATAGATTCAGGAAGCTTATTATTTATATTCAACAACGCCAAACACCAAACGCCAAACTATAAACAACAAACCATAAACTATAAACTACAAACAATTTCACTTCTTCATTGGTAATAAATTTATTTTTTGCTATCTTTCGAATTAGATTTTGATGAGTCGAGAGCTATTATTTTAATTAAAAAAAATCGGATGAACATAATCAACAAGCACCCTATTTCAGAAATTGGCTACCATTTCATAGAAGCACCATATTTACCAAAAGGTAAAAACGAATACCATTTAAGGGATAAGCAGCGCTATTCAAATCAAGATTTTATTCAGCTTACAAACAAACAAATAGACCAATTAATTGCCAATAACAACCAATCAGATAATTGGCAAAACATCTTGGTTACTAAAAAATTCAACCCGAATTTAATTAAAAACAATACATTTTTTGGGTTGATCCGTATTGGCGATTTAAGCCCTTTATACCATGAATTTCACAATTTTAAAATGGTAGAAGGCATTTATAACAGCACCATAATCAGCTCCGATATTGGCAATCATGTATGTATTGACAACGTAAACTATTTGAGCCATTATATCATTGAAGACGATGTAATGATCGCCAATGTTAACGAATTGGCGACTACAGATAAAGCCAAATTTGGAAATGGAATCTTGAAAGATGGCGAATTAGATGAAAAGCAAAGAATGGGTATTGAGGTTTCGAATGAAAACGGGGGAAGAAAAATAATCCCTTATGACGGTATGCTTGCGGGCGATGCTTACATGTGGAGCAAATACAGAGATGATGTATTGTTACTTGAAAAGTTCAAACAACTTAC
>Ga0304730_1001543_pt1 | contig 17202 bp, 16 predicted proteins | sample M_130628_MF_Meta_FD_190474 | JGI IMG/M metagenome (GOLD analysis project Ga0304730, IMG submission 190474) | Freshwater microbial communities from Lake Montjoie, Canada to study carbon cycling - M_130628_MF_MetaG (v2) (version 2) | ecosystem: Environmental > Aquatic > Freshwater > Lake | place...
AAGAAGAAAAGAAAGACGAGAAAAAAGAGGAGAAGAAGGAAGAAAAGAAAAAAGAGGAAAAAAAGAAAGCAGTAGCTAATCCAATGATGTTAGCTAGTGATTTGGCTGGTACGGAAGATAATGAAGGTAACTACGCTGTAATGATGAGTGTGGGTGTATCTAAATCATCGTTAATGGGAGATAAATCATATTCAGCTACCGCACTTATTTGGAGTACCCTAAACCAATTTGCACTATCAGGTGGTATTACAAAGATGGATTTTGAGAACGGACAATTAAACGCAATACATTCATACGGAACTACATTTGCCTACCTTAAAGGAACTCTAATGAATCTTAACGGATACACTTGGATTAAACCTCACCCTAAATACGGAACATTTGGATATAATGTTGGTATAATTACTTTAATGATGCAAAACGCAGTAAGTGGTGGATATGATGTTAGTTTAAGTTCATCTTTGGTAGGATTTTGGATGAAACCATTTCCTTATAGTAGAAAAGTAACCCTAACTCCGCAAGTATTTGTAATGCAATCCCCATTAGCTTGGAATACTGTGACTGGTGGAAGTACTGTAAGTAGAATACCGGGAGCAATGGTAGGATTGGGATATGATTACAAATTAAGTAAAAGATTTGGATTTTCAGCATCTTATAAAGCGGCAATGTCCTTTGGGGATAGTTTTTCCCTATTGAATAATATCCAAATCGGGTCAAAAATGATATTTTAGAATAAATCAATATTTATACACACAAATCAAATACATTATGAAAAAATTGTTGAACTTTAAGAATATAGCAATCGCAGCATTGATTATATTCGTTTTATTGGAGTGGTTTAACCCAGGTGGAGTTATGCCAGGTAAGAAAGTATTCATAGCTGGTAAGGCTTATGAAGTAATTAAGCACGATATTGATACTATTGATATTGTAAAGACTAAAGTGGTAACTAAGAAAGGTGAAGATATCTACCATGAAACAATCGTAGAGAAAGAAGTAATTATTCCAGCGGTTATTGATACTATGGCTTTATTAAAAGATTATTACTCAAAAGTATTATACAAAGATACATTAGTTTTACCTGATTCATTAGGAACTGTATCTTTGATTGATACTATTACACAAAACAAAATCTTAGGTAGAACTTTCAACGCTAGTGTTAAACAAAGAACTATCAAAGAAACTATGATTGTTAAAGAATTACCTAAGACTAAAGTATTTTATGGTTTAGAGGGTGGATTCAACAAAGCAGATTTTGTAAGTTCAGTAGGTATGGGGGTTTTAATCAATACTAAAAAAGATAAGATATTACAATTAGGTTTAGGTGTTAATAACAAAACAACTGATGGTACTACTGGCGGATTTACTCCATATATTAGAGGTGGTGTTTATTGGAAGATTAAATTAAGAAAATAAGATGATAAAATTAATGGGTATTGTAACCGGAAAACCTAAAGTTGTAGAAGCTTTAGATACTAAACCAATAATAGCTAAAATAGCTAAATTGACTGATAGAAATGACCACACTGGTTCTGTAATGGAATTAGCAACATTTTTAAATGATACTAAATCTGTTAAAAAATTACAGGCAATCGAAACAATACATACAATAGAAGGTTCAATGCCAACGGAGATTTCTAAATATAGAAGTAATGTATTGAAAGATTTGATGGATAAATTCAAATCAAAATACGGACAGGATGCAGCTAAAGAATTAAATGGAGCATTTTAATATGAAAATAGCATTTAAATCAGGCGGTAAAAATATTGTTGTAAATTTCTCAACAAGCGTATCCCCAACAAATAGTATAGTATGTATTCCCTCTACAATAAAAGATTCGGATGCAATTGATACCATAACAAGCGATACAAATGAACAAGTGGTAATTAAAGGTATTGAACAATATATTGATAGAGTATTAAGAATGTCTGTTGGTGTAGTGTTGGATAAGAATTATAAAGGACACGGATTTGCTTTTAAAATAGATATGCAAGATTTAATAAAAGGATTATAATATGATAAAGTTAAAAGATATACTAAATGAAGAAACTATTTTAGTTCGTAGAGTGGATAGTAAAGCAGTAGAAACATTCTTAAAAAAATATCCAAAGGTTAAGCAAATAATGACTACATTAGCTCAGAAAAATACTGATTTAATGAGAGGATATAAGGCTTTTTTAAAATTCAAAGATAAGCAAGAGGATTATTTTGCTGGTAGACCTGAGCAAACAACATCTGCAACTTTTGGTTCTAAAACATTTTACAAATATGATTGGAATAACTTAAAAGGTCATTGGCCTGAAGTTTATCAATACATATACACACTTAGATATGGTGGATTGGATGGAGCTAAAGTTGAATCTATAAAAGAAGCTAAATCAGATTACGAAGTATATCATAAATCATATACATCAGCTATCAACGCAGCTAAAGCATACGCAGAGAAAAAAGGATACGAAATAAATGATGATGATTCTTTCAGACAAATAGGAATGGGCCCTAGAAAACCATCGGAAGGTAAGACTAATAAATTTAGTATTGAATTATCTAAAGATGGTAAAGTTCAAAGAAAGAAACTTCAAATTCAGGTTTATGGTATGAAAAACTCATACGAATTGAACGCATATATCCAATAGAAAAATGAAACTTTTAGAGTGCATAATCGTATCTAAGGAAATTAAGGATAAGTTTATATTAGCTAAGAATAGAGATAGAGCTTACAACCCTAACTTAGAAATTGTACACACTATTATCGATGGTGTGGAAGTTGCATATCTGCATGATTTAATAACCGATTGGAGTGAGGGTTTAAATGAAAACGGAATTGGTGTTGTTAATGCAGCACTATTAGTTGGACACGATGAAGCTGAAGCTAAGCTTGTAAAGAAAGCTGGAAAGCCAGGACCTGATGGTGATAAGATGAGAAACATCATTAAACAACCTAATCTAATGGATGCAGTACGAGCTACACTATCATATAAGGGCAAGAGTGGATTATCTCTTAAAGGTCATACATTTGTATCATCTCCAAAACATATGGTTAGTATTGAAACTACATCAAAGCATAAAGCTGATGTTAAACTTCAAAACTCCGAATCACCTGTTGTTCGTACAAACCACGGACATATGTTTACCGATGCTGGATACACACATGGTGAAAAATATCTAAGTTCAAAAATGAGAAAGATATCAGCTGAGAAATCAGTTGATAAGGTTGAAGATTGGAAACAAATAGCACAAGCTATGAGAAAAGAATACTTTCCAAATAGACCGGCTCTTAATATGAAAAGAGATACAAAGGAGATGTCTACTTCATCTCAAACTGTAATGAACCTAACTGATAAGGTATTACAAATAACTTACTTTAAGAACAAAGTAAACGAATTCAAAGGTATCAATAGACAACTGCCTGATGGATATCAACCTAAGATTACAATTGAAGTAATCCCAGTTTAATTTCAACATTTTAATAGAATCATATTTATATACATACAAAATGTAAATATATTAATATGTCAAACGATTTCGAATTATTTCCAGGTAAATCCCTAAATGGGTTATTTCAGGATATATACAACAACCAAGTACATAAGAAAGCAAGAATCAGCGATTTAATCAATGATTTAAAAAATATGGTTAGAAGTCCAAGCGATATGGGAAACTTAGGACCATTGATTAATTCACTAATAGATAGTTCAATTAGAAACGATGACCATTTGGTTAAGTTGGCAGCTATTGCAACTAAGATTGTGGCAGCTGATAAAAAGACTGAAGGACAAGAAGGATTCCTATCACCATTTGAGAAAGAACAATTACTTAGAGATTTAGAAGATACTAAACTAGAAGTTGAAAGAGTTGATGATTTAGAATTTGAAATGGATGAGTTAAAAAAGAAAATGAAATAATATGGGAGAGATACTTTCAGGTAGACAACAGGCATCTAATAATATAAAATCGGAAGCATATTTTTCAAAGCAATCTGAGTTAGGAATTGTGTATGATATAATATTAGATGAAAATCATAAATATATTTTAAATGGTAAGGCAAGTGTAGAAGATATTGGTAGTATTATTTATAGAAGATATGATGATACAACAACATCTTCCAATGATTTACCAATTGCAAAAGTATATGATTTTAATTTTAAAAATTTACCAACAAAAAATGAAAAAGTTCAAATTTTTATAACTCCTGTTGGTAGATTTTATAAAAGATTAAATTCATACCAAACTCCAAATATAAATGCAGTTTATAATGAAATTTCAACATATTTTGAAAATTCAAAAGCAACTAATACAAATTCAAATTCACAAACTTCTCAAAATTTTAGAGAACAACAACAAACAAAAATATCAAACACAAACACAAGTTCTGCAAAACAATATGATGGGTTTGGTAAATATTTTCAATATACTCCAAATATACACAAACTTAAATTATATGAGGGTGATTCTGTAATAGAAAGTAGATTTGGACAATCAATACGTTTTTCTGCATATGCAAACCCAAAAAATATATTTTCTCCCATAATAATTTTAAGAAATTCAGAAAACGATATAAGTCAAAAAATTGACCCAATTAATACAATAGATGAAGATATTAATAGAGATGGTAGTATTATTGCGATGACATCCAATCAATATCAATTACCATTTATTTCAGGTAAAGTTGATAAATCTGGAAAAGGTGATATGCAAACAAAACCAGATTCATTTAAAGATTATCCATCTAAATTAATAGGTGACCAATTACTTTTAAATTCTGGTAGAATTATATTATCTGCCAAAAGTGGTGAAATGATATTTTATTCTAAAAAGAATTATGGATTTATTTCAGATGGTGCACTATCAATTGATAATAAAATGGGAATTGAAGCAAGTGTTGGAGGTGATATAAATATTTTAACAAATGATAGAGATATTACATTTTATACTGGAAAGGGAAACATATCATTAGGTGATGTTGATAGAGAACCATTAGTTAAAGGTAAGCAATTAAAAGCTTTATTAGAAGATTTAATAGCAGCTATTTTAAATCAAACTTTCCTAACACCATCAGGACCAACTGCAATGGGACCTGAAAACTTTAATGATTTTATTCAGCTGAATGATAGATTAAATGATATATTAAGTAAATACAACTCAACATCATAGATATGGCAGATAATTTAACAAATATAACTAATAATGGGGAAACTAATCAATGTCCGCCCGGTCTTATTAAAGATTTAAAAACTGGTAATTGTATAACAGCAACAGCTACAACAGTACCTAACCCAAATGGTGGGTTTGATTGTGCACCCGGTTATACTAAATATAGAGATGCCTCTGGTAATTTTACTTGTATTCGTACTAATGAAAGACCTGGTGATAAAACTGATATTGCACGTATGGGTTTGACAAAAGTAGCCGATGATATACAATATAATAAATTAGCATATTCATCGGCAATCGCTTCTATACTTGGTGGAGTACCTGATATAAATGGTGTTACTGATGCACTAAAAAATTTAACTAATGGTATTGGTAACCCAGCCGATTTAGCTAATAATTTAAAAGCTTCTTTAAAATTACCAAATTTACCTGAAAAACCAAAAATACCAAATTTAAAAACATTAAGACTTAGAAAAAAACCTGATATTAAACCAAAAGATTTAGCAACTCCTCAAAAATTTGCTAAAGCTAAAGAATTAGGACTTGGTAAATTTGCACAATTAAAAGATAATACTGAGAATATAAAAAATTCCGTTCAAGGAGCTGCAGCAAAAGCTAAAGAAGCATTAGAAAAAGCTAAAAGCTTTGCAGAAAATGCAAAAAATACTGCTTCAAACATTACTAATAAAATGGGAGGTTAGATATGTCTTGGCAGCAATTTAGAGAAAATATACTAAGAGTAGTATCTCAACCTGAAAATATTAACGATATTGATTTGATTGCAGAAACTTATGCTAGAGAATATGATGCATGTATGAAGCGTGGTGGTGATTCTATTAATAAAATTCCAATAGCAAAGGGCGATGTTGTAAAAATGAAAAATTTGTTCAAATCTGCATTAAAGCAAGGATTATCTACAACTACAAATTATGATTTAGTTGGGCAAATGGGTAACGGAGTAATTGCGTATTGGACAAATGCACAAATGGTAACAATAACTGCACCTCTTGTAACATTAGCTCAAGTTGCAGTTGGTGCAACCGCTAATTTGTTTGCAACAAAAAATACTGTAATAAACCCCGGAACTTGGGTTGGTGCTAATTCTGCTCAAAAGCAAGAACCTACACCAAATCCAAATAAAAGTAAAGATACTACAAATGAACCATTGGATTCAAATACTAAACAATCTATATTATTTGTTGGGGATTCTGTAACAGCTGGTTCATATTCATATCCAAATATTATAGCTAAAAAGTATCCAAATATACTTGTGGATATTTTAGCAATAGGTGGTAAAACGACTGGATGGATGCTTGATAATTTACCTACGCAATTAGCATTAAAAAAATATGATAGAGTTTATGTGTATGGTGGTATTAATGATTCTTTTAATGATTCTATATCAAGTCAAACTGCTTTAAATAATGTGCAAAAAATGGTAAATCTAATAACAAATTCAGGAGCTACCGCAGTTGTTATAATAGGATATAATACAGATAATTCTACTGATTTTAATAAAATACCAACTACAATATATGTTAAAGATAAAACATTATATATTCCTATGATAGAAAAATATAAAAAATATCAAGACTTATTAAAAACAAATATACAAAATGCAAAATTTGTAGGAAAATTTGAAATAGGTAAATTATCAGATGGACTGCACCCAAGTTCAACACAACATACTGTTATCGCAAAAATAATAAAAGATGGATTATAATGTCAATAATACAACCAAATGATAAACAAAAGATATTAGTTGAGGATTTTATAAGATTAGCTAAAGACCATTTACTTACATTACAAGGACAGGCTATCACTCAAACTACATATTCAACAGCGGCAGGTGCGATTTTACCTGGTAGCTGTTTTTGGAATGGTTATTCTGTTATTGATACCCCACAACCACCTGACCAAAATTTTCAAAATTTACCAAAAGTTTCTACTAAATTTAAAGTAGATGATGCCCCAACACGTGTACTTTTTATTGAAGATTATAATTTAGAAAATGAATTAAGAGGCCAAGGGGTTATATATGACAATTTAAAAACATCGTCTGGAGCAACTGTAAAAAACTATGGAAGTACCGCACAAACTACATTTGTGGCCACAAATATTGAAGCAAGAAAAGCAATAGAAGTTTATTTAGGTAGACCCATAACTGATACTGAAATGAACGATTTGATTTCTATTACATATGCGGAAGCAACAACTAATCAAACTGAAAGAGCTTGGGTAATGGCTACAATATTAAATAGAACTAGGATAGGATATACTCCAAATGGTATTCAAAATAAAAAATATAATTTTTCAACAATAACCGATATTATAAATCAACCATTCCAATATCAGCCTGTTACTGGTACTCGTTTTAACCCAGGTCCTGTTGCAAATTTTTTAAATGGACCAAATTCAGCAAATGCTACATCAATATATGGAGCAGCTGCTAAAATATTAAAAGATGTTCCAAAAGCATATACGGATTTTACATCAAACGAAGCAGCTGCATATGGTCCGGGTACAAACATAAATTATTTATATAGACTAAGAGCTAAGCCCGAATCTAAAATAATTGGGGGTACAATTTTCGCATATTAGGCTAAAATCAAATATAATCTCAAAAATACTTAATTTAAATATTTATAAACATAACAAAACAAAGAATAGAATATTATGGACATGGATAAACTATTAGAAGCCATTCAAATTCTTATTAAAGAGGAGCTTAAAGAGCAATTACCTGCTTTAATTAAGGAAGGTGTGAAGGCTGAAATGAAAAAAATGCTATCTGAAACAAAAGTAGCTCCAAAACCAGTATCAAAGAGTATTTCAATGGCTAAAGCTATTTTGGGAGATGAACCAATTGTAGAATCAGTTCAACAAAAGCATGCACCACATAAGCAATACAGCAAAAACCCAATGATTAACCAAATCTTAAATGAAACAAGAGGTGGTATTCCACAGGGTGATGGTGGATTCCGAACAATGAATTTTGGACAAGGTGATATGGGTTCAATTGCAGGTGGAACTGCTATGGCAGATAAAATGGGATATGGTGATATGGTAAGAGGCGCTCAACCAACTGGATTGGGTGTTCAAACTGGTGTTCCTGAATTGGATAAAGCATTAAATAGAGATTATTCTGAACTTGTAAAAAGATTTAAAAAATAATAATTAATGGCTGTAATCGTTGGTCAATATATTTTAACTGGTAATAACAAAAGCATAAATGATTATGCAATTGGATTATCACTACCATTGCAAATGGGTGGTAATACCTTTAATCAAACTTATGATAATTTAGAACAGTTAAAATCAAATGTAAAAAATTTATTATTAACTAACCAAGGTGAAAGATTAGGAATGCCAACATTTGGATGTGGACTTCAGAGATTATTATTTGAACCAAATGATGAAGATTTAAATGATAAAATATTAAATCAAGTAGAATCTGCTGTAAATTATTGGTTACCTCAATTATTAATAAATTCAATAGAAATAACAGCATCCGATACCGATAAAGATAAAAATACACTAAATGTATCAATATCATTTACAGCAAAATATAATCAGCAAAACTTTTCAGTTGATTTTAAAGTAAATTCTTAAAAAAATGGCAATAAACACTACAAATAAAAATTTTAAAAATAAAGGTAAAGATATTAAATACCTTAACAAAGATTTTGCCGCATTTAAAGATAATTTAGTAGAATTTTCTAAAACATATTTTCCAAAAACATATAATGATTTTAGTGAGGCTTCTCCTGGTATGTTATTTATTGAAATGGCATCTTATATAGGTGATACTTTATCATATTATATAGATGATACTCTTAAACAATCTATGATGCTTTACGCTGATGATATTCAGAGTGTAATACCATTAGCACGTTATTTAGGATATAAACCACAAGTATCATCACCATCTACAACTAAATTATCTATATATCAATTAGTACCGTCTATTGGTAACGGTCCATCTAATAAACCGGATGAGAAATATTATTTAAGAATAAAATCTGGATTAAAGGTAGCATCTGTTGATAATGGTACTGAATTTATAACATCAGATGTTGTTGATTTTTCTGATGAAAATAATAGAGAAATTAGTGTATATGAAAGAGACTCCGTTACAGGAGAACCTATTTATTATTTAGCAAAAAAATATGTAGATTGTATATCTGGAACTCAAATTTCAAAAGAAATTAAATTTGGAAATTATACACCATATCAATCAATAGTATTACCAGAAACTGATATTATTCAAATATTAGATTGTAGAGATTCAAATAATAATAAATGGTATGAAGTTCCTTATTTAGCACAAGAAATGGTTTTTATTGAACAACCAAATACTGAAGCAAATGATCCTGATTTATATCAATTCAAATCAACTGTACCATACATTTTAAAAACAATTAAAACCCCAAAACGATTTGTAAGTATAATTAATTCAGATAGTACTACAACTATACAATTTGGAGCTGGTGACCCAAGTGCATCAGATGAACAATTAATTCCAAATCTTAAAAATGTTGGTTTAGGATTACCTAATTCAATTAGTAGATTGGAAGAATCATTTGACCCAACAAACTTTTTAAAAACAAAAACATATGGAACATCTCCAGCAAATACAACAATTACTGTTAAATATTTAGTTGGTGGTGGTATAACATCTAATGTTTCTGTTAATTCAATAACAACAATTAATAGTATTGAATTTGATGAAGATACTACTTCTCTAACAAATCAAGAACTAGCACTATATATAAGAATGAAAAATTCAATAGCAGTAGATAATGAAATTCCTGCAATTGGTGGTAAGAGTGGAGAAACTATAAATGAAATAAGACAAAATGCATTAGCAAATTTTGCATCTCAAAATAGAGCAGTAACTTCAAAAGATTATCAAATAAGAGTATTATCGTTACCATCCAAATTTGGTAGTGTAGCTAAAGCCTACGCAGTTGCAGATGGGACACTTGATAATAATTCGCCATCTTCTATATTAGCATCTCCAAATCATTTGCAAGAATTTACCGATTTAGTAATGAGTTTTGTAAATAAACCAGATTCAGAAGAACCTAATGAAGCATCTGTAAAATCCGATATTACTAAATTTTTAGTTGGAAAAACATCCAATGAAAATGAAAAAAATAATCCATTTGCAATTAATCTATATTTGTTAGCATATGATATAAATGGTAATCTAACAAATATTAATAGAGCTGTAAAAGAAAATATAAAAACATATCTTAATGAATATAAAATATTAACAGATGGTGTAAATTTATTAGATGGGTTTGTAATTAATATTGGAGTTGATTTTGAAATTATTTGTTATCCAAATTATAATAAAAGTGAAATTTTAATAAATTGTATTAATGAATTAAGAGATTATCTTTCGATTGATAATATGACATTTAATCAAACAATTAATTTGGGTGAAATTGAATTATTATTGGCAAATGTTGAAGGTGTTTCATCTGTACCAACATTAAAAATAGTTAATAAATGTGGGGGTAATTACGCTCCTCATTCATATAATATAGAAGCGGCAACTAAAGATAAGATTGTATATCCATCGTTAGACCCGTCAGTTTTTGAAATCAAGTTTCCAGATCAAGATATAAAAGGGAGGGTAAAATAATGGCATACTATTTTATGACAGCATCAAAAGATGCATCGGTTTATCTACAACAGCCCAATCAAAATACTGGGTTAGATGAAATATTAGAAATAAGTAAAGTTTACTATGGTAATGTTAAAGATGTTTCTAGAGCATTGCTTAAGTTTGATGTTGAGTTTCTATCCAAATCAATAGTAGATGGCAATATTCATATGAATGAAGCATCTTTAATTTTAAAAGAAACTAAAAGTGGAGAAATTCCATTAGAATATACTTTATACGCATATCCAATTTCACAAAGTTGGGAAATGGGTATTGGTACTAGATTTGATAATGTATCCACTCAAGGTGTAACTTGGAATTATAGAGAAGGTGATTCTAATTTAGAATGGCTTCCATCAGCACAATTTGCAAATGGAACAACTGGTTCTTATAATGGACAGGGAGGTGTTTGGTATAATACCCCAGCATCCAACCAATCTTTTAATTACCAAACGGCCGATATATCTATGAATGTTACCTCTATGCTAAAAGCATGGATGACTGGTTCTATTAAAAATGAAGGACTTATTGTAAAACATGCTTTTGATATAGAAAATAATACCGAAGATTATGGTATTGTTAAAGTATTTAGTAAAGAAACGAATACAATATATCAACCAAAAATAAGAATTGGTTGGGATGACCAGTTATTTACAACTGGTTCGTTAGTACCATTGGTATCGGATGATATTAAAGTAGGTGTTAGTAACTTCAAAAGAGAATATAAATTAGCAACTACCCCAAAAATTAGAATAATAGGTAGAGAATTATATCCGTTAAAAACATTTTCAGATACATTTGCATATAATACTATAAAGTATTTACCAAAAGAAACATATTATCAAATTAAAGATTTAAATTCAAATGATATTATAGTTCCATTTAGTAATTACTCTAAAGTAAGTTGTGATGTAGATGGAAACTATATTAAATTAAATTTTTCAAATTGGGAAATTGAAAGAATATATAAAATAGAATTTAAAGTTGATATGGGTAATGGGGATGTTAAATATTTTGATGATACTATAACTTTTAATATAACAAAAAATTAAAATGGCAAAAACAGGTCTACAAAGTGAATCAATAATTAGTGAATTGCAATTAAGTGGTTCTTTGGCTATTAAGACAAAGAACGATAAGGGTATTCACTATTTTATGGATAAGAGTGTAGATGATGGTATTATATCCGGTAAACTCAATCGTTCAAAATATAATGAATCTGAATTAAAAAAATCAATAGATACTATAATTGTTGAATTACTACCAACAGAACCACCACCAATTGAGGATACTGTACCTAGAAGAATATATAATCCAGTAACTCAATCTGTAATTGATTTAACTATGGAAGTTGGTAGATTAAATATTGAGGTGCTTAATCTACAATCTAAAGTTACTGAATTAGAAATAGTAAGTGAAAGTCTTAGAGTTGATGTGGATGCACAAAGTATTATAGCAGCTAGTTCTCAAAATACATTTGAGCAATCTAATGTTAAAATTCAATCATCTGTATTGGAACTATCAAATGCAATTCAAAAAGCAACATCTGAAGCAATTCAAAGAGTATCATTAACATCTCGTACACAGGCATTAGAAGAACAAAATAAAACATATAAAGAAGAAATTGAAGGAAAGGCAGCTAAAATAGCTGATGGACATAAAGGTGGTGGTGATATAACTTATAAAATAATAACTAGAAATAGACCAGAAGATAAAGATTTGAGAGTAGAAGTAACATCTGGATTAAATGTACAATGGATAAATGGACCGGATATTGAAATATACAATCCAAAAGAAACAGCAGTTACTGTTGAGGTTAAAGAACAAGCTCAAGATTTATTAAAAGAAACTTCTCCAATAACAATACAACCAAAAGAAACTAAAAAATTAACATTAGTTGTTGATACTGCTAAAGCTGCAGAAAAAGGACCTAAGAGTAGTGGTGGGATATTAGGGGGATTGATAGCTGGGCCAGACCACGACTATGATGGTACTATTAGTTTAGTAACACCGGGAGGAACTACATCATTAACATTTAGAATGTTTAAGAAAAAGAAATAAAATGGCAATAAAAACATTTAAAGAAATATTAGAAAATAAAGGATATCGTATTGATTCAAACGATAGACAAATATTTGAAAATGGTAGTATTGAGTCTTTTTTTGGATTGAGTGGCAATGATGTAATTGAATTTATTGTTTATGATTCAAATGATAATCAATTACCTCAAAAAAACTATGGCAATGTTAGGTATATACCATTAACAATTGAAAATATAGGTGATTATTTTTTAATTGCAGAAGGAACTTTATTTCAAAAATATCAATTTCCAAATGAATATTTTATAGATGCGGAACGATTATTAAAAGACGCAGGATATACAAATGGTACATTTAAAACACAAATAACACTATTAAATAAAAGAGTAGGTAGTAATGATGATTTAAATAAATTATGGATATCTGAAATATCACCATCAAGAACAGAAATTAGATTATTTCCAAATACTAAAGGTAGTGAAATATATATGGACTTAAAAGAAAGATTTAAAGTATTAATAACAGATGGTAATTTTAGAGAAGATGTTGCAAAATCAGCAATATCTTTTGTAGAAAAAATAACACCAATTACTATTTCAAATTTTTTAAAAGCAAAGTATTCAGATGTGTGGTTTGCAAAATTTAGAAGTGAATATAAAATAGAAAATTTTGAAGGGTTTTGTACAAATATACATAATAAATTTTTAGAAGCATGTATTAATGAATTTACAGGAAGAATATCTGATATAAATGATATTAATTATGGTAAACATAAAAACATAAAACAATCTATTACATTAAAAAAATCAGATGTTAAACTAATAGTAGAGCATATATTAGTAAGTGTATTAAATAAATATTTAATGTATCCTGATGTTAAATTTGGTTCTAGAAAAGTAGCAAAACTAGAAAGTGTAGATACGGCTAGTGATATACTACAATCAAAAAATTCTGATTTAGAAATAAATACAGCAAGTCCTATGATTAATAGGGTGATTAAAAAAACTGCAAATCAAACAACTGAAAATTTAACATTAGATAAAGCTATACTTGAAGAAGTTAAAGATAAACCATTACCAAAAATTATACAACCAATTGGATATGAAGGTGGTGGTGGATATCGTGGTGGTGGAGGGCGTATTGATGGACGTGGATATGAACCAGGTGGCCAATTTGATAGCCAATCATTAGAACTACAACAACAAAATTATCTTTAAATACTTATAATTAAATGGTAGACAATAGAGAAAAATATATTGATAATATCCAAAATTCAGAAGCAGTAAATGGATTTATTTTACCTGATGGCGGAGTTGGTGTTGCTCAAGGAAGTAATATAATTCCAATTGGTGGTGGGTCTAGCGCTGGTACTATTAATCAAGATGCATTTATCTCAATTAATGTAACGGCTAACAGAAGTAATTCTGCTATTTTTGTAAATGGAGAAAATACATTTAAAACAACTCCAAGTAAAATAGGATTTAGATTATCTGAAGTAATAAAAGATGGTATAAAGATAATAACGGTTCAATCGGAAGGATATAAAAGTTTACAATCTTATGTAATTAGAGTAGTAAATAATCCTGATTTTGATGCATCTGCATTTGATGCATATAAAAATACATTATATGATGTAGATGGTGTTGTAAATATAAAGCCGCAACATGACATTTATTCAAATAAAGCCGCATATGTTTTTAAATTAGAATCTTATTTAGATGGTGTATTGCAATCATATGATGGTACATTTGAAAATAATGAAATAAGGGAAGCTAGCTTTGAATTAACAACGTTATCAAAATCGGAACAACCAACTCCAGAATTACCATTACAAACATTGGTAATAAATTTAGATGGGCCTGCTAGTTCTGTTATTTTAGTAAAAAAAGATTCAAACGATAGTACAAAATTAACACAAGGTAAAAATGTAATAGTATCGGAACAAGGAAGTGAATATCAAATATCTTCCGCTAATTTGAATTTATATAAAATAAATACATTAACAGCAACATCTGCTGGAAAAAAACCAAAAACATTAACAGCTAATTCTGGTAATAGTATTGGTACTAGTTTAATGTTAGATGCTGATTATGCAGTTGATATAAAATCTGAGCAATTTTCTAAAGTATTATTAGATTCCCCAACAATTCAATTAGCAAATCCCGAGTCTGTTAGAAAATACAATATTAATACAAAAGTAGATTATCCAATTTCTTTAAATGTAAATGGAACTATTTCAAAAATAACAGCATATATTGGTGAATCTAAATATGAATATCCATTTGGAACAAATTCTGATTCGGCTTTATTATTAATACCAGGTTCTACTTTTAAAAATGTTGGTAATTACAAAATAGTTTTAGTTCCAACAAATATAGATGGAGATGGCGATTCATTAGATATTGGATTAACTGTTGTTGATGAAGTATATGTTGGTGTTCCTGATTTAAGAAACATAGTATATCCTGCGGATTTAATAGGACCTGATTATGTTGGTACAAACGTAGATTTTGAATTATCGTATGAATCAATTAATACAGACTACATAAGAATACATGCAGCTGATAGCACATCATATATTCAAGAAAAAGCAGATGGGTCTGTAACATTAAATTTTCAAACTTTATTAAATTTAGCAAATAATAAAGTATCTGAAAGTGAATCAACTATATCATTGGTATTAAAATTAATACCATATAATGCAAGTGGTAAAGAAGTAATTTCTGGTTTAACTGAAATTATAAAAATAAATTTTCAAAAAGGAGCTAACCAAATACCAAGAGCTACGGTAATAAATAGATTATCAGATGCGTTTATTTCTCAATTAGACGAAAATATATTTGAAGAAGAAACATCTAAATATCTTACCCATTTATTACATATAGGACAGGGTAACAATAAAGTAATTACTACTTGGACTGGAAGTCAAGATTCATTAATATTAAAATTATATGAACCGATTCCAACTAATATACAAATAAATGAAGAAGTTTGGATATCAAAATTAATTTCAAATCCAATAATTGAAACTGTATCATTGTTTGTAGAAGTTGAACAAATATGTAGTACATTAAAAGGACCTAATTTTTCTTTACAACCTGATAATGGAATTGAATACCAAATATATGAAGATTTAGTAGCAAGTGGGTCTGTAACATCTACGGATTTAATAAATCAATATGCATCTACATTAGGAATAGATACTGAAAAATTAAATATAGAATATGTAAGTGGTTCAACTTACACTTTTGAAAATTTTATAAATTTTAGTTCTGCTGAAGAAAGACTTAATAACTTTTTTTACAAAGTTAAATTAATTCAATATTATAAAACAAAATATGAACAATTAGCAGCTACAAGCTTTATTCCTGAATATGGTGGATATGATGGTGGTGTTATAACTCAAGATGGATATCAAACAATAACTGAAGATGGTATATTTGATATTCAATGGGAGGTTGCATCGTTTAATGGACCAGCTCAGGCAAATGAAGCTAAAAAAGTATTTGGTTTATTGAATGAGTTAATTCGTGGACTTGATGGATATGAAAAGTTTTTATATAAATCAAATGATATATTAGCGTATCCAAAAACAATTTATATACATCCTATAACGGGATTAACTAGCTATATTTTAAAAGATTCAACGGATTCAAGCGTAACTATATGGTATGATAATTTATTATCAGAATCTCAATTTTATGATAAATATAATCCAAATTATTTAGTAAATAATGTACCTAAATTTATTTCTGAAAGTTATGAAAATGCAGATTTTCTAACATTCTTAAATATGATAGGGCAGCACTTTGATATCATATGGTCATATATAAATGGATTAGCTAGAGTTAAAAATTTAGAAGCTAACCAAACTAAAGGTATAGCTAATGAATTAGTTCAGCATATGCTTGAATCTATGGGATGGCATACTAAACGAGCATTTGATTCTCAATTTTTATGGGAGTATGCATTTGGTACATATAAAGATGGATTTCAAAAATATTCAATGCCTCTTAAAGATGCAAACGATATTGTTTGGAGAAGAATATTAAATAATCTTCCATATATTTTAAAACATAAAGGAACTGGTAGAGCTATGAAGGCTGTAATGGCTTGTTATGGTGTACCGCAATCTATGTTGACAATAATGGAATTTGGTGGTCCGCAAGACCCAACAAAAGGTGGCAGTACTAAATTTACGTTTGATGATAGAACGGCCGCAATACAAATGAAAGCATCATCATCTATTTTAGTTCCTTGGCATGAAGTTGATTCTACTGGATTATACCCACAAGCAATAGAATTTAGAATTAAACCGGATTTAATTAAAAATA
>Ga0304730_1001552_pt1 | contig 17133 bp, 17 predicted proteins | sample M_130628_MF_Meta_FD_190474 | JGI IMG/M metagenome (GOLD analysis project Ga0304730, IMG submission 190474) | Freshwater microbial communities from Lake Montjoie, Canada to study carbon cycling - M_130628_MF_MetaG (v2) (version 2) | ecosystem: Environmental > Aquatic > Freshwater > Lake | place...
AAATCAATACAGCAGAAATAATGGTTTCATGTTGAATGGTCGCGGAGGATTCGACTGGTTGATTGACAACAGAAACACTTTGACTTTTTCGGGAAATATTATGAAAGGATCCTTTGCTCCTTTCGACACGTTGAATGTAACTGCTGACACGTTGGGCGGAGGAACAGGATATTACTATCGCGAAAGCAATACCAAACGCGCTTTTCAAAATCTTGGAGCAAGCGCATTGTACAAACATCTTTTCACCAAAGAAGGAACGGAGCTGAATGCTGACATTAATTTCAATCGAATTAAAAGCGTGTTCGATGGCGATTATACCAACATTTACAACGATGCCAACGCGACCTATTTGATGCAACACGGCGATGTTTCTCAGTATTTGGTTACTTCCCAAATTGACTTTGAATCAAAAGTTACAGATCGCTTTCGTGTTGAAGCAGGAACGCGTGCATCTGTCCGAGATTTCACTACGGAATATAGAAACAAACAATTTCAGAACGGTGTCTGGGAAGATATTACATCGCTTGGAGTTAATTACCACTACCTCGATCAGGTTTATGCTGCATATGGAACAGCTGCGTTGGATTTACCGACTTGGAAAATCAAAGCAGGATTGCGCGCCGAGAGCAGCGACTATAAAGCCGAGCTCTTGAGTAATGGAAGCAACTTCGCTTACAAATATCCTCTTGCGCTTTTCCCTTCATTGTTTATCACGCGAGTGATTACCGAAAAGCAAGATGTTCAGTTTGCATTGAATCGCAAGATTAACAGACCTAGCTTCATGACGCTTTCTCCATTTACAGATTACAGCGATTCGTTGAACATTCAACGCGGAAATCCGGGGTTGAAGCCCGAGTTCACGCAATCGGGCGAACTTTCTTGGCAATGGATTCCGAACAAGAAAAACACAGTTCTCGTTTCTGCATATGGAAGGTATACAACCAACATTACTGTTCGTCAGCAAAATCGCGAAGCAAGCACACTGCATGTTGGAGACACCATTGTTGTAACCTCTTATCAAAATGCGAATAGCAGTCAGGCCTTAGGTTTGGAATTCGTCTCGAAGAACTCGATTAGCAAATCCATTGATATTAGTACGAACATAAACGTATACAACAGTGCCATTGACGGAACGAACCTCGACCCGAATTTGAAAAACAATATCAGTTCGTATTGGATTAAGAGTAACATCACCTACAAGGCTCCTAAGAACATTTCCATTCAAGCCATGTTCGATTACAGCAGCAAACGCGCGTTGGAAGTTGGAAGCAGTGAACGCGGCGGTGGCGGCGGCGGCGGCGGTGGCGGAATGGGTATGGGTGGCTGGGGCGGCAGTAACAACACTGTTCAAGGATATATAGAACCAACTTATGGTTTAGACCTTTCCCTTCGAAAAGAATTTTTAGAAAATCGAAGTTTGGTTTTCTCTCTAAGCGCTCAAGATGTTTTGCGCACGCGTGTGAACATTGTTCACAGCACTTCTCCATACTTCGATCAGACTACCTACAAGCGTCGCGATTGGCAGATGTTTCGTTTCAACATTTCATGGAAATTTGGAAAGATGGATTCGCAGTTGTTCAAGCGTAAGAATATGAAGTCGAACGAAGGCGGGATGGAAGGGTGATTCACGGAGTGAAGATTGGCGGAGCCAAAGATGTTGCACAAGATTGGCGGAGCCAAAGATGCGGAGCAAGATTGGCGAAGCCAAAGATGCGGAGCAAGATTGGCGAAGCCAAAGATGCGGAGCAAGATTGGCGAAGCCAAAGATGCGGAGCAAGATTGGCGAAGCCAAAGATGTTTCACAAGATGCTTCGCAAGATTACTTGGTAAAGAATAGCATGCGAGGCTTTCCTTGGAGGTCGTTCTTCAACTCTCCTTTCCAACCCAATGATTCTCCGAGTGCGAGGGTTTCATTCGAGTAATTTTCATGTATTTCGAAGAAGACTTGTTGAACAGTTTTGCAATTGTTCGACAGTTCAAGTATGCGTCTATAAAACAACAGTGGGTCGTTTTCAGGAACGAAAAGCGCGAGGTGTGGTTCGTGTTCAACGACTGAAGGACGCATTTCATTTCCTTCCGAAACGGGGATGTAGGGCGGATTTGAAACAATGGTGTTCCAATTTCCATCTGGAAAATTTTGAGACAAAATATCCACTTCCTTCCACTCCACTTCCAACTGAAATTCGTTGGAATTTTTTGAAGCAACTTGCAAGGCTTCTTTCGACACATCACATCCGGAAACATTCCAAGTTGGTTGTGCTTTTTTCAGAGCAAGGGCTATGGCGCCGGAGCCGGTTCCGATGTCTAAAACCGAATGATTATTCGGTGCGATGTGATCGTTCTGTGCGATCTGACCTTCAATGGCCGAATAATTATTCGGCCTTATGGTTTCTAGTATCCATCTCACCAACTCCTCTGTTTCTGGACGGGGGATTAAGACAGCTGGAGAAACATGCAAGTCCATTCCGAAAAAATAAGCCCTGCCTAAAACATACTGAAGCGGCTCTTTGTTTGCAATGCGCTTGGCTGCTTTGTAAATCAAGAGCATTTGCGATTCGCTAACGGTGTCGTTCGCTTTTACCACCAAGTCTGCGGCTGAAAAATTCAAATAATGTCTGAACAATTCGTTCACGACATTTCGCGCTTCTCTTGCTTCGTAGACCTCTCCTATTCGCTGAAGCGCAAATTCCTTCAGCGTACTTATTTTGTTATTCGGAAGAATGTGGTTCATTTCACAAAGAAGAATCCGTATCCTTTTCCACCTACTTTCAACACATAAGAATTAGATCCTGGATCAGTTGAAACCACCTCCAATCCGTCAGTGCTCACCTTTCCTTTCCAATACCCCGGAAGCGTAATGTTCACGTTGCCCTCGCCTTTCGCGAAGACAGCGATGGATATTTTATCGAGGTATTTTCTTGCGATTACCAATGCCTTCTCATCGGCTTGAAACACATAAGTCTCTCCGTAAATCAAAGGCAAATTCTTTCTTCTCAACTTCACCAATTTCTGAGTTGAAGTTTGAAGTGCTGCCTCTTCGTTGTTCAATTGATCGAAGCGCATCATGCGTCGGTTATCGGGATCGTTTCCACCCGGCATTCCAATTTCATCTCCGTAATAAATACATGGAATGCCTGGAACACTCATCAAGAAAGCCGTTAACTGTTCCAAGCGAACATACCCAACATTGTCTTTGTGTTCAATCTTGCGCGACCATCCGGCTTGCTTCGCGTTCTCTTCGAACTTCACGCTTCCGTCTGCGTAAGAAATGAAACGCGCACGGTCTTGGTTGCCGGTAATGTTTCCCATCATGTGGTGCGATCCGAAATATTTCGCGCTTTCTTGAATGACTCTTCCCAAATTCGCGAAACTGGTTTCTGATTTTGCGAAAGCATCTACCGCCGCATCATACAAATTGAAATCGAACTGGGCATCCATTTGCTCACTTCCGATATACGATTGAATCAACTCTGGACTTCCGTAGGTTTCACCAATTTGAAAGACGTTCTTTCCACTTGCCTTCACTTTGGAAGTAAGCGTAGTCCAGAACTCTGTGCGGATGTGCTTCGTGGCATCGTGTCTGAATCCATCGAGATCATAATTCGTTACCCAGAACATAGCGGTGTCGGTTAACGCGCCAATAACCTCAGGCTTCGCGAAATCCCAGGTTGGAAGGAAGACATCGAACCATGTGGTTAAGCGCTGATCGTCCCAACGCTCGGTGTTCATACTTCCATCTGGAAGATACAATGGCGTTACCCAGTCTTTGTGTTCTTTGATTAACGGATGATCCTGATGCACGTGATGGGCTACGTAATCGAGGTACACATTCATCTTGTGTTTGTGCGCGACTTTCAATAAGGTTTTGAATTCATCTTCTGTTCCGAAACGATCGTCAATGGTTCGAAGTGATGTTGGCCAGTAGCCGTGGTAACCACTGAACATGCTTGTGTCTCCGCCTTTGTCCCACAATCCCCAAGCGCCTTCTGCGTTTTTTGTAATGGGTGAAATCCAAATGGTATTCGTCCCCAACTTCTTGAAATATCCATCTTGAATGGCTTGGGTAATTCCAACTAAATCACCACCTAAATTATTTGCGATGGGCTTTATACGTGCGTCGTTTGTTGGACGATCGTTCTCCTTCTTTCCATTTTTAAAACGATCCACCATGGCGAAGTACATGACTGTAGCGCGGGTATCTTTTCGTTTTAGTTGGAAGGATTTTTTCACGGGTCTTCCGTAAGACAAAGGAATGAGTATGTCGTTAAATAGTTGATTTCCGTCGTGTGCGTAGGCGCGAATGTGCGAGCGCTTCATCTTCCAAGCTTTTGTTGGAATGTTGAAATGCAATTCCCATTCGCTCAGGTATGACTCTTGCACATGCACAATGGAAACAGGGATGCGCTGATTCTCGAAATAGATTTGCGCGCCCTTCGGTTCGCTGCTGCAATAGATGATTATTTTTTTTCCTTTCTGTGAAAGGACTTCCATGGTTGGCTTTGGCGCCGAAGGAATTTCAATGAAACTGTTTTCTCCGCCAAGACCGTTCGGCATTTTATTCTTGTTGTTCGCATCGAGTAATTCATCGGTGCCATTTTCCCAAATACGATAAGGATATAAGCCCGGCTCCAAAAACAACTCAACGCTGTATGTCCCGTCTTCGTAGCGTTTCAAGGGTGTTGCATTCTTATTCCATCCGTTCATGGCTCCTGCAATAAAAACAGAATTCACATTTTTTTCAAAAGTTGGAGTGTATGTGAAGACTACTGATTTCTTGGCTGAAGCGAAAACAGGAATGTCGTATTCGTTAGTTTTCGTTTCAATATTCAAATTGAAAACGGGTTCGTAGCTTCCTGCTGGGAAGACCACTTCACGCGATGAAGACAGATTTGTTTTGTCGTAAGGGCTTGTTGAAATACTCAACACCTCTTCCGGATGAATGATGTAATTCGAAACAGGAATGCGTGTGTAGGTAGTTGGAAGATGAACGGGTGATGCCAATCCGGGAAGCTCCGCTACTTTTTTATTCTTGTTCAAAATGCTGCATGAAGAAAGAAGTGCAACACCAATAAAAAAAGATATCCATTTTTTCATAGTGCGAAGATAAATCGTCCTATGCGGGGAGCGGCACTTTTCACTTATCTTTCCGCTATGAAATTGAGACGCCTCGCTCCGCTCCTTTTTTTAGTGTGTCTTTCGGTTTATACCCAAGCGCAGTATACCACCAATCCAATGTTGAACACTCGCTGGACGAGTTTCGGGTTAGGTGCTAACAGTTCCGACAATTTTTCTTATCAGCTGTTCGCATCAAAATCAACTTTCGAAGAAACGGTTTCAACAACTGTTCGTGCGGCATATTCTCAAGAACTTTTTGAAGGGCAAGACGACAGTATTTTTTTCAGAAAAAACCGGTCTCTAGAAGTTGGAGTGTTGTGGGGCCAAGTGTGGGGAAGGAACAATTTGTTCTTGGCTGCAAGCGCTGGCATGGGTGTTACGCTTCGGTTATATGGCGACAGCGCGCTGCAGGTGATTGATCAGTTTGTATATAAAGCTGGTGTTACGATTGGCGTTCCTGCTCAAATAGAAATGGGATATCTTTCCAAGAAAGGCGGACTGTCACTTATGCTAACAGGTAATTGGAATTTCCGGGAGCCTTATTATGGCGCGTTAATTTGCTATACTCGGAAATTGAGTATGAAGTAATGAAGAAAGACATTCAAAACAAAGAAGACCTTGTGCAACTTGTAGACGTGTTTTACACCCGCGTTCTTCAAGATGAAAAACTTGCGCACTTCTTTGCGCATTTGGACTTCGAAATACACAAACCGAAGATGGTTCACTTCTGGTCTTTCGTTTTATTGGATGAACCGGGCTATACCACGAACGTCTTCGACAAACATGCGAATCTTCATGCAAAGTCTACCGACTTCAACGAATGGGTTGCTCTTTTCCACATGACTGTGAATGAATTGTTCGAAGGTGAAAAGGCTGAAGCCGCTAAGTTTCGTGCAACCACATTAGGCTTTACCTTTGGGTCTAAACTAGATGCACTGAACAATCAATCATGAAGAGCTTATTTGTTTCATTCTTCATTTTCTTATCACTAACATTAAATGCACAATTGCTTTTTCAAGGCGGTGCGTTCTATCAAGATACACCAGACATCTCGGCCGCCGTTGATTCGTTCAATTCAAGACATGCGTACAATTTAATCTCGCTTGAACATCCTGTTCGCGGATACAGCGGATCTATCGGATACAACATTCCATTAAATAAAAACCGTTCGTTGTATCTGGCTCCTCACGCCACATACCGAACGCGCACTTCCAAATTATTTGCGGAAGACACCGTTCGCCTCGATCTTCAAGAAGTGCAAATTGGATTGCAATTCATAACCGGACCAAAGGCCTGGTTCAGTCCAGTTGCGGCCGGTCCGTTGGGTACCCGCTTATTTTTATTTATTGAAGCAGGAGTGAATGCCAGTCGCATGACTGTTCAGTTCACAGACAGCGCTGTTACTTCAAACAAAAGCATTCAAAGCATTGCACCGTATGCTCAAATAGGTATGGGTTATCGCGCGTTGGTTTTCGGAAAGCATTTAGTTGTTACTCCCCGCGCATCGTTCACCGGCTATTACACACAGCGCTTTAGGTATGCCGCTAAAATCTTGAACAACGACGAAGTGTATTTGAAATTTCCGAAGTCTCCCCTCACTCAGGCGTATTATGTCGGAGTTGAATTCGCCTGGATTTTCAACAAGAAAAAATAAAGACAAAACAAAAATCTGTTTCTTTGCGTTACTCTACCATGGCAATGAAAAAACTCACACCTCTTTTTTTCTCATTTTTACTCATGAGTTTAAATAGCAATGGCCAAAGTTGTGCTGAATTAGAGCAAAGACTTCTTCCCTTATACACTTCTTTGGTACAGGGAAATGAGGCCAATGCCCTAGAACAATCAGAAAATATTCTTCACGAACTCGAATCGGCTTCCGATTTACCAGATCTTTTTTCTTATCCGTTTGAAGCCACTCACATTTTCAAACCTGTTTCTTCAGACGGCACCCTTCGTGTTTTCACTTGGAACTATCCGAAAGAAGATGGGACACAACTTTACTTCGGTTGTCTCTTTCAAAAAATAGGAAAAAAGGATTCGTCAACTTTCATTAAGTTCAATTTCAAGCCCACAAACCTTCCTAAATGGGAAACAAAGGTATATCCTGAAGAGAAGTGGACTGGAGCGCTTTATTACGCCATTGCACCCATGAAAAAAGGTAGAAAAGATCCAGAAGCCTACGCGCTTTTAGGGTTTAATTCAAAGGACAATCTTTCTAATTATAAACTGCTTGATATTTTAACCATCAGTGGTGGTAGTTGCAAATTCGGTGGGAATTATTTCGAGGTAAAAGATAAAAACCCGAAGCGCATCGTTTTCGAATACAGCGATCAAGTTACCTGCTCGTTAAAGTATTACGAAAAGGAACAAACTATAATCGTTGATCACTTAGCGCCTAGAGAAACTATCTACGAAGGTTTTTTTCCTGAATACGGTCCAGATGGTAGTTACGACGGGTATAAACTCGAAGAGGGTAAGTGGAAGTATTATCCGATTATTGACATTGCCCCTTTTGTCAATGGCCAAGCCATACCCTTCAGTAATCCGCGGCCTTAGTTATTTCAACCGTTATTTTACAATTTGAAGTCGAAGCACTCGTCCTTCAATTTTTAGAAAATAAAATCCTTCCGATAGTTTTTCTATGTTCAGCAATTGATTAACAAAAGCGATTCTCTCGCTGAATACTTCTTGTCCAAGTGCATTGAAGATGATTACTTGCGAACCCAAATCCCTTTCATCTAATTGAATAGTAATGTTTGTTGAAGTTGGATTCGGAAATATTTTAACGATTGAATTCAATTCTTCTGAAACACTCTGTGCCAGTAGATCTAGGATATTCGAACGCGAATAAACCAAAGAACGTGAAGGATCGCAACTCACGCCTACCACTTCAACCATGTAATTCACTTCACCAAGTGGAGGATTTAAGTCGGAGTAAGAAAATACATTACTCGCTACTGTGGCGACAGGTCTTTTGAAGACTGCAATACAAAAGGCCATAAACTTTATGTTTGCAAAAAAAATTATTCAACTTTTTTCAATTTAAAAAGAAAAACCATCTGCCCTATTTCTTCAATACCTTCAGAACCTTCTGACAACATAAAACTATCCTTTTCACGACTTAAATAAATACCCCTTCCAGTGGTGTAATTCGAAGTATTGCCATTATAATAATTGTTCGTAGTATAAGCTTTATTCAAATAACCATCACCATCGTCCAAACCGTCACTCAGTCCATAAACATTAACATTAAGTCTAAGAAGTTGTCTGCTGCTCAACGCTAAATAGCATTCATCCCCAATAGCATAAATTGGCCAAACAATATCTTTCGTTGTGTTGTTGCTACCATCTTCTTTCACTTCTTCATTCGCCAATTCCATTTGCAATACCTTTCTGTAATTGTTGTTTCCAGGAATAAATTTTACATTGTAAAGAAATGATTCTTCTGACCCTCCAACATATTGTATGGTAAACAACTTGTTCTTCAGCACTTCAACCCTCGGGAGAATAGAGTTGAAATAATTCACATTTTGCTTAAGCAAATATTCCTTGATACTAGAATTATAGCGAATATTCATCTGAGGCTTAACACTCCATACTGAAAAGTCTGAAGGCTCCAATATTTCGGGTAAACTCGTGACGCTTGATTTATTTTCGTCATCATCATAATATCCATTCCTGTCATTAAAAACAACTTGACCATATATTATTTTTGAAAGCTCAAGTTCAAACGAAACATTATTCAACGGCTCTTGATAGAAAAAATATTTATTCAAAAAATCATTAGCGTTCGCTGCTGACGCATTTTTCCTTTCATCCGCTTCTGATTTCTCTAAAGTCTTGTTTTCATTAGAATTAAGAAGATTTAAATCTATTGAATCGGATTTCGAAAGTAACATTTTTATCGAATCAGATTGTATTACTATCTTTTGATTTAAATGTGATATTAATTCATCATTCTTATGTTCCAAGTTCTTGTAATCTGCTTGTTTCTGGGTGTACAAAGCATTAACATTAGCCAATTCCTTTTTGCTCTCTGTTAACTTTGCCTGAATTGAAGCCAATTCAACTCTATACTCACTGCGAGATACATTGCATTTTTCTAAAACACCAATTAATGAGTCGCGCTTGATGTTCAAAGAAACCACTTTATCCGACAACGCGCCCATTTCAAGATTCAGCAAACTTAAACGACTTTCCAAAACACCAATGGATTCGCGTAATTCTGATTTATTCATTTTCTCATAGCCCTGTGCCAATGTCTGATTACAAACAAAACAAACCAAAACAAAAAATAATAGTGACTTCATAATTTCTTTTTTCAAACGTCTTGTATGGGTATTATACACTTTCAATTTCGCAAAGATACTATTTAAACCTTTTATTCTTTTTGAAGTTAAAAAATGAATTAACTCTTGGTATTCATTGCTGAACCTATCTCTCAACAAACGGCTTCAATATATTCGCCCAAAGCACATACCCTGCTCCGTTCAGATGAATGCCGTCTACGCTGTACTTCGCATTTAATTGTCCGGTTAACTCTAGCTGCGGATATACGTTCACAAATGTTATTTTCTTCTCTCTAGCTAACTCTTCTAGCGAGGTGTTCAGCTTAACTACTTGTGCATTCACTCGTTCATTGCAGAAGGTTGGATAACGAGGAGCGCTATTCTCTACTGGAAATGTGCTTTGGATAAAGATTTTCGTTGATTTACATTCTCGTTGAAGAATATCAATCAGTAACTTCTAGTTTTTCAAAATTCTATCATTAGAAACTCCTGTCCCCAAATCATTGATTCCCATTTCAATAAAAATCTTACTCGGATGGAGTTCTATAACTGAATTAATTCTGCCTAAAATAGCCGCTGATACATCGCCGTTGATGCCTCTATTTTTAATTCTCAAACCTGGGAAAAATTCTGAAAGCTCGAAATTCTGTGTTAGACTATTTCCAAGAAAAACGATTGAATGACTATCCTTCGGAAGCGACTCGAATAATTCTTGCCTGTTCAACCAATAGGTCATTTCTGACCGTTTCTCCTCTATACGGGGAATTTGAGAATCGGAATCCCTGCTTTCTTGATTCGTTAGAATAAAAAATAAGGCTACAATATTCAAACTCATTGATAACAGGAAAAGCCATTTGTTTTTTTTCATGGTGCTTAAACATTTTTTTTCTTCAAAAGCCGAATATAAAATCGCGAGACCTTAAATCCTGTCATCTTTCTTAATTAACCCATCTTCCAAAATCCCATAAGTTTTTAACCAACAAAACTATCTAATTCTGTTAAAACAGTATACCGTTCATAGGAAAATAGCGCAACGTATGATTTTATTCCGGGATGATTCTCGTATTTGAAGTCTCTCACCGCAATAATAAGAAAATCTTCAAAAACAAATGGAATGTATATTAATTCAGAACCGCGACAAATCATTACGTTTAAAACTTAACACGTCTGAAAATTCACGAAAAAAATAAATAGCAATTAATCCGCGAATTTCAAATAACATTTATTGTAATCTATTAAATTAGTGCCTAATATGAAAAACACATTGCTACTTCTCTTCTTGTTCATGTTGTCTGCAACAATATTCTCCCAAAAAAAAGAAATATCAAATATTGCTAAAGAGATACAAGAAGAAAACTATCAAGAGGCGCAAAAGCTACTTGATTTGTACAAATCCACATCTGGTTCAGACGCCGCGTATTTATTCTTTTTAGTCAAAAACAAAACCTCCCAACCCATCCTGAAAGGAGAGGTAAAGACTTGCATTACACAACTTCAAACATCCGAGATAACATATAATAGCTTGAATGAAAAGGATCGAGCACACTATTGTAAAAAGTTGAGTTTCTGCCAGGATTCATATGCAAACTGTATAAAAGACGCAACGAAGCTATATTGGAGTTTTCTGAAGCAAGAGCGCGAATTAGATGAAATAAACCAATTCCTAAATGATTTCCCGAATTTGGACTTCCAAAGCGAAGTGATCCTACTTCGAGACGAGCTGGTGTATTCAAAAATACAGAATTCATCAAACGAAGAAGATTTTAGAAATTTTATTTCCTATTACCCTACATCAATATTCAGCAACAAGGCCCAACAAAAAATTGAGGAGCTCGCCTTTGATAGAGCTCAATCTAAGAACACAGTTGAAGACTACACCTCTTTCATTCAACTCTACCCAACCTCGGAGCTAATACCAAAGGCGGAAGAGAAAATTCTTGGTATCGAATGGAACAGCGTAAAGGAAAGTAAGGACATAGCAAAAATTAAAAAATTCAATTCAGAACACGAGAACAGCGTTTACAGCGGAGAGAGCCGAAAGATCATTGCATCTTATGAATGGCAAATACTTAGTACAAGCGAGGATATTTCCGCAATTGAAGAGTGGGCGCAAGCTAACATAAACTATCCAGAAGCAGCTCTAGCAAATGAAAGAGTACTCCAACTGAAAGATATTGTTCTGCCATATTTAACAAAGAATAGAACATTCAAATTCTTTTATATACTCAGCAAAAAAATAGACGGAAATAATGAATATGACAAAGTCTCACGAATGGATAACAACGACTTCGTTGTGACGAAAAATAATTTATTGGGTATAGTCAATAGCAAGGGAAAAGAAATAGTAAAAACAGAGTACTCAAACATTCAAAAAACGGGTTCTAATTACCTCGTATTTGGAAACAAAAAATACCACATTTTAAAATCGACTGGTGAGAAAATAAAAGATTTAAACTATAAATTCATATCTCCTCCAGATAGAATGTTCAATAGCGAAAATGAATTCTCCATTGTTTGGAACTTGGTTAATGGAATCAAAAAATGTGGCGTTATCAATTCTCAGGGAAAGGAAATCATACCCGTAAAATATGATTACATAAGTGTTATTACGTCCGGATTCGTGCTTTACACGAAGGGAAGCCCAAAAAACCTTTGCGACCTAGCAAAAGATGATGGAACTGTAATTCTTAGTAAAGTCGAATTTGCCGTTTGCAGTATCGACGGCTATTATTTATTCCAACGCAATGGGAAGTTTGGAGTTGTAAAGTCTAACGGGCAAATCCTTTTCGAGCCTATTTACGCTCAAATTTCAATGGAAAAATCCAATGAATTTATTATGCACTTGGACAATAACATGAAGTGCATTATGGATTCTTTAGGTAACGAGCTTTTGCCAAAGGGCAACTACAACAGAATAGACCATTTGACAAAGAATATTTATCGAATTGGAAATTGGGAGAAATTCGATTTGTACAACACTAAATTGGGTGAGTATTTCGGGACTTTGGGATACGAAGAAGCTAACGCCAAAATTTGCCCAAATTTCATTTTATTAGGAAAGGGTAAAGAAATTGAAATCGTCGAAGCAGCATCGTTCAGACCAATCAAAAACATTACAGTTGAAGAACATGCATCAAGATCCGAATATAAGGAAGGGCCACCGAGTTCTGGCGGCTATTATGGCGTTTCCATAAATGATATGTCATCAATTAAATTCGATGAAAATTACAAACCCGATTTTACTTCGAATACAACCGTTTCTTCACCTTGGAATGTCGAATTAAGCCGCTATTACACCTCTTCAAAATACGCTACTTTCAAAAGACTTGGAAATTATATTCTAATCGATAAATCAACCGGAGAATTTTTGAAGTTATTCCCACCATGCTATGTGCTTGAAATGCTCTGTGATGGCCTTTTCTTAGTAAAGAAAAACGAAAAGGATCTTTATGAAATTATCGACATAAATAACAAAGTAATTGAGGACTCCGTAAATTGGGGACAAGGCCTATCCAAAGACGAGCTCATCTATACTATCTCCGAAGGAAATTCAATAAAATCTTATTTGCTCAATACAACTTCTAACACGACCAAACAATTAGGAATTGACATTTCATCTTATACCGCGTTTGATGATTATCAGCGTTACTCATACAAAGACATTCAAGTATACGAACTTGCAGACGGCACCAAACTTTACGATAAATCTATTGATTTCAATAAATACGAAGCAACGCAATTAATTTCACAAGCGGACAAGATACGCTCCCAAAAAAATAATGAAGCCATTCGTTTGTATGAAGAAAGTCTAAAATTAAATCCGCGAAACTTCAATGTTTATACGAGTCTTTCAAGCTGCTATCAAGCTAACAATCAAATGGACTTGGCACTAGCCTGGTTAAACAAAGCCATTTATGAAAACCCAGAATACTCTGAAAGTTACTACCTCATGCGTATTCGAATTTATGAGAAGCAAGATAACAAATATGGCATGGCTTTCGACTACAATACAATTGCGGGTAAATCCAAATCTATGGGTATACACTACTATAGAGAATCTTCCTATTATTACAATCAAGCTAATTATTTCTATGAAACAATCAAAGTTTGCAACGAAGCCATTTCAAAAAACAAAGGTTTGCAAAAAAATAATGATATGGCAGGGTTATATAATAATCTAGGCAAGGCGCATTTTAGTTTAGCACAATACTCGGCTGCAACAAGCGACTTTAATAATGCAATTAAGTGGGTTGTTGATTACAACACAAGCGACAAAGCAATGTTCTTAGATAACCTTGGGGCTAGCTATTTAAGTATGGGAAACAACGCAATGGCCTGTAAATATTTCAAGCAAGCTTGTGCGCTGGGAAAATGCACAAATACTTGGCGCTGTAGATAATTAGAATTGACGAAATTGACAGATAGAAACAAACTAAAATTGAACAATTAATAATCCCGACAAAAATGAAACTTCGTCTAATTATTCTCATCTCAATTCTTGCGTTCAATTCTCTGGCCCAGACGGCAAACCTGAAGAGAACTGTGCTCTTTACTATGCTTCCTACGGAGCATGTATACCTGGGTGAGTATTTCCTTGCACAATCGTCCAGCGCGAGAAAATTCTCTTGTATTTTAATCGATGAGACTAAAAACAATTTAACATTTGTTTTCAACGGGACAAGAGTAAAAACAGTCCCAGGATCCGATCCTCTCGATGTGCTCAGAATAGATTACCTCAATTCAACTGAAACAAATGGATATAAGTTTAAATACATAATCAAAGATAAAAACAGAAATGACCAAACCTACATTAATTGTTTTAGTGAAAACTTCGGCCCCTTTGAGGATGCAAATTTCTCTCCTCCATGGGGATACTATGCACCTGAGGAGATGAAACAAATAAAATATTATTACAAACTCGGAGGACGTTGGTATGGAAAAACATCTTCGAAAAACGTCATGCTTAATGTTGGAGATAATAACTACACACCTTCCTACCAATACAAGGTTGGTCCATACGATTTCACGTGGATTAATGGTAATTACTACATCACCTATAATAAGAGCGTAATTCACAAAAAAGCCTATAAAGACATACATTACTTTTATTCAAATGGTGAAAATTTCGCCTTTTGCTATCCTGAGAATAATCAGTATTATTTTCAAATAAATGATACTTCATATGGTCCTTATAGGGCTATTGATAATTTTGAAACAATCGATTATAAAACATTTAAATTCTACTATTTAGGCACTGATAACATCTGGTATTACTTCAATGGAGAAACAAGTATTAAATCAAGATTAACAGGAAAAGAAAATTTTATCTCAGAAGAATTCGAACAATACGGTAATCCCGAAGTGTTTTCGGCTGATTACAAAAACTCACTAATTTCTGACTACAAATACGAATATGTTGTCATAGACGGAGAAGCTTACGGTAAATCGCCTGCTTATCATGCTTGGTACGATTCAGCAAAAAACGCATTTATTTGGAGCGGAATTGAAGGAAAAGATCTCGTAGTATATGAATTTAAATTGTAGATATCTCTTTCTGCTTGTTATGTCACGGCTCATTCTTCCTAATCTATCTCTTGGGCAAGCGCAAGAATTTCAAAACAATTACAAATCTGAATGCGCTTTCGCGAAGGAATTATTCTTTAAAAACAAAGAAAAGATAGATAAAGCTGCAACCTCATGTGGTACTAATTCGGCTTTTTTATTCTCCATTGTCGCTCCAGAAGTCACTCAATTCAGCTACTTGAGTAATAAGCTTGAAAATTACTCACTGAAAGTATTCTATGTTCAAGGCGGAAAGGATTACGCTAATTTCTCCATTGGTCACTTTCAAATGAAGCCTTCGTTCATTGAAGAACTCGAAAAAGAAATTAGCAATTCCAAAACACTCAGCAAAACTCTTAAATTTTGTTTGATTGACAATCCGACAGAACGATCAGCGCGAGTGACAAGGCTAGAAAGACTGGAAACTTTTGAGTGGCAGTTGATCTACTTAACTGCTTTCTACCAAGTTCTCGAATTAAAATACAAGAATCTAACATTCGAAAACTCTAAAGAAAAACTAAGATTTTACGCAACCGCCTATAACTCGGGATTTAACAAACCCATTGAACAACTAAAACGATTGCAAACCAAAAACTATTTCCCACATTTCTCTGAAAAGAAATACAACTATGCTGATTTAGCTTGTTGGTTTTTGGAAGAGCTAAATTAAGTCTGGGATCTATCAATTTCAAATTCCCTACTCCACAAACGGCTTCAATGTATTCGCCCAAAGCACATACCCTGCTCCGTTCAGATGAATGCCGTCTACGCTGTACATCGGATTTAATTGACCGTTTAATTGCAGCTGCGGATATACATTTATAAATGTTATTTTCTTATCTATTGCCAACTCTTCTAGCGATGTGTTCAGCTTAGCGACTTCTGCATTCACACGTTCATTGCAGAAATTCGGATGGTAAACTTCCCCTTAACTGTAACGTTTTAAATTAGAGTACCTGGGTTATTTGTTGTTGCTAAGTTAGTTATCTATTTGAAAGGTTGGAAAATCAGAATCAATTAAATGTGGTTTTGCATGTTTAAGAAGGAAGTTTCTTGGAGATAGGTTAGCCAGCGAGCTATGAGGACGTTTATGATTGTAAACATGAACCCATTGATGCGCAGTGTTTTTAAAGCTTTCTAATGAGCTAAATAAATGCATGCTGAGGACTTCATCTCTGAAGGTTCTGTTGAAGCGCTCGATATAGCCATTTTGGGCAGGTTTGCCGGGTTGAATAAAAGTAAGTTCAACACCCTTGAAAAAGCACCAATCTTTAAGTCTTTCTGCAATAAATTCAGGTCCGTTGTCAACACGTATTTTTTCAGGAACTCCTCTCCAAGTAGTTAAATTTTCTAACTCGCTAATTACCCTGTGACTGGTAATTGATTTAGATGGAACAATTGCAAGACACTCGCGATTAAAATCGTCAATCACATTCAATACACGAAACTTCTTGCCATCGCTTAGGTTGTCTTGCATAAAATCCATTGACCAGTGAATGTTCGGATGCAAGGGTTGTAGCAACGCGTGTTGTGTGCGTTTAGGCAATCGCTTGCGGCGTTTAGAGCGAAGATTAAGATTCATAGACGTGTATACGCGATAAGTGCGCTTGTGATTCCAAATTGCACCTTCGTTGCGTAAATAATGATGCATCATCCAAAAGCCCCAGCGATAGTGCTGATCAGCCAAGTTCTTAAATGCTTCAATGATAGAGTCATCATTTTTTAATCTTGCTTTGTAGTAAAAGGACGACGTGCTAATTTTAAGCAAATGGCAAGCCTGTCGGATACTCAGGTGATGTCGCTCAATTAAAAACTCACCTGAGCTTCTTTTCTCCGCAGGCTTCAGAGCTTTTTTTCAATCAAATCCTTTAGTGCATCGCGTTGTAAACTAACATCGGCGTACATCCGTTTTAATCGTGAATTTTCTGACTCAAGTTCTTTCAGACGCTTCAAGTGTGTTGCATCCATTCCAGAAAATTTCTTTTTCCAATTGAAAAAAGTTGGTTGACTAATACCGTGTTGACGGCAGATCTCATTGACAGACATTCCGCTGTCCTGAAGTTTTAAAATCGATACGATTTGAGACTCCGTAAATTTTGAGTTTTTCATGATGGTTGAGTTTTACGGACTCTAATTTAAGATGTTTCAGTTTTTCGGGAAGCTTACC
>Ga0304730_1001556_pt1 | contig 17127 bp, 15 predicted proteins | sample M_130628_MF_Meta_FD_190474 | JGI IMG/M metagenome (GOLD analysis project Ga0304730, IMG submission 190474) | Freshwater microbial communities from Lake Montjoie, Canada to study carbon cycling - M_130628_MF_MetaG (v2) (version 2) | ecosystem: Environmental > Aquatic > Freshwater > Lake | place...
CACAAGCATTGCCTGTTGAATTGTTAAGCTTCAGCGGAAACTGTGAGTCAGGAACGGTAACGTTGAACTGGCAAACGGCTACGGAGCATAACAGTGATTATTTCAACCTTGAAAAATCAAGAGATGGTCAAAACTGGCAGTTGCTCACAAGCATGGATGCAGCCGGAAACAGTACACAATTGTTGAACTACGAGACAACGGACGAAAATGCGATGGAAGGAAACAACTATTATCGCTTAAGTCAAGTTGACTTGGATGGAACAACGAAAGAATACGATGTCATCAACGTATCTTGTGCAGGTGGATCAAAAGGATACTTCACAGCTTATCCGAACCCAAGTACGGGTGCCTTCCAAGTGGTCTTGAACGACAAGAATTTGGTTGGAAACGGTACCTTGATGGTGAAAGATACCAAAGGCGCGATGTTGTTGAACCGAAACATAGAGGTTAAACCAGGCATCAACATGTTTGGAGTGACAGACTTAAACTTGGCACCGGGTGTTTACTACATTCAAATCATCAATGGCGAGCGCGCTACGGAGGTATTGAAGGAAGTCATTCGCTGATAAACCAAACAATCATTTTCAAATTCAATCCCCGGGTTCGCTCGGGGATTTTTTTTACTTCGTATTTTAGCACCATGAATGTTTCTGAATTTTTTCAATCTTCCTTGGGACAAACTACGCCCTTTCCATTCTTGATTCACGTTAAGAGCGCCAAAGGATTGTTTATATACGATCAGAACAACAACGCAATAGCCGACCTGATTTCTGGTGTTGCTGTCAGTTCACTTGGACATGGCCATCCTAAAATTCAAGATGCCATTCACAAACAGGTGGATGAATTCATGCACGTAATGGTCTATGGCGAATTCATTCAAGATGCACAGGTCACTTTCGCCAATGCCTTACTGAAACTGTTACCAGAAACATTGAATGCTGTTTACCCTGTCAATTCAGGAACTGAGGCGATTGAAGCTGCAATGAAATTGGTGAAACGCGTAACGGGAAGAAGTGAGATCATCGCATTCAAAGGCGCCTATCATGGGAGCACCCAAGGATCCATGAGCATTTCATCCAATGAAGTGAAGAAAACAAATTTTCGTCCGTTATTGCCGGGGATTCGTTTTATCAACTTAAATCGCTTTCATGAATTGGATTGCATCACGGAAAATACAGCAGGTGTATTTTTAGAAACCATACAAGGCGACGCCGGCATACGAATTCCAGAAGTTGCTTATATCCAAGCGCTCAGAAAACGATGTGATGAAGTGGGAGCAATGTTGGTGTTGGATGAAATTCAATGTGGGTTGGGAAGGACAGGAAAACTTTTTGCATTTGAACATTTTGGTATCGTACCCGATGTACTCACCTTGGGGAAAGCCTTAGGAGGAGGGATGCCCATTGGTGCCTTGGTAACCCGTCAAGAATGGATGCAGGCATTTACCCACGACCCAATGTTGGGTCACATTACAACCTTTGGCGGTCATCCCGTTGTTTGCGCTGCAGCCACTGCATTTCTTGATGTGTTGACAACAGAAATTGATTTGAGCCATGTTCTGGTGGTTGCTGAAATTTTTCGTGAGACGATAGGTGCTCATCCCGACATTGTTGAAGTGCGAAACAAAGGATTGATGTTTGCCTTTGATATGGTTTCTGCAGAACGCGTTGAAAAGGTTGTCAAGCTTTGCTTAGAAAAAAACATGTTGACTTTCTGGTTTCTTTCCCATCCGAATAGTTTTAGGTTGGCGCCGCCTTTAAACATTACGGTTGAGCAAGCAAATTACTATGCCGGAGAAATTTTCAAGGTGATTGAAGAGACGAAGGATTAGGCGCTTAACAAAATGATTATTAACCCAAGGGACAATATCGTTCCAAGTTTTATAAATTTGCACATGCGATGTTTACTTTTTTCTGTTTTGGTTTTGGTTGGTTTTCAATGCTTCGCTCAGGGGTTGAAATTGAAAGAATGTGTTGTCATAGCACAATTTGAGAAATTGGAGGACAGGTATGCCTTGGAGGTAAACTTGTGTGAGATTTTAAATCCAATGAAGGTACAAACGATTCCCGCTACAAACATTGTCAAACAAGGTGGAACAGCCTTGCAGCTAAGTTCAGACAGCTCTATGATGTCTTGGAAAGCAAGGAACATTCAAACCTATTGTGTTGTCAGTGTCAAGGGTTATGATAAAAAGTTCAAATCTTCGAAAAGCGACATTTCTTTTAAGGATGCATTGGAAAGGGCTACCCTTTACAGCTTGTATAAAGCAGACATTTCCTCGGTTACCTTTGAGTTTTTGTTTTTCCGCGAAGGAAAGGTGGTATATTCAGATTTGTTAAAAATCGGAAACATTGGGGAACGTGATGATGTGGTTAAGCGTTTTCGAAAAAAGGCACCCAAGCACATCGCAGAACACTGGTTGAATTAGTTTTTATCCTGAAAACCTTTGTTTTTCTCTACATCCGAAGGATCGCCATACGCTCCGCATTTAGGTTGTCTTTCAAACAATTTAATCAATCGAATTTGCCCTTGAATAGGCCAGTAGGTTGAACTAAACCAATTCATTTTGGCATTCCATCCTGACCATTGAGAAAGGTTTAAAACCGGCAAAGACACCCCTGGAATTAACATCCAAGCACGGTTCAAACGAATGCCATACCCGAGAGAATAATGCATTTGTATCACCAATGGTTTGTAGAATTTTTGTGGTTTTAAGGTTCCAAATGCATTCTCATAATCCTCGTTTTTTCCAAGAAGGGCATAATCCACGTTGATTCCCAAAGATTGGTCTATGAAGTATTTTCTGGCTTTGTCAATTTTCTTTTTCCCTACGTAAAGCAGGGTGTGGGCATCAAACCTTCCGAAGGCCAAACCATTGGAGTAGTTTCCATGTCCTTCGGAACTTGAGGTGATGTCGCCCAACGCATTGGTGAAATCGATTTGGGTGGTTTCAATGCCGCGGTATTGTCTGTATCCAATCGCCATGTCCATGTAATCCAACAACCTTGTTTTTTTGAGTGCTTTGATTGGAATTAAGCCTTTCCATTTAGGGAAAATCACGTATCCAAATTCACCATAAAATCCAATTTTCCCAGCGGGGTCTATGCGGGAAATCCCGCGGCTGTTGCCAACCATCCTTTCAAAGGTTTCTGTTTTAGGGGTAAATTGCCAGGTTGGACCTATTGAAAAGGTGATTCCTGTATTTTTAACCAATAAATAATCATTTCCCTTCGTGCCTTTTTTAAACCCATAATCTTGTGCGAATAATACACAAGGTAATACAAAAGAAATAATCAAAATTCTACGCATGGCTAAAATTAAAATGAGCACTTTTCTCTAATAATAAGTTCATTACGTCCTCCGAATCCCAGCGATCTTCAATCCCTTCCATGGCCATTACCTCGTCCATGATGCCATTTTGCACCTGTCCTTGCTGATAGGCTTCACTGTATCGGATATTGCTGAAGGTGACCTGCGAATACAACGGCATCCAACGCTCTGGGTACAGCTCACTAAATTTCGCCTCAATTTTTTTACGTAAGATAAACGCTGGATCTGCCACATAATCCCGCATCACTATGTAGTTGTCTAGCGATAAATCTTGTAAGGCATCACCATCTGGTTTTCGAACGATGCTATATGCTTCGAATACGCGTGGCCAATCCTCTTGGTGTTTTTCCATCAACTCAAACATCACACGACAATCCTCAAATCCTGCGTTCATTCCTTGTCCGTAAAAAGGCACCGTACCATGTGCGGCATCCCCCATTAAGGCTACTTTGCCGGCATGCCAAGGTTTACAACGTATAATGGATAAAGAAGATAAGGGATGATCTTCCCACGCCTCAGCGACATTCGGTACCATGGCATAAAAATCCGGGAATACCTCTTGGAAGAACTCATCTACTTTTTCCTTGGATGTTAAGCGATCAAAGGCGTATTTGTCATCTTCGTACGGCATAAATAAGGTGCATGTAAATGAACCATCCTCATTCGCTAAGGCAATCATCATAAAGCGTCCCCGCGGCCAGATGTGTAAGGCGTTTTTGTCTAGTTTGTAGGTTCCATCCGCATTGGCAGGTAACAACAGTTCTCGATAGCCGTCTGCAATGAAGTTCTGACTGTAACTAAATCGATTTCGTTTTTGGAAAGAACTATAACGCACACTTGAGAAGGAACCATCTGCCGCAAATACGACATCAGCCTTCACCGTGAATCGCTCCCCGGTACGTTCGTTGTGTATGAACGCTTCGCCCGTTTCTGTATCCACTCTATCGCATGAATGCTGATAATGTATGGTAGCATTTCCGTGATTCTCTGCAATATCCATCATCGTAGCATTGATTTTCCCTCGAGAAACAGAGAAAATCGCTTGACCATCTTTCCCATATTGTTGATAGGTCAAGTTTCCTTCTAAATCATGCATCATTCGTCCGTACATCGGAATGGCAATTTTTCGAATTTCATCCCCAACGCCAACTTTATCCAATGCAGTCCATCCACGCACTGAAAGCGCTAAATTGATGGATTTTCCTGCTGAGATTTCCGCTTGACGAATGTCTGAGCGACGTTCGAAGATCGTGACCTTATATCCCGCTTTTGATAAATATACGGCCCAAAGAGATCCAACCAATCCCGCTCCGATAATGGTCGCTGTTTTTTGTGAATTTGTTTGCATTTGATTTGTTTTATCGGACATTGGACAAATTTACGCAGATTTTAAATGGCTCGACAATTCCCCCCTTTTATTATCCACAACGGTGCGTTGATCTATTTTAGGTGTTTTTGATGTGTATTCGTAACTTTGAGACCTAATCATTTGAAATGTCAATTCATAAAATTGTTAAAAAAGTAACCACGCATACCTTACATGAAATGAAATCCCATGGGAAAAAGATTTCAATGTTAACGGGTTACGATTACTCTATGGCCAGGATCCTTGATGAGGCCGGTATTGATGTTATTTTGGTTGGAGATTCTGCATCGAATGTCATGGCGGGTCACGAAACCACCTTGCCCATAACCTTGGATCAAATGATTTATCATGGATCCTCCGTAGTACGTGCCGTTGAACGAGCGCTTATTGTTGTTGACTTGCCGTTTGGAAGTTACCAAGGAAATTCAAAGGAAGCTTTAAACAGTGCCATTCGCATCATGAAAGAAACCGGTGCACATGCAGTAAAAATGGAAGGTGGGCTTGAAATCATTGAGTCCATCCAACGAATTTTGACCGCGGGAATTCCTGTCATGGGCCATTTGGGATTAACCCCTCAATCCATTTATAAATTTGGAACCTATGTGGTAAGAGCGCAAGAAGAGGAGGAAGCAAATCGACTGAAAGAAGATGCCCTTGCCTTGGAAAAAGCAGGGTGCTTCGCAATTGTTTTGGAAAAAATCCCTGCGACACTGGCAACGGAAGTAGCCCAAAATGTAAAAATTCCCGTCATCGGAATCGGGGCTGGGAACGGTGTGGATGGACAAGTTTTGGTGGTTCACGACATGTTGGGTATCAACAATGAATTTCAACCTAGGTTTTTACGAAAATACAGAGACTTGCATGCCGAAATGTTGGGTGCTTTTAAAGAATATATCCAAGATGTACAATCGCTCGATTTTCCAAATGAGAAGGAGCAGTACTAAGCTTTTTTTCTGTTCTTTTTTATTCTTACTCATTGGCTGTCAGGATGTTGCTAAAACTAAAATGCCTAAGGCTCATTCGCGCTATAGCCATTGGTTGAAATACCAAAAATCAGAACTTGGAATCGCTGTTTTTATCTTGGACCCAGATCACCATCAACCCACAAAAAAATTTTTTTTTACCCAGCAACCGGATCGTTGCAAGGAGCTTTCTTATTCATTTCAAATCATTGATACCCGTAACCCAAAAATCGCGACCACTTCCGCTACCCAAGTTGGGATGCTCGTTGCGTTGAATGCCCGTGATCATGTGTACGCTGTTGCGGGAGGAAAATTTCTTTATGACCCCCAATTGAAAAGGCGATTTAACCAGGGGAAACTCCTTGAAACAGGTCATTCAAATGAAATCCCCTTTGAGTCTTTGGTGAAAAAAAAGGTAGGTTTTTGGATCTCAGATGGCATGGAAGCCATGGATGCTTCGCGTTTGAATCGATTTACATCACTTGGAATGTTATCGATTCCCGATTACGACTGGCGTGAAACCCACCCCTTGGGAAAAGCAGAATGGTTGTTGTTATTTGGAGCCCTTACCAACCAATTTGAATCGGCTGAAATTCTATTCAACGGAATCTGCAATAGGTATAAGGAATACACTGAAAAAATGCCAAAAGGCAATGCCTGTCAAAGAATTTTGGTGGGTAATTTCGCAGGAGATTTTTGGTATTCCCCTTTGGGCGATAGTTTTCAAGCCAAGTTACTTTCTGAGGTCGATTTTTGTACCTTCTCGATGAACACGAAAGGGACTGGAAGTTTGGCAGCAGATGCAGAAACCATTTTTAATGAGGCAGAAGTCTCTCAACTGTGGATCAATCCTGGTTTTGATTCGAAGAAACGCATTCTGGCTTCCTATCCTAAGGCAAACCTATTGAAGCCTTTTCGCGAAGGGAAAATTTACTGTTATGCGCACAACCTCAATAAATATTGGGAGCAAAGTGCAACCAAACCCGACTTGGTACTCAAAGATTTGTTGCAAATAAAAAGAGGATTCCCAAAGGGTAAAATGTACTTTTACAAAGAAGTAAAATGAGTACCAAGAACAAAAATTTGCTTTTGTTAATCGGCGCATTGGCTGCCATACTTTTGCTTTTTGGATTGTATCTAAAAACTGGAACAATTCATACCCCATGGTCCAGTGTTTTGGGTGCCTTATTTAGCAATGATGTTACAAATGAAAATCACGTTGTCATCCAGTCTTTTCGTTTGCCAAGAATTCTCATGGCCTTCCTTGCGGGGTCCGCTCTTTCTGTCGCGGGGATGTTTATGCAAAATTTGTTCTCGAATCCCTTGGCTGGTCCTGATGTTTTAGGAATTACCTCAGGGTCTTCCTTGTTGGTAGCTCTTTGGATGATGACAGGATTCACACTGTTCGGTGCCTATTCTGATTTAATTGTTCTTGGGATTGTAGGCGCACTCATGATGGGGGTTTTAATGCTTGTTTTAGCGCTGAAATTGCGTGGCAATGTGCATTTATTGCTAACCGGTTTGATGCTAGGAAGTTTCGTGAGTGCCCTAATTTCTGTGGTAGAAGCTTCCGCTGGCGCAAAGGAAATGCAGCAATTTGTGTTTTGGAATTTCGGAAGTTTACAGCGCGTAACCCTGCAACAAATTCCCTATGTTTTTACATGTGTTTTGGTGGGAATTCTTCTTGCATATTCTCAAGTTCGTTCTATGAATGCCATGGTTTTAGGAGCGACGTCAGCCAAAGCATTGGGCGTCTCACTTAAGTCGTTTCGCGTTTTAAGTATTTTGACAACGGGTATTTTGACGGGTACCATCACCTCATTTACCGGTCCGATTGCTTTCGTAGGATTGGCGATACCCAATGTGGCTAAAATGCTTTGCAAAACCCAAAACCATCGCGTGCTTCTCCTGGCAAATGTTTTACTTGGCGCCCTGTTTCTGGGCTTGTGTGATTTTGCCATCGTATGTTTGCAACCTTTCATTGCAATTCCGCTGAATGCATTGATTTCACTCATTGGGGTTCCTTTTATCGTATGGATGATTTTTAAAAACCGTTATGTTACAAGCTAAGCACCTTTCCATTGGGTATCGCCATTCGATTGCACAGTTGGGAGAATTGTCGCTTTTACAAGGTCAGATTTTGGCGTTGGTGGGACGCAATGGCACCGGAAAAACCACCTTATTGAAAACGCTTCAAGGTCAGTTGCCTGCATTACAAGGGGAAGTTACTTTGCACAATCAATCGATACGGTCTTTGTCTTTTGACGCATTGTCTAAGGAGATTGCCTGGGTAGATACCCGTTTTCAAGGCGTTCCCCATTTGACAGTCTATGACTATGTTTTGTTGGGAAGAACACCTTATTTCAACGCCATGGGAACAGCCACACCCACTGATTTGGTGGCGGTAAAAAAAGCTTTGGAACAGGTTGGAATGACTGTTCTTAAAGACAAGGAGACCACTGAAATCAGCGATGGAGAACGACAACTCGCTGGCATAGCAAGGGCTTTGGCACAGGAGACACCCCTTCTCTTTTTGGATGAACCCACGGCATTTTTAGATTTTCACCACAGAAAAGTGATCTTTACCTTGTTGAAGCACATCGCTGTAGAACAAAGCAAAGGCATCTTGCTGTCTACCCATGAACTGGATTTGGTGGTGGCTCATCAACTTCATCTTCTGGTGGTTCGACAGGATGGGAATATCACCCAACAAAATCCCGTTGAAAACGTGGCGAAGTTGGAGTCTTGGTTGACTTAGTAGGTTACAATTCGTTTCGCGGAATCGTTCCCGAGGCGCACGAAGTACACACCCTTGGACAAATGTTCGCAAGGAAATTCGATTTCTTTCGCATGTAAGACTTCTTTGGAAAGGGTTCTTCCTTGAATGTCCTGCAAAGAAATACTTCCTGAATAGGGCGTATTCAAAGTGATATGAATTGCAGCTGGTTCAGGGATGTAGACCACTTGATAATCCATCGGAATTACATGGATGGATCCTTGAATCGTTATAAAATTACTGGTGTCGCATCCATTTGCTGACATAACAGAAACGGTAAATGTCCCACCGAAATCCATTGGAATCAAAATGGTATCATTTGTTTCACCTAGCATTATTTGTCCGTTGACATACCATTGGTAATAATCACCCGGCGTTGGTGTGCTCATCATTTGAGAATTGTCAAAAGTAATAAGCGCATTGATGCCCGGTTGGGCACAAGTTGTTTGATTAACCGTTCCGGCCGTATTGATTAAACTCGCCTGAAAATCTGCTAAAGCATAACAATCGGTATTTAATACATAATTCAACCAAGGATCTAAAATTTCAAAGGTTTTTTGCTGTTGTTGAGCACGTGTGATTGAAATTCCTTGTGATGAAGTGCTTTCTCCAAAGTCGCAATTGAAGTTCGAATTTGCGAAATAACAGTGAGCCCCACCTGTAATGCTCACGTACGATTTACATGAGGATGCGATTCCTTGATACATCGGTAGATGGTTCTGTGCTGGGGGCGTTACGCCATCGTTGGATCCCGAAAAAATTAAGGCAGGTACTGTAATGTTTGGACAAACACCGATGGCAGAAGGATTTGTTTCTGCAGGGGCGAGTCCCACAATTCCGGAAATGGAAGGATTGTTTTCTGCCGCTAACATTGTGGCGCCTCCGCCCATTGAATGGCCCATAATTACGACTTTTTGTTTTACTTTTCCATTGAAGGGGGATCCCGCTGTTCCGTTTAACGCCAACATTTTGGTTGCGACCAAAGCCAAATCATCGCCGAAATCTGCATGGCTTGGTGCAGGAATTAAACTTCCTTCGGTACGAACAAAAGCCATAATGTATCCTTGTGCTACAAGGTGCTCCCAGATGTTTTGGTATGCGTCCCAACCCATGGCAAAGCCATGACCAAAAACAATCACCGGAAAATCAGGGTAGTTTGCAACGGGTGTGTTTTCTCCGGCAGTATAGCTGGGATAGTAAATTTCCGTTTGAATTTGTCGGCCAGGTCCACCCCCTGATCCAAAACCACCACTGCGAGAAGGATCGTTAAAAGTAATGGTACTGTGACCAATTTGGTATTGTCCGAAGAGCCAAAAAGGAGCTAGGATGAGCAGGAGTAGGTTTTTTTTCATCTATCAAAGATAGGAATAAAATGCGAAAGCGTTTTCGGATAAAAATCTTGGCTAGTGCAAAAAAAAAATGGTGCCTAAGCACCATTTTTTTATCTGTTCAAAAGTATAAGAATTATTGTTATTCTTGATCTAATTCTATTTCATCTTGATCCCAATCATCAAGATTCTCCCCATCCCCGTCAGGCGCATCAGCAGGCCCGTCATACATGATTTCGGTTATTTCGCTTGAAAGGACATAGGCAACGGTCGTTTTATAATTATACGTAAAACTTACTTTTGAAAATGCTCCAGCCTTTCCTAATAGGGTGGCCTCCTGACCTTCGATGAAGAATGATTTCATCTTAGCGTTTGCCGACGGTTGTGAATAAAAATAAACTTTTGAAATGACTGGGGTCATGGTCATTCCTCCTGCATCTGGGACGAATTTGGGAAGATTTTCATCTATGTTTTCTTCAGGATTATCACCTAGGTTGGCAGCATCCGCTGCAATCATTTCTTCAGCTTTAAGAAGCAATGCTTTTTTCTTCTCTGCCCAAAATTCTTTGTAGCTTACTTCTTTGTTTTCAAAAACAAACATAAGGTCTGATTCATGGTTGAGTTTAAGAATTTTATCTTTCGCTTCTTGTGGAGAGTAAATGCCACTTTTCGATAAGGAATCAGTCCCATTTAGGTATAATTCAATTTCTGCTGTTTCCGTAAGCAACTCAGTGTGAAGATCTGCAGCGATTCCGATCGGTCTAATCAAAGCAAACCAATAGGTAAATATGGTCATCGATATTACCCATAAAATGAGGGGAACACTTATTTGCCATGTTTTGAAAAATCTTGCAATTGCATTTGGTTTTGCTTTGAATCCAAGTTCAATTGCTGAATTGATTTCGTTTATTTTATCTTGTTCAACTTTTTCATATTCACCATCGGATTTTGCAACCAATTCAATGATTTTTTTCTTGGCCTCTTCCGCTCGTTGCCTGCTGGAAAAATAAGCATTGGAAGGCGATATAGGCGGTAATGTACTTGATGACATTAAGTTAAAAAGTTCACTTTTCTCCTTAACTGTAAAACCTTGAAGCCCTGTAATCGTTTTTGATAAGTATCTTTTTTCTTGATCTTCAATGACGCCATCTGCTTTTGCCATATGGACCATCAAAAACATTTCATGTTTTCTGTCAATCTTATCCTTAAATGATTTAGTTGAAAATGCTTGTCTTAACCATTCCTTCACCTTCTCAATGAACGGTTCTTTTGCTTGGGCTACATCAGCTGGATTGCTATGGAAAAGCACTTCTTGTTCACCATCGATGCTTAGGACAGAAACGTCATGAAAAGTAGCACTTAAGATGTGATTGTAATTAAAAGTAGCGCAAGGAATTCCTTCGGCATAAATTTCCTCATGAACCAATTGAGGATAGGATGATTTATTAATTCCTAATTGACGCATGGATTGCTCGCTCGCAAACTCAGTATGTTTAGAATAATTTTTAGACTTTGTTCCGTTTAAATTTTCATAGGTCAATTCAATTTTGCCATTTTCATTTGCGAATTTTTTAATCGAATTGACACCAAAGCCACCCACTTGTATTTCAGTACCATCTGTACAAATGATTTCCTTGTTTAGGTCCTGAACACTCGTTTCTATATAGGAAATGGAAGCCAATTCACCTGCAGTTTCACATGTAGGGCAATCAACTTTTCCATAACGATTGTCCTTATGGTCACCATAACATGTTTTACATTCAATTCTTCCTTTTCCTGTACATTTCTCACAGGTAATCTTACCAGATGCTTTACATGATGAACATCGAATGATACCCGAACCGCCACAATATTCATTTCCAGCAGCCTTTTTAACAACAGCTCCCACCAATCCATGTCCTGAAAGTGAACTACATTTTCTTTCACCAGAACCATTACATGATTTACATTTTGAAAATTTATAATCACTGTTTTTATCGCTGCCACTGCCACCACATGACGTACACCTTAGCCTTCCTCTACCGTGACAGCTTGGGCATTGGTATTCGCCTCTTGCATTACAATCATCACAATCGATCTTTCCAAGCGTGTTGCATTCACTGCAATCGTATATATGTTGTCCATAACATTCACTTTCAGGGCAGGTGTTGTATTTATCACCGTTACAATTGTTACACGTATATCTTTCTGTATCGTTTGGAATGTAATATAAAGGCTGCGTCAAGTCAACTTTTTTATTACTCATTTCCAATGTGAGATCGCCAAAAACTAAATTTTCATTGGCATATTTATGATTTGATTCTGGAAGATAGCCTTTAGAAATAATTCGGTCAAGCAGATTGTTGTTCGTTAGTTTTTGAACTTCTCCACTTGATTGAATGGATCTTTCAAAATCTCCTTTGAATTCTTGGAATAAAGGGAAATTAATTTTTTTAGGGTCCCTACTGAAAGCAGTTGCAACATACTTGACAAAATAGTAGGTTTTTCTTTCTTCGGTTTCAATTAACATCTGATCAAACTTTACTGGATCGTAAGATTTGATTTTATCAATTAGACCTTCCTTGGTTACTTTTTCGGCTTTACTTAAGTGTAAATCTGTTTGGTCGCTCATTTTCGTTGCTTTTTAATTAATCTGTTTTTAAATTTTTATTTTTCAATTTCTTCCTGCCACCTTAAATCAATTTTGCCTTCTTCATTAAAATAATAGGTAATGTCGGTCCGGCTGTATTTTATGGGCGCATTAAACTCTGTTTTTAAAATTTCTAAATACGTATATACTTGTCGTTCTGAAACCCCAAGTTTCTTTGCTATTTCTTTTGGTTTTCCTGTTTTTTTTTGTTTCACTAATTCAATCAATAATTGAATGTTTTTTATATTCATCGGGTTATCAATCAATTTGAAATGCAAATTTACCTCCCCCCACTGAAAACAGAATTCAGTTTGACGCTACTCATTATGGCTTACCCAATCCCAATGCAAGCGACCAGATCGGTTATATTCATAGGTCTTACGAATACTGTTGAATTCAATTGGCGCATTCAAATCGTCTCTTAAGGTTTTTACATATGAATAAATGGTTCGCTCAGAAAGCCCCAGTTTTTCGGCCGCTTCAGACGGAGTACCTGTGCGCTTTTTTTCGATCAAATAAATAAAGTATTTTAATTTTTGAATATTCATTGAACCATGGTTTTAATAAAATAGTCGAATCAACTTTGAGTTTGTCCCGATTAATGAAATTCAACTTAGAAAAAACATTGTAACTTCGACGGGTATATGAATGAGACAATAAGGCTATGGGATCAATTTGTTGAAGGAGATGACGGTTCCTTGGGGGCTTTATATGAATCCCTGTTTGAACCCCTGTTTTTTGTTTCTTTTTTCATCGTAAAAAACAATGACCATGCGCGTGACATCGTAGGGGATCTTTTTACCAATTTATTATGTACCTCCTTGGCGGAGAGAAAACAAAAATGGAAATCAATAGAAGAAATCGATAAATACTTGAATGCGATGATACGCAACAAGTCCATAGATCACATTAGGTCAATTAAAAATCGTGAGCGTATTCTTGAAAGCATTCAATTTTCTAAAACCCAACAAACAGATGTTTATGCCCTCGAGGTATTAAACCATTTGTCGATTTTAGATAAGGAATTGATGGGGTTGCACATTGCGGGTTACAACAATCATGAAATTGCTGAACAATACAAGTTAAGTGAAAAAACAATCAGGAACAGGCTTAGCAAGAGTAGAAAACTGCTTATCAAGTTTAGCAGTGTAATGCTAATTTTCATTTAATGATGGCTAAAGATTTTCAGAAACTGGTTTCCTTGTTACATTCCCCTCGGGAGTTGAGAACCGCCATTGAGTCACTTCGAAACAATGAAGATTTAGATGATGCGACGCTTGGTTTTATTGCTATGTACGATGAATTGGGAGGCGATGAAGTAGCGATTAAGTTACAAATGAGTCAAAATAAAATGAAGATTACCCAATCATTGAAAAAGCCAAGGAAGTACGTTCAACTGAAACAGTGCCTTGCTTATGCCGCGTGTATATTTCTTTGTGTTGGTTTATATTTTCTTTTCGAAAACAATTCGAATGATTCCTATATAACGAATGTGTACAAAGACCCCGGTCTCCCCAATTATATGAGTGATTCAAATGGAAATGGTCTCGAATCAATCATGTTTTATTACCGTAAAGAGGATTATTCAACTGCAAGTCACATGATTGACAAAGAAATGTTGCGTAAAGGAACCAATGACACCTTAATTTATTATCGTTCATTGTTCAGCTATTTGTCGCACCAGGATAAAGATGCAATGCTTGGATTTCGGAGAATCAGTCATTCGTCAAGCGTTTACAGAGACAGAGCAAGGTATTTTATTGCGATACTCAGCGTTAAAAAGAAGAAGTTATACAAGGCGAAGTTGATTTTCAAGGAACTTTGTAATTCGTCAGATCAATCCATCGCTTCTTTCTCATCCAAGCACCTAAAACAGTTAAGAGTAAATCGATAGCTATCAACACAGCTGAAAATATGACAACCCAATTGGGTGAGTTATCGACATATTTTACAGGGTAGCTTGCCATAAGTTGGAGCCCCATAAGATTTCTGGGATTCATCATTTCAGGGTGTTTCGTAAAAAAATCTTTCCTTGCGTGGTAAAAAGCATCCTCGAAAAATTCGTGGTTTAAGATGCGTCGATAAAATAATCTGAAAAACTCGGATGAGTAATAATCGTCTACAACATTTGGTGACGTGATTACTGTTTTCGATCCCTTGTTTAAAATGTGCAACGAAATGTTTTTATTAAACTCGTTTAAATTATAATCAGGATAACCTGAATAACAATGGTTCAGCACAACCAATTCGCGTGAAACAGAAAGTTTATCATTCACTCCATTCATAAAAGAAGTCCCATTTTCTTGCTGGTTTTTCAGAAATTCCCAATGAAATCGCTTCACACTGGAAGCTTGGTCCAAATTCAAATTACCATGACCAAACAAATGGAGGATTCCCCTTTGTTGAAGTAAGTTTTGAATGTCCCCTTGGTATTTTTCAAATGTCAAAAATGGCAATTGATTTGTGCGTTTAAAGAAGTCTATCGTAAACAATAACTTACTCGTGTTTTTCTGTTCAACATAGCGAACATCCATCTTTCGATATTCGGTTTCAAATGAACTTGTAAAGAACGTTACTGGATTATAAACACGGACAAAATTTAGGGTTCGACCCAAATAATTCAATTCTGAATAATTCTCGCCTTTTACATTAGGAATTAATATTTCATAAGGAATAGGGTCATCATAGCAGATGTATATTTTTTTTAAAGAGGGCTCCTTTTTCAAAACATCCTCAAAATTTTTTTGAAAACCTTCATTGGCTTGTTTTTTAAAGTCATGGAAACTTAACTCATCTAGACTTTCGATGGTTAGATTGGATTTGTGTCCCACATGAACGAAATGAATTTTTTTATTAGTAATTAAAATCTTTTGATTGCTTAGGTAATCGGCATCGTTTGGATATAACAAATATGCTTCGCCCGGTTTTAATTTATTTTGCATTTTTCGGACAGAAAAGTAAGGTAGTTTATTTTTTCTCTCGTGTTTTAACTTTTCAATAAAGTGAAAGTAAGCCTTCATGGTAAGCAAGTTTGATACTGCGCTGTATTTCAATTGCTTATTGTTTTTTTCGTTTAAACTTTGAAAATAAAGAAGTGTAAATAAATCATTGTAAGGAGATAAGCGATAAGGGTCATACGGCATATCGCATTCCGTTCTCAAACTTCCCCAAAATTCTTTCCTTAATTTGTTGAGTATGTGGATGTCTCTTTTTACCTTTTCCCGATGGTAGGGGAGTAAAATGTCGTTCTTAATTTTAAAGGAGAGAAAAATTTTAAGGGGCATGTATGAAACACATTCTCTATCCATCAAATCATTAACTGAAATGGTTTTATATGCAGAATCATAAATTTTCGCGGAATGTCCCCACTCACCAATGAGGGTGTAATTCAAGCCTTTAAGCGCAGTTAATGCTAAAAAATCATTTTTATGGTAAGATTTTATGCACTTTAATCCTTTATCATATAATTCATTGGCTCGTTTCGTCCCATACCATTGTTTTTTATTGAACTTCCGAGTTTCATCTTTCGTACAAATCCTATAGGATGAAACCAAATCTAAATGCCTATTCCCGTAGGACCGATAGAACATGGCTTTTTCGGATGAAAATTTAAAAGGGTATTGATGTTGCATTGTTTCACACGAGTCAAAATAAAAAAATTGTTTCTGTTGAGAATCACTCAATCCAATATCCTTATATGCCATAATTTTTACCTTGTCTTTTCTATATAGGTAAGTAATGGCAAAAATTTCATAAACAAAGGCCGGATCAATTTCAGAAAAATCTTGACGGTTTTTATTAAGTAGCATGAATGATTTGTCTGCGTAGTAAAGCGCACTGTCTGGCCACATCATAAAATGCCAATAATAGGCTTTGTAGGCATAGGCTTCAGAGAGATGGATGGGTTTTAGTTTTCGTGCAATTGAAACCAGTTTTTCCGAATACCTTAGGTAAGGGAAAAAATCTTGATCGAAACATTTTATTTTCAGTAATAGTTTTGTTGAATGATAGTCTTTTTTGTTTGACTCTTTATGCGTTTGCTTCAATCGCAATAAATGTGCTTCAGCTTTTTTTAACGTGCCTCTTTCAATTTCATGTTCGATTTTAGCTAATTCTTCACTGTATTGCGATCGTAACAGATTAGGGAAAGTTAAAACACAAAATCCAAATAGCAACATCCTAAATAGAAAGCACCGTAAATGAGTAAGATTCATTTTTTGAATTATCATTCCGTAAAAGAATATACTTTTTTGTTAATTCCAATTCAGTTTAAATCAAAATCCAGAATTTAATGGAAATTTGGACACCTGTATTTTGTTTGTTTCGAAAAATGGTCTCGAACCGGCAATACGAATGAAGGGTTTTTTACCTCATCCCCCCAAGCGATTTTTATCCAAACTTCGATACTGAATGGCTTCTGCCAAGTGGTTAGGTTGAATGTCTGTTTGTCCTTCGAGGTCGGCGATGGTTCTTGCTACCTTAAGTATTTTGTCAAACGCCCTGGCGGAAAGTCCCAAATGAATCATTGCATTTTTGAGAAGTTCTTGCGAAGCCTCACATAATTTACAATGCTTGTCAATTTCACCGCGACTCATTTGCGCATTGTTATGCGCAAATGAATTTTTATACCTTTTTTTCTGAATTTTACTTGCGTTTTCTACGCGTGATCGTATGCTAGCGCTTGTTTCGTGTTCAATTTTTGAGGTCAACTCATCGTATTTTACCGGATAGACTTC
>Ga0304730_1001557_pt1 | contig 17107 bp, 15 predicted proteins | sample M_130628_MF_Meta_FD_190474 | JGI IMG/M metagenome (GOLD analysis project Ga0304730, IMG submission 190474) | Freshwater microbial communities from Lake Montjoie, Canada to study carbon cycling - M_130628_MF_MetaG (v2) (version 2) | ecosystem: Environmental > Aquatic > Freshwater > Lake | place...
GATGCTGCTGTCGAAGCGAAATGGCGTGATGGAGCGAGAGTCGCTCGTGCCCAGTCTTTTCGTGCCGATGACCGGCGCCGCAGAGCAGGGAAGGAGGGTGCAGCCCGACGGTACGAAGCCATCCCTTCACAACGGCGGTTTCGAGGAGTTGCTGCCCGATTCCGAAGTGCCGGCCGCCTGGTACTACGGCCGACAGTTCGAGGTTGTCGAGGGCGAAGATGCACCGGAGGGCAGCCGGTATCTGCGGCTTGAAAATGCTCAGCCAGGGCGGCCCGCGCAACTCTTCCAGGGATTTCCGGTCGACGGTCGGGCCGTTGGCCGGGTCACATTCTCGTTGGAAGTTCGCGGTGCCGCCGTCGGAGCCGGGCCGGGTCCCGAGGATTTCCCCGGACTTGTGGTGCGTTTTTTCAACGACGAACGCAGCCGTTCAATGAGCGGTCAGGTGGGACCATGGAAGGACAACGGCCCCTGGCGACGGGTCGAAGGGACGGTCACCGTGCCGGTCTGGGCCCGCGAGGCGATTCTTCAGGTCGGACTGCTCGGTGCCACCGGCCGGCTCGACGTGGATGACGTCCGGGTGTCGGCAATTGCCCGCTGATTCCTGCTGTTTTGGCGATTTGAGCAGGGCCGGAGACGGCCCGTTCACCGCTGCCAGGGGGATTCCAAAGCCAAGAGGGAGGGGGGTCGGCACATATTTCCCAGACTGCTTGATTTACCAAATCCGCAAACTATTCTTGGCTCGAGCCGGCAGTTTTTAAGGTCCCAGCCGCGTGCGGCTGAACAGCGGGCGATCCACACTTTTCAAGGGAGAGTGATTCAGATGTTGGTCAATCGTCGGTGGTTGCGGGTGGCTGGGGTTGTCACGTTTGTCGCGGTCGTTGCGACGGCCTGCGATGCTGATGCTGGCTGGCATCATCGTTATCGCGGTTATGGTTCCTCGGGCGGTTCCTCGGGCGGTTCATCTGGTGGCTCATCCGGCGGCTCTTCGGGTGGTTCATCCGGTGGCTCTTCGGGTGGCTACAGCTCGTCGGGCTCGTCCGGCGGTAGCTATGGCTCATCCGGCGGCAGCTACGGCTCGTCCGGCTCGGCTGGTTCGCACGGCAGTTGGGGTTCGCACCATGCCGCGAAAATGGCGCGGCGGGCCTACCGTCATTCGAGCCATGGCTCGTCAGGCGGTAGCTCGGGTGGCAGCTCCGGCGGCAGCTCGGGCGGTTCGTACTCCTACAGCGGCTCGTCGGGCGGATCGTATGGTGGTGGCTCGTACGGAACCGGCTCGTATGGCGGCTCATACGGTGGCTCCTCAGTGCCTGCTGCCACCTACTCCAGCGGCTACAGCGAACGCGTTGAATCGTACCGGGTGATCAGCGAGGCTCCCTCGGTCACCGGTGGCGAGATCATCGAGACTCCCAGCGTGATCAATCCGATCTCGAACGACTCCACGACGAGCATCGTTCCCGCCGATGCGGCGATGCTGTCGGTGGAAGTGCCCGCCGGTGCGACGATCCATGTCAACGGCATGAAGACCTCCGTTACAGGCGCCATCCGGCAGTTTGTGTCGCGTGGTCTTGTCGCTGGCAAGACGTATGAGTTCTCGGTGCGGATGACCGTCGACCGTGACGGCCAGAGCAGCGAGCAGACCAAGGTCGTGTCGCTGGTCGCCGGTGGTCGTTCAAGCCTCTCCTTCACCGATGCCACCGCGGCCTCGGCCCCGAAGACGAGCCTGACGCTGCACGTGCCCGCCGACGCGAAGGTCTGGCTGGCCGGCAATGTCACCGCCTCGGCGGGGGCCACTCGGCAGTTTCAGACCACGACCCTGGCCGCCGGCCAGGCTTGGAAGAACTACGAGATCCGCGTGGCGACCGTCGTTGACGGCCGCGAGCAGGTCGTATCGAAGGTGATCAATCTGGCCGCCGGCCAGACGGTTGAACTGTCGCTCGACCCGTCCCAGCGGACAGCCGCGACCGACGCGACCGCGTCGATTCGCTAGGAATCCCCAGGCCCGGGGCTGACCCGGTCAACCTGTGCAGTCCACGACTCCCGCGCGGCCGCGTGCCGCGCGGGAGTTTTTCTTTTTCTCAGGACGATCAGGACCAACCTCCCTGCTTCCCGATCCCTCATAGACTGTCATCTTCGGGGCGGGTCGCGGAATGGGGCCGTGACGGGTCGAAGAGAGCCTTATGACGTCGGACACTCCACGTTCCGCAGGGCTCTCCCACTGGCCTCCGGCCATTCGTTTGGTCGTGTCGCTGGCGCTGTTGGGCTACTTTGCCGCTGTCGTCGTGCCTCCGCTGGCCGGGCCGCCACCAGCGAGCGAACTGGCCGTGGCGGCACTGCAGCCGTTGCGTCCGCTCGTCGGCGGCTTGTTCCTGGGCCACGGTTATCGATTCTTCGCCCCCGACCCAGGCCCAGGCCACTCGATCCAGTGGACGATGCAACTGGCCGACGGGTCAGCACTCAACGGCTCGATTCCAGACCGCGACGCTGACTGGCCCCGACTGCTCTACCATCGCCGCTTCATGATCAGCGAGAAAATCGCCGCGGTCGTGCCGCCACCAGACGCACCAGAGGAGGTGCGGCAGCGGAGCAGGGGGGACTGGCAGCCGCTCGTCAAGGATGTCGCCGGCCAGCTCCTCTCGCGGTATGGCGGCAGCCAGGTGACGCTGCAGATGACAGAACACTACCTGCCCACGCCTGAAGAAGTGCTCCGAGCGGAGCAGGGGGGAGATGTGATCATGCCGCTGGGCACCTACGCATTGGCGGGGGCGAACAGCCCATGACCACGAGCAGCTCGATGCCGAGCAAAGCATTCCCCCGGAGCAGCAGTTGGCTTGGCGAATGGCTGGAGGCGTGGAACCGCTTCTGGTTTACCCCAGCTGATCCACTTCCGCTGGCGGTGGTAAGAATTTGCGCCGGGGCGCTCCTCGTGTGGGCCAGCTTTGTCTGGCTCCTCGATGCCGAGGCCTTCTTCGGCAACGACGGCTGGCAGCGGCCCGAGAATGTGTGGCGGATGAACGACCAGCCCTGGCAGTGGAGTTGGTACTTCCTCGCGAACTCCCTGGGAACAGCCCGGCTGCTCGCCGGGATCACCCTGGCGGCAGCCGTCATGCTCACGCTCGGTATCGCCACGCCGCTGGCGGCGATCGTCTCGCTCATCGGCTTTATCAGCTCCGTCAACAGATCACCGCTGAACGTCTTCGGATTTGACGACACGCTGGGGATGCTCTTGATCCCGGTGGTGGTCGGCCCCGCGGGAGCCGTTCTCTCGGTCGACCGGCTGCTGGCACCGGATCAGGCTGCCGCCCGACCGTCGGTACGGGCCAATCTGGCGATCCGTCTGATTCAGGTGCATCTCTGCGTGATCTATCTCTTCTCCGGCTGCGGAAAGCTGCTCGGCGCGAGCTGGTGGGAAGGGACGGCCCTCTGGGGAGCGGCCGCCAACGTCCAATACCGCACGCTCGACCTGACCTGGCTGGCCAGCTATCCGTTGCTCGTCAATGCGCTCACGCTCGGGACACTCTGGTGGGAGATTTCCTATGCGACACTGGTTTGGCCCCGGCTCACCCGTCGGCTCTACCTGGCGATGGCGGTGCCGGTGCATTTGGGGATCGGCCTCGCGATGGGCATGATGGAGTTTGGGTTGGCGATGCTGGTGGCGAACATGGCGTTCGTCCCGGCCACCGTCCTGCGGCGGCTCGTCGGGCCGTTCCTGCACCACTCCGTCGGCACTGTGTCCTCGCGCGCATGACAGACACTCCTGGGTTGACTGGCCTGATCGGCCTGCAGCGGACGATCCGCCTGACTCTCGTCTACGAGGGCACGCGGTATTCCGGCTGGCAAGTGCAGCCTGGCCGTTTGACGGTGCAGGGGGCGTTGGCCGAGGCGATTCGCGGCGTGACGGGGGAGACGATCCTGCCGCGGGGTTCCAGCCGCACCGATGCCGGCGTGCACGCTCTGGGGCAGGTGGTGGGCTTCACAACCGCGAGCAGTCTCGAGCCGGCGGTCTGGGTGCGGGCGCTCAATGCGAAACTGCCCTCCGACATCACCGTGGTGGAAGGGTTCGACGCCCCGAATGATTTCGATCCGGTGTGGGCCGCCATCCGCAAGCGCTACCGCTACCGCATTCACGACGCGGCCTGGCGTCCCGTGCTCCAACGGCATCTGGTCTGGCGTTGGAAATCGCGACTCGACGTCGCCGCCATGCAGGCGGCCGCTGCCGAACTCGTCGGCGAGTATGACTTCACCAGCTTTGAGACGACCCCCTCCACAAGGCGGTCGAAAGTTCGCACAATCGAGTCGGCTCAGGTGTTCCGTCACACGGGCTACGATGATGCGGCCGATGCCGAGGTCTGGATAGAAGTCGTCGGCAACGGTTTTCTCTACAACATGGTGCGGATCATCACGGGATCGCTCGTGATGGTTGGCTCTGGCAAGCGGAAGCCGGAGTGGATCCGCGAGGTGATCGCGGCCCAGAGCCGGCCGGCCGCGGGCCCGACAGCTCCGCCGCAGGGGCTCGTGCTGGTGTCGATCGAACTTGCCCCCGGCGCTTCCAACACTGACGCGGCTCCCAACCACACGGCTTCATGGCAAAAATCCCCGAACACCTCGGAAGCCTGACTCTCGGCCGCCAGGTGGGCATGGGCCGTCACTGCCAGGTCTGGGAGGCGCTCGACGCGGCCTCCGGACAGCGAGTGGCGGTGAAGGTCGTCGTTCCCGAGATGGCCAGAGACGCGGGCCAACGGCGGCTGCTCCGGCACGAACTCGCCGTGGCCCGCCGCCTCGACCATCCGGCCATTATCCGCATCGACACGTTCTCCTCGGCGGGCGGGCTGCCGCATCTGATCATGGAGCTGTATCCACACGCCAACCTCAAGAAGCAGATCGTGGCGGGAGTCGATGAAATCGCGCCGCGACTGCACCGCATCGTCACGCAGCTGGCCTGGGCGCTCGACCACATGCACGGCCGTGGCTGGGTGCATCGCGACGTGAAGCCCGACAACGTGCTCGCCTCGGCCGATGGTGAGGTGAAGCTGATCGATCTGGCCATCGCTGCGCGAAAGTCGGGGCTGATCCGTCGGCTCTTGGGTAGCAGGGGGCCGGCACAGGGTTCGCCGAGTTATATTGCCCCGGAGCAGATTCGTGGCCTGCCGATCGATCCACGGTCAGACATCTATTCGCTCGGCTGCACGCTGTTTGAATTGCTCGCTGGCATGCCGCCCTACACGGCCTCCACCACGGAAGACCTGCTGCAGAAGCATCTGTCGGCCACGCCGCCCGCGGTCGAGGCGTTCAACCGCAATGCCACCGCGAGTGTTTCGAAGCTGATCCGGCAGATGCTCGCCAAGAAGCCGGCCGATCGTCCACCGACGATGAAGGCTGTCGTGCAGCAGATCGGGGCGATGAAGTTCCTGAATCGGGTGGTGGGCTAAGGCCGTTCCGGACGGACTCCCCGAACACGCTGCGCTCGCGGACGGCTCGTCGAATACGTCCGCGATGATGGTTCGTCATGGGCGCCGAGGCGTCCTAAGCTCGCTCCGGCATTCGGGTAGGCCGTCCTCGTCAAGCGGGCTGCAAAGCAGCGGGAAACACAATTGACGCGGGGTTCGACCAGCGGGGAGAATCTTTTGAGTCGTCCCATCCCCGTCGAGGTCTTCTGATGTCGTCCGCCTTGCACCGACTGCCGCTCGAAAAGCCGATCTACCAGATTGAAGACCGAATCTCCCAACTGGAGGCCGCGCCGGTCGGTGCGCAGGAGCAGGAAGAACTGCGGCGGCTGAAGCGGGAACTCGTCGAAGTGCAAAAAAATGTCTTCGGCAGCCTTGATCCCTGGCAGACCGTCGAGGTGGCTCGCCATCCAAACCGTCCCAAGACGAGCGACTATCTGTCGCTCGTCTTCGATGAGTTCGTCGAACTCCACGGCGACAAAGCCTTTGGCGATGATCCCGCCATGCTCGCCGGCTTCGCCAAACTCGAGCAACACAAGGTGCTGGTCGTCGGCCATCAAAAAGGAAAGACCCTGGCCGAGCGGCAGGCCTGCCACTTCGGCTGCGCCCATCCGGAGGGCTACCGTAAGGCGATGGGCAAAATGCGGCTGGCGGCGAAATACGGTCTGCCGGTGATCTGCCTCATCGACACGCCGGGTGCCTATCCGGGCATTGGCGCCGAGGAACGCGGTCAGGCTCAGGTGATCGCCGAAAGCATGTTCATGATGGCGACGCTCCCGGTGCCGATTGTCTGTGCGGTCATCGGCGAAGGTGGTTCAGGCGGGGCGCTCGGCATCGGGGTCGGCGACCGGGTGGCTGTCTTGGAGCATGCCTACTACAGCGTGATCAGCCCCGAGGGCTGTGCCGGGATTCTCTGGAAGAGCGTCGAGTTCAAGGCCGACGCGGCCCGGGCGTTGCGGTTCCGCTCGCGGGACCTCAAGGAGTTTGGGGTGATCGACGCCGTGATCGAGGAACCGGCCGGCGGCGCCCATCGGCATCCGCGGCAGATGGCGACCCGGCTGAAGACCTGGCTCGTGCGGTCATTGCGAAGCCTGGTCGACCAGCCCACCGAAACCCTCGTGGCGGAACGCTACGAGAAGTTCCGGCGGATGGGCGTCTTCCTGGAAGAAGCCGCGTCGTAGGACGGTTCGGGGCTGCCCATGTCCCGTCGCCGGACGTTCGCTACGTCGACCAATCCGCCTGGGGCGGATCGGTGCCCGCTGTCCTTCGCTCACTCGATGCTGACTGCGCTAGCCAGATCGCCTCCGCTTCGGCATCCTGCCTGCGCTGGTCAGCAACGCCGGCTCTCGGGACATGGGCAGCCCCTCACGGATTCCGCCAGGCACGTGGCACCAAAGCGTTAAGCCCAGAGGGACGAGTTGGCTCGAACCCATCCCATCACCAGGGAGGCCACGGGACGGCTGCTGCAGCGTCGGGGAGACATCTGCCGTCCCGGCGCATTGGGCGAGTAGTCCCAGCAGTCGGCACGGAGCCGGCGCGCGCACCCCTGCCCCCAACGTCCGATAATGTCTCTTATGTCCGGTTTCGGCCCTGTTCGTTCTGAGCCTGTTTTCCAGGGCGAAACCGCCCTGCTCCCCTCCCGAAAAACGACACGCATGACGATGGCTGGGCCACCGCGTTCGCTCGCGTGCTTACCGCGTCGGCAAGGGCGATTGGGCGCCGACCGGATACCGCTGCTGGGGCGCAGTCTGGGGAGTGAATGGCTGGGCGGGCATCGGCGCCGCAGTGGCCGGCGGCGCAAATCGCTGCGGTGGCGCAAAGCCACTTCCGGCCGGCTGGGCCGCTGCCGGGGTCGCATATCGCGCCGGCATGACTTCCTGAGCCGGTTCTGAGCCGGCGGCCCGCGGCACAAACCAGGCACTCCCCGCCGGCAGCACGCCGCCGGCCTGCGTGGCCCCCTGCCCTGTGCCGCCCCCCTGCTCCGTTCCGGCCCATGCCGCTGCGGATGCAACACCGTCCCACATCGCTTGGAGCGGTGACTGCTGCCCGGCGATCGCGGGCGATTGGCCTCCAGCCGCTGGCATACCAGCCGCCGGCTGTTGGAACTGCTCCTCGAACTGCTTTACAAACGGGTCGATCGTCTCGTGAACTTCCTTCGGAAGGTAGGTGTCGGCGCGAACGATCAGTTCTGCCACAAGCCGACCGCTCCGGCTGGCCACGATCTGGTGCCGATAGTTGGGGGCAAGCGTCACGCTGAAAAACGTCACCACCACGCAGAGCAGCGCCCCCTTGGCCAGCCCCAGCAGAAGGCCCAATTGGTGATCGAACGCGGAGAGATGCACCGCATTGATCGCCTTTGAAATCACGCGAAATACCAGCCAAACGCAGATCGACGTGCCGGCATAGGCGGCCAGCATGGCGGCGAACCGGTTCCAAGGAGCCTGCGTGCCGAAGTACGGCGCCAGCACCGCGCCAAATCGGAAGGCAACGTAACTGCTGGCTACGATGCCGGCGATCCATGCCAGTTGCCACACCATGCCCTTGAAATAGCCGAGCAGAGCAGCCGCGGCCAGAATGCCGAGCATGACGAGGTCATAACCTTCGAGAGCCACTCCAGCCTCCGGTGATCAGATATCAGGATGCGGATCAGTGCTGGCCGGAATGCCTCGGAACCAGCGGGGCGGAGTCTAGGGGCTAGCCCGGCCCACGGCGTAGCCCAAACTGCAGCGAACCACCCAAAAAGGAAAATAATTCGCAGTCCACTCATACAGCCCATGCTCTTTATCCAGAACATGCTGACGCTGAAAAAACACCCAGAGCCACCAGTCGACTCATTTGATTCTTGTTACGCAAACCTCCCATCACAGCCATGCTTCTTATGTTTCGCAAAGCTTTTCCGGGTAGGTGATCTTTTCCAAAGGGGAGTGCAGGGGGCCTGGCGACCACGCAGCCACCGCTGAATCTGCAAACGTGCCACTACCCCCGATGTCGATAAGCCTCTTGGGTCTGTGCTGACCGCCTTGGGGGCGATCGCGCAGGCCAGTCGTGCGCGTGAGGTCGCTCCCACACGCCGGCGGGTAGGACTTTGGCGGGGGATCGCAGTGCCCGAATTTCAGGCGCACATCACCGGTTCGTCCATCGTAGGCGTTGGCTATGCGGCCGCCGCTTGGTACGTCGGTGGCATGAGCCCGGTCACCTGCCTGCTGGGAGGCACCGTTTGTGCCGTGGCCGGCATACTGCCTGACCTCGACAGTGGCCCCGACACCCCAACTCGGGAGAGCGTCGCATTTGCCGCCGCCTTAGTACCGATGCTGATGCTGCAACGACTGCAGCAGACGGGCATGCCGATGGAGGCGATCATTCTGGTTGGGGCCATTGCCTATGCGGTGATCCGCTACGGCGTGACCTGGCTGCTCGATCACTACTCAACACAACGCGGTATGCTCCACAGCCTCCCCGCGGCTGCGATTGCGGGCCAGGTCACCTTTCTCGCCTTCAGCCACGACGACCCGATGCGGAGGTATTTCATCTCCGGTGCCGTGGTGCTGGGCTTTCTGACCCACCTCGTGCTGGACGAAATCTGGAGCGTCCGCCTCGGACAGTTCGGCGCCAAAGCAAAAAAGGCATTTGGCACGGCGATGAAATTTCACGGCCCAGTGCTCTGGTCAAACGTGGTGACCTACGTGCTGGTCATTGCGCTGGGCCTGATCGCCGCCACCGAGGCCGCCCGCACAGAGCGGATGTCGGTCATGCGGCAACAGATGGAGCAGGCACGGTCGTACCAGACCGTGCCCGCCCCATGGAATTACCGCCGGTAATTCCATCGCTCGGCCTCGCGGACGTGGACAGCCGCTTGCTCTGCGAGCCGCGCAGCATGATCATGGTCGGTTTCCCACCTTCCACAGAGCCGACCCAATGCCCCCCCTCCCGGCCATGACAGCCTCCAGCCCTCTGCCATTCCTGACGCTGACCCTCCAGCTGGCCGTGATCGCTGCCGCCGCCTACGCCGGCGGTTCTTCGCTGTCATTTCTTTCCATGGGTCATCGCCGGATGCAGGTGCTGCTCTCACTCACCGGGGGCGTGCTGCTCGGGGTCGGCCTGCTCCACCTTCTGCCGCATGCCTTTCTCCAACTCGATCGGCAGATCGACACCACAATGCAGTGGGTGCTGGCAGGCTTCTTTCTGATGTTCCTGCTCGAGCGGGCATTTCATGGGCACTCGCACCACACCGCCGATGGCGATGATTCCGGCCACGACTGCGGTCACGATCATGATCATGTCGGGCACAGCCATGACCATGGAGCCGGTCACGCCAGTCCGCATTCGATTGCCGGCAGCGGCCGCTGGGCCTGGTGCGGCGCTTTTGCCGGACTCGCCCTCCACAGTCTCGCCGACGGCGCGGCACTGGCCGCCTCGGTGCGGGCCGACGTCGACCACGGCGCCGGCTGGCTGGCCGGCTTTGCCACCTTCCTCGCCGTGCTGCTGCACAAGCCTTTTGACGCCGCAATCATTGGAACACTGATGCTCAATGCCGGCGTGTCGAGCCACGGCCGCAGCCTCGCCAATGCCCTCTATGCCCTCATCGTGCCACTGGGTGCGGTGGCATTTCTTGGCAGCCTTCGCATCTTCGGTAGCCAGCAGGAGGCGATCCTTGGCGTGGCGATGGCACTGGCAGCGGGCGCTTTTCTGTGCATCGCAGCCGCCGACCTCCTGCCGGAGGTGCAGTTTCACAGTCATGACCGCGTGCTGCTGACAGCGAGCCTGGCGCTCGGTCTGGCGATCGCCTGGGGCATCACAGTGATGGAGCGATCATCGCACTCGCATGTTCACCATGCTGACGCACACGGCGGGCATTAGAGTGAGTGCGGGGTAAACCAAAGTAGCTTTTTCGACTCTTGCAGGGAGCCGGGGGTCGGAGGAAGCCGAAGCGAGTTGGCGTATCCTCGCCCCGAGTCGAAGGCTTTCACCGCCCCCGGCGGTTTGGGCCGCTCGACATCTCCAGCCGCGTCCTAGCCCTCGACGTCGAGACCGCGGCGGCGGCGTGACTCGCGGACGTCCGCCATCACCTCCTCGATCAATTCGTGCTGTCGACGAATCTGCGGCAACTGGGCCTGGAAGCACCAGGCAATCGCAGCAGCCAAGCCAATGCCGCCGAGGAGATGTGGCGTGACCCACTGCTGCGTGCCGGGGCGACCCGACGCGGGATCCGCCGCGCCGCCAAGCGCCACGATCGTCACCACCGCCAGCATGCCCAGCAGGGCAAACGGGAAGGCCGACCGTTTCAGCCGCCGGCTCCGTTCGATGTAGCTGCCGTCGAGCCCGTAGGTCTCGACCACCTCGCGGCACCACCTGCCGGTGCCAATGAAGTAGGTCACGGCCATGCTGTTGACGAGCACGACCATCAGCGCCGCCAGCACGCCCGAGAGCCTGTGGACGGTGCCCCAGCGGAGCACAGCGGGCGCGGTCTGGCCATGCAGATCCCCCAGCCATAGCCCTAGCCCCGCTGTTGCCGCCATCAGCGCCACCGCAAAGAGTGCCGCCCGTGAAAAAACGCGATCCATGGTTGAGCCTGCTCACCTGACATTTCTGGGACCGAATTCCGGCCGTCGCGATGCCAGATCGCGCCGGTTCATCATGGTAGGCTCACGAAGGTGTTCCAGCCATACGCTGCCCCAACTGACCGCCAAGAGCGTGCCGATGCCAGTTGCTGAAAAGCCGGTCCTCCTGCTGACGTGTGGCGACCCGGCCGGGATTGGGCCCGAGGTGGTCGTGAAGGCATGGGCTGCCACACCAGCACATTCCCGCGCACGGCTGCGTGTCGTGGCCGACACCGACATGCTGACCGATGTGCTTGCCGAACGAGCCGGGCTGCCGCGGCTGCCGATCGAAACGATCGGGCCCGACGATCCACGTGACTCAACCTCCGACAAACTGCTCGTGATCGGACCGCAACCCCGTCGTGCAGGCACGGCCACCGGGGTGGGAACGACATCAACACGGGTGGAGGCCGGCGTGGTCAGTGCGGTCGGCGGGGCGAGTGCCGCCGCCGCTGTCGAGACTGCCGCCCGACTGATCCGCGAGGGGTTCGCCCGCGGCATCGTCACTGGCCCTCTGCACAAGGCAGCGCTGCATGCCGCCGGCATCGATGTGCCTGGCCACACCGAGATGCTAGCGCGAGCCTGTGGGCTTCCCGACTCCGCCGTGTCGATGATGCTCTGGCTCCCTCTGCTCGACGAGGCGGCCGAGGCTGCCGAGCCGGCTGGACTGGGCGTCGTGCATGTCACGCTGCACGAATCACTCTCCCACGCAGTGGCACGGCTGACCACTGAGGGAATCGTTCAGGCCGGCACGCGGCTGGCTGGATTGCTTGCGCCGCTCCTCGGCCGTCGCCCGCGGATTGCCGTCGCGGCGCTCAATCCGCATGGCGGGGAGTCAGGCCTGTTTGGCGACGAAGAAGTGCGGTTGATCGCCCCTGCCGTGCGTCGTCTGACGGATGCGGGGATCGATGCCACCGGCCCATTGCCGGCCGACACGCTCTTTCTTCGGGCCAGTCGCGGCGAGTTCGATGGCGTGGTCGCGCAGTATCACGATCAGGGACACATTCCCATCAAACTGCTGGGCATGCATCGGGCCGTGAACATCACGCTCGGCCTGCCGCTGGTGCGGACGAGCGTCGCCCACGGCACGGCCTTTGACATCGTCGGCACCGGCGCAGCCGACCCGGCGAGCATGCTGGCGGCGATCGACGCAGCCGTGCGGCTGATGGACGCTGGCTGGCCCAGCCACACGGTTACTACGGCCGCAGCGGCGTCAGAAACTGGACGCGGGTGTCGGTGAGATCGATGAGGCCCTCGATGGCTGGCTTGTAGACAAAAGCGGCCGCATCCACCGGCTCGCCCAGCCGCACCTCGTAGAGTTCGAGCACGGCGATCGGTTCGGGTTCACGGTCGGCGACGGGGCGGCGGCCCGGGATCGCCAGCCACTCGATGCGGAACGGAAACAGGTCGCGTTTGCCGATCGACAGCCGCACGCTCCACGGCATGCCGTCGGGGAGCGCCGCCGCGGTGATGCCACCGGCCTGCATGGCGGATTCCTTTTGCGCCGGTAGCGCGGACGCCAGCATCTCCGGACTCAAGCGGCCCTCAATCCGCCAGACCGGCAGGTCGTCAATCGCAGTCGGCTCGACTGACACGAAGCGAAACCAGTCGCGCAGCAGCGACAGCGTCCGTTGCACGCCGCCGAGATAGGGCGAGACCGGCGCATCGTCGCCAGGCTTGAGTTGCTGAAGTCGCTCGCGGATGCGGCGGACATCGAGCCGCTCGAGCTGTGGGGGCTGCGGGCCGATCCGCCGGTAGGACCATGCGAACAGCCCGTCGCACACCTCCAGCAGATCGAAAGTCTCCGTGTCTGATTTCATCGACGATTCGTAGCGATACCGCTGATCCTCGCCGAGCCCCGACTGCACGTACCTACCAGCGCCGACGAGCACGCGGTCATCGACACGGACACGCTGGCGGACGCGAGCCGAGACCGACTCGGCCCGGCCCAGAGCTGCCAGCGCCGCCGCCACGATCCGCTCGGCCTGGGCTGCCTGATCGGCGGCGGGCACGGCCGCTGGAACGGCGGCGGCATTTTTCCGGTAGACACTCTCGGCGGGCCCTCCCTGAGCCGGGGTGTCAGAAACCGCGCTCGCCGCCGGCTGCGCCTCGGCCGAACCGCCGTCAGATTTGCACACTGCCACCACCGCGACTGCCAGCCAGAGGAGTGCCGTGCACCCGTGACCACGGGTCTCAACACCGCGGAATCGTAAGACCGGCAATTTAGGAAATGGGTGGAGCGTCACGATCAGATCGACTTTGAGGATTTTGCCAAAGAAACGGGCGACCGACCGTCGAAGAAAGAAGGGTGGCTCAAGGATTCAAGGCTTGAACCGATCGATCCCTCCGACTCGCCAAGAGTGTACGGGATCGATGTTCAACCGGCCCATGCCGGAAGGCCTCGCATTTACGAGTCGGCAACACGATCCCGGTCCGGAGGTGATTCGATGCTCAACCGACGCCTGCAAGGTTTTGTCGGATTCTCTTTGGCGGCCACGCTCACGGGGTGCCACATCCCTGCGAATTCGCCGCTGACGGGTCTGGCCCAGATCCGGCCTGTTGCCCCACAACACACCAACGTGCTGCCGCCAGCCGCGATGCTCCAACATCCCGGCCCCGGCGTCGACGGCCCCGGCCCCGGCGTGATCGCCGCCACCTCTTACGAGGCGGCACTGGCGGCTTCCTATGCCGGTGGTGAAGGGTTTGGCGGCGGTGGCCCAGATGGCAGTGGTGCCGATGGAGGTGGCGCGGCCGCGGGCGGCATGGGCGGTGCGTGCGCCGTCGGCGGTGGTGCTGGCGGCATGGGTGGCATGGGCGGCGCAGGTGGCATGGGCGGCATGCTGGCCCCCACGTCGCAGGTCGGCTTCATCGGCCCCGACGGCATGCAGGTGCGCTGGGACGTCTCGATGGCAGGCGGATTTGATTCCACCCCGCTCGTGACCCCGGGCCGCTATGACTTCCCGCAGGGAGCCATCTACAGGCTCAAAATCACTGACATTCCCGGGCGGGAGGGGCTGGAACTCTACCCGACGCTGGAAGTGGCTCCTGTCTCACCGCGGACGGCAGCCTTCCTTGCACACAATTCCGTTCCTTTCCAACTCACCGAGGAAGATCTCGACCAGGTGACGACAGGCAACTTCGTCACCAAGGTCGTCTACCTGCCAGACCCCTGCTACCAGGAGCTGGCCGTCGCCGGCGTGGAAACGCTCGTGAGCACACGGCTCGATCCGGGCATCGACCCGGTCGTGGAGGCGGACCGTCGCGGCTCCATCCTCGCCATCATCCGCATCGGCAACAAGGATCTCGAATCGCCCGGTGGCGCCGGTGGTGTCGCCGGGGCCAATGGTGGCATCGCCTCGACCGGAGGTGGCGGCACTCCTGTGGGCATGGCCGCGCCACTGGGGATGCCCTGCGGTGGAAATCCGTCACAGCTTCCCCCCGCCTTCATCACCGGCATGAACGCGCCGCAGTATGGAATGCCGATCACGGGCACGCCGATCGGGCTCCCCGGTCCGGCCCACATCCCGCTCGGTATTCCGGCCGGCCTGCAGAAGCACACGATCACGAATCATACGAAGATGCACATCCCGCCGCCGACCCGCGAACTCAAGCTGCACGTCCAGCAGAACCCCGGTCTCAGCTATCCGAAGCCGGCCCACCGGGCCTACATCGCCGAGAACCACACTGTGCCGAACATCATGCTCAAGCAGCCGAAGGAAGACCGCAAGCGGTGGGTCGACAACGGCGGGCCTGATCCCGATGCCCTCAACGCCGGCGTGGCCTGCCCGCCGGGGGCACCGTGTCCTCCGGGTGAATGATCACCGCCGTGGCTCGGTCGATCCCGCCGGTGTCACTGCCCCTGCCCCACAGCTTCTGCTTCCCGCCGGTGCCGTTCAACGTCCGACGTGCCTGCTCCGTTCCACGCTTCTGACCGATCACTGAACTTCGCTCACACCACGCATCACTTCTCATGAGGTATTTCGCCAGGATCATCCGAACGGGGGCCGCGCTGACGGTTGACCGCGGGCTCATGGTGGCGGCGTTCCTCGTTCTGGCGACTGGCACGGGTCACACCCGTGAAGTCGCCGGACCGAGGGGCGATTCCGCCGCCATGTCAGCACCGGGAGCGATTGGCGTCTCGCGGCGGCCGCAGCCCGGCCCCCGTCCGGAATCCTTGCTACCTCATGCAGTGCAGCCGATCGAGATCCGCGGCCCACAGGGGATGCAGATCTCGATCGAGACAGCGGAGGGCTGGTCTCCCACTCAGGCCGCTCCGCTGCGTATGGGGCTGGTCGTGGGCCGCCCCTATCGACTGAGAATCACGGGCATTCCTCAGCACGAGGGACGGGAACTCTTCCCGTCGGTGCGGGTGCTTGCAAAACTCGCCACGCCTCCGGGTATGGCCTGGCGGTTTCCTGTGGAGATCGTCATCGATGAGGATGACCTCGCCCTCGCCTTGGCCGGCTCGCACGTGCGCCGCGTCGTCTACTCTGCCTGCGACCCCGATCTCCCCGACGTCGTGCCCGAGGGCTGGTTCGATGTGCGTCCAGGGGATGACTGCCTGGATGTGGCCAGCACGCTCGGCGACCCTGTGGCGGAGGTGATCCTCGGCAACCGGCTCCCGGTGCCGGCTGACGTTGCTGGCATGGACTGGCCGGGGGCCACGCCATGAACGGCCACCACGTAAGCGCTGATCATCTGGCCGTCGACCGCCGCCCATGGCGCTGGCCGCGACTGCTCGTGATCGCCACGGCCGCGGTGATCCTGGCCTCATGCCGATCGATCACACAGCCTCTCATCCTGCCGCTGGCAGCCGTCACCGTTGCTCCAGCGGAGTCTGCCGAGTCCGCTCCCGAACTGCCCCGCGCGATCGCGGCCACACGCACGAGTATGCCGTCAGGCCGCGAGACGTCTGGTGCGGTCGTGCGGACCGGCTGTGAGCAGTCGTGTGGTCCCCTGCCCCGCCACCTGCCGCGTCTCGCCGCCGGCGGCACGCCCGGTTGCAGCACGTGTGGCACATCCGCCTGCCCACAGACCGTCTGCATGCCGATGGCCGCTCCGGTCCCGATGGTCGGCCCATGCCTGGTCTGCGACGGCGGCGACGCCCGCGCGCCGGCCATGCCCGTGGCCCGCTTCGGCCTCAAGAACCTCACCTCCGGCGACACGGTCGCCCGCTACCGCGCGGATGACGACGGCCCCGATGCGTGCGATGTGCATGTCACCGCCTCAAACTGCGCCTGCGTCTATGCGCCGCGATTTGGCTCGGTTCGCGAGGTGACGCGTCCGCACGAAGAGGCCCAGCCGATCGGGCCGCGCGGGCTGGCGCTCGACACCGCCACCGAAGCCAAGATCGATCTGCAGCCGGTCTGCCGCAGCACACAGGCGCTCGCCCCCGAAGCCGCGAGGAAGGCGCTGCCCGGCGTCGCGCTCGAAGAACGGCTTGGACCACTCGCAGTCGACCAAGGTGATCCGGTCCTCGAATCGGACGGCCTGCTCGCCCCCGCCGAGGACATCCTCGACGATCAATTGGAACGGGCCGAACTCGTGCAGACGCCACGGATGATGGTGGGCTTCGACGTGCCGTTGGCATGGACCTGTGCCCAGGCGGCGATGGTGATGGTGGGCCGGCAGAAGGCCGAGGTGGTAGCCGCCGACCGCGGCACGGCCACGCTGCGTCTGGAATCACCCGGCCGTGCCGAACTCACGCTCTGCAAGCGTGCCGGCAGCGATACAGCCCGGGTCGGCGAAGAACTCGACTTCATGATCTATCTCTACAACTCAGGCGACCGTGCACTCACCGACATCGTGCTCGTCGATGCCCTGCCCGGCCGGCTCGAATTCGTGCCCGGTTCCGCCGCGTCCAACCAGCCTTCCGAATTCGTTACCGACACGGGTGACGACGGCTCGGTGGTGCTGAAATGGCAGTTTCAGCACACCTTCAAGCCGGGCGAAGGCGGATTCGTCCGGTTTCGGACGGTCGTCCGCTAGCCGCGGCAGGCCCGCGGGCGTTACGATCTCGGGAAGTGGTTCGAAACCCCTTCTCGTTTTCCTGAGGCCGTCATGCTCCAC
>Ga0304730_1001558_pt1 | contig 17106 bp, 29 predicted proteins | sample M_130628_MF_Meta_FD_190474 | JGI IMG/M metagenome (GOLD analysis project Ga0304730, IMG submission 190474) | Freshwater microbial communities from Lake Montjoie, Canada to study carbon cycling - M_130628_MF_MetaG (v2) (version 2) | ecosystem: Environmental > Aquatic > Freshwater > Lake | place...
TATGAAACAGCACCCATAGAAAAAACCCTACCACCTGGAGCGAGGCGATAGGGCTTATCTGATGGCTCATCTTTAGGCTATTGCCACCGGTCAGATACAAATGACACACGCTCCAACAACGTATCTCTTTTATACCCGTTACATCTACGGCACATGGATTGCAGGTTACTGATGTCATGGTTAGGTGGGTCACTGGCTATCATGTGGTCTATGGTCCAGTCACTACCCTCCAAGTCTTTGTTACATCGAGCACACACTGGATCTAATAGAGTCTTAGCATGTTCTCTTGCTAACTTCCATTCTCTACTGCTATGCCAATCAGCCATTGTTATCACTACAACTTGGACAGCATGGTGGCTCTAACTGGGTAGAGCAGACATCACAGGTATCAACGTCACAGTCTTGGCATTGGTCACTCATTTAGGGTTGCCTCTAATTTCTGATTGACCTCAGCCTGTTTAGCAGCTGTTACTGATTCATAGATTTCTATGATGTTGAGGATGTCTTTGATTGCATGGTTGTATCCAACTTCACGTTCACTAATGACAGTCTCTAACCTCAGAGACCTGATGGTGGTCCTGATGCTGTTTAGTGTCATGTTGCTTCCAGTGGTTACTAGGCCCATTAGTGCCTGGTCGTTTATTGACATTTCATTTCCTCTAATTCTGTTAGTAATAAGTCGATTGCTTGGATTTTGTTTTTCCAATAGCCCTGAGTTATAGCTGAGAGCGATTGAGCGAACCACAAATCACGATGCTTATTGAGTAGATCTATTACTTCATCTAATGTCTCGAAGCGTTGATTATTGCGGTTGAACCTAACGGTGTCTGCGAATAGTTCTCTGGTCATAACTAGAGGGTCTGTCATGTTTTCACATAGGCATTTAGTCATTTGGAGTGTTCCTCGCAGCTGATTAGGTTTTGTTCCTCTGATGCTGTGTTGTTCCAGCATGGTTTGGATTGCGGTGATAGAGCCCAGATAATGCCTGTCAGGATAACGCCGATTAGCACTAGGTTCAGGATGAATATCGCCCATTCTGATTTAGTTAGCTTGCTCATGCGCTTGCCCTGTCACTAGGTAAATTATCTTTTGTATTGTTCCTGCACCTGATGAACCTCGTTTATGTAATACAAGTTCAGCATTGAGGATGTCTAGGATTCTACGTCCCTCAGTTTCCATGCCTAATTTGAATGCAGTATTCGCGATAATGGCAGTTTTCTCTGCAACCATTTTGGCTTGATTTTGTGATAGATCGTTAGTCATGTAATTTGCCCTCTCTACCTCTCCAAAGATTTTCCATGCTATTGAGTTCTTGCTCAAGTTCTAACAAAAGAATCTTTTGTTTTCTAGTTAAAACTTCCTCATGCAACTGGTATTGAATCCAACTATGAACATTGTTTAATGCTGAGTTCCAACCTGTTACCAGTATTTTGTCTGCTTTTGCCTTTGTGATTTTAGTCATTTGCTATCCAAACTCTTGCACTGCGACCAGATGCGGTTTTGTTGATTCCCATAATGCGGACTCGACCTTTCATGTGGAGATGGTTTCTCCTGGTGCGAATGCCTGATGGGCTTGAATGTGGAACTGCTCCAAGGTTCATAGCCTCCTGGTATGCAAGCACTAGGTCCTCGTCATTCATTGGTAACTGCAGTATTGAGAGTATTGATTTCTCGATTGCTGACAGTTTGATTCCGTCTAGTGATGCAGCTGCTAGGTGGGATGTTATTGGATCAGTGGTTCTAGCGTAAGCGTTGCTCATTAGCGTCTCTTTTCGTTGATTAGCTGTGCGACAGAAAATATCCATAGGCCACCGATGATGATGGTTAGTGGTATGCCAATGTTTGGGTTGCTGTCTTGTAGGTCAATCAGTTTGTTGATGCCGAGCACTATTAGTGATGCTCCGAGTATCCATTTAATCATTTGTTGCCTCTCTTGTAAGTATCCAAGGTGGTTTGGATGTTCTAATGCTAATGCCAGCGTTGGCACAATACAAGTATCAGACACGCCCTAAATTGTAACAATTAGATATCGTCATCCAGAGGGTCATAGATGGCTTGAAAGCCTAAAGCAATGTCAGTGTTGGATAGAGCAGAACTATCTCTGCCATCAGCCTTGACAGGCTTATCTGAATGTTTATGTGTCCTACGCCAATTCTTTACCAACTCCACCTGATTAGGTAGATCTGATTCAAACTCCGCTCCACAGGAACACACTTCACGAATCATGCTTTTGGATAAATCTCTATCTCAACACCAGAATCCCCAGTCTCAGCTGCGTAAATCTTATGTGCCTTTATAGAAACAATTTGACCATCATTAGCCAGGAGACCTGATTGCTGTAAAGAATCGCCAACCCCTCTAATCAACTTATCTAAATCTGGTGCGCTGTTTGGGTAACGTCGAGATACTGATTTAGGTCTAGGCATGTGGAAAGTCATGTAAACCGTCACAGGTCCAAGGATGGGGACATCATTCTCGTTAGCTACTAAAGTGCAAGCCATCAGACAAGTGTCCCTCCACCCTGGCAGTTTTTTAGAGCTCTCAAACATGATTGCTTTACCGTTACGGACTATGGCAGTTTTTGACCCTTGCGGTGCTGGTTCTCCGTAAACCCTGATTTTCATTTTAGAAAGGTGCTTGCGCTGTGAACTCTGTAACAGGTTTAGCTGCTACTGGTTCGCCTTTAGAGATTACTTGGTAACGTGCTTCGTTGATGAAATGTTCTACTACTGCAATCTCTTGACCGTCTTTAGTGAACTTGCCATTCTTTGTTCCGAGTTCTCCAGTGAACTCGACAACATCATCCTTAGCTAGATCGCTAGGTGTGTCCAACCAGATGGTCCATGCACGTTTCTTAGTTAGTAATTCACCTTTGACTTTGATGCTGTAAGTTTCCCAACCGTTGATGACCCTACCTCTGTAATCGCCATTCTGTGCAACTGATGAAACGTGTAACTGAACTGATACTTTAGCCATGTTATCCACAGGCCTCTCTCTTAATAATTTCTTTTGTTTTTATATGGTTTTTTATATTGTTTAGTTAAGTGACATTAGTGTCACCGTATTGTGTCTTAGATGTCACCGTGTTTGACCATGGATGTCACCATTTAAGACCTTGAATGTCACGTGTTTTGGAAGTTATCCACAACCTCAAACTTAGGCACGTTATCTCCAAAATTGCGATGATACAAACCACCCTCACAGTCACTAGGACATGGAACATTTATCCAGTAACGGTTAGTTCTATGGCCACCATAAGATTTACCCTTATGACGATCTATGTCAACCTCACCCGATTCCTCCAGGACTGCAAGAGCTCGAATGACCTGACGTTCTGAAACACCTGCATAAGTAGCAAGTCTAGGAATAGATGGCCATGCACCACCATTACCAGTTTCATCATCATGCCAGGCGATACCAAGTAAAACTAACTTAGGCGTGCCTGAATGATGTGAATGATGAAAAACAGCTGCGACACTCTTAGCCGACATATTTGACCTCCCGTGATTGTGGTGTAAGTATCATAGTGCGACAGGTGGTTGTCGCTTTACGCTCTTTAGAGTGTAGCCCTCTGGTGGACGAGCCTCTCTCTCTGCTAGAGGGCATTTTACTTTTTCAAACCTGTAGCCAAATCGGCTATCTGCTGTAAAGTTTCAGGTGAAATCCCCCGAATAGCCTTAGCACGTTTGTAAATGCCCCGTAGAGCCTCGATGTCCCCGTTTTCGTATGCTAGGTGGCTTTCAGCCATAAAGTCCTCTACGGGCCTTACAGGGCTTTTTTGAGGTATCTCGTTCCTAGTAGCAATTCTTTTAGTCGATGTTCCCAAAACCGCCGAGATGGCACGTCCCCATGCTGAGGTCTCTGCATTCATTACCTCGGAGTCACGCTTGAAACTAGATGTTCCAGGCACAGGCTCCCACGCAGTTCCATGTCCAGGAGTGATGTCCTCTGGTGATCTGTAAGCAGCTGCAGTATAGACAACCCAAGACTTACCAGCGAAGTCAATAAAATCTAATCTCACTTGCTGGAGTGAACCCTCAGGATACTTCTCTTTAAACAGTTTTAGCCTCTCAGCTACATCAACATAATCGTCAACATTCCAACCCATTTTAGCCTCTCTTAAATACAATAAATGGACCGCCAGAACCTCTGCTCTGGAGGGATATTACTTTCTCGCCTTGGTAAGTTCCGACTTTGATACCGTCCATCATGGCAAGCACTTTAGATTTCAACAGGGTTAGTCTTTCATCTGCTGAATCAAACTCCTCTTTTGCTCTCATTAGAGCAGGGTAGAGTTCCCCTAGTTCAATGTCCCCGTCATAAATACCCTCAGAGAGCGTCCTGACAGTTTCATAAGTTGACTTACTTCCATCCCATTCAGGTTCAGTCCTCGACTCAATACACTTTAGAAACTCAATACCCTTAGCCTCTAACTCAGCTGCATAATCAGCGTCATAAATAATTTCATGTTCAACCAATTCGCCATTAGCAACAGCAACTAAAACACCACGCTTGAGACCTAAGACATGCAGATACCACATGACCTGATCTAGATAGTGAGGTGGTAGTTCATTCATCGGGTTACGAGAGAACTTGATTTCCAGAATGCCTAGAGAACCATCAGTCCATTCAATAAAAGCATCAGGGTTAGCTTTGAACATTGGGTTAGCAACTGACTGCCAAGTCCCTGTGTTATGAGCGGTCAACCAATCTTTATTTTCCTCAACCCAGAGGTCCTGAATAGGTTTCTCAAATGCGGTTCCAAGTTTCATGGCCATAGATGGACCATTAGAATCTCTAGGCAATTCTCCCAGGTATTCGTAGTAGGCAGTGTAAGCAGAACGCCAAGGGTTATGACCCATAAGGGAGCCTATAAGTGAACCAGCAACGCCCTTGCGAGCGTTATGCCAATCTAAAGAATCATGCTCAAAATAGCCGAGGAGTTTGGCAACGCCAAGTGCCTCTATCTGGTGGTCGATAGTCATAGAACTACTCTATGCCATTACTCCGATTTATTGCTAGTGCCTAGCGTGTCTTTAGGGTTTAGGACTCTAATCATCACAGGGATGAAAGAGATCCAGATAGCGTTGCCGACAGTCAACCAGTCCTGTGAGTCAAATAAGAATGGCAGTTTACCTATGGCAAAGATGGCTGTCAGGGTTGTTGCCAGGAGAGAGCGGAGATAACTTTGTAGAATCGGGTTCATTTTTTTCCTATCTTGGGCAACCACAATAAAGGATCCTCAACTGGCATGGTTGCTAGATGCTCAGTTTTACCACACATGAGATGCAGATGCGGTCCAGATGAAGCTGAACCAGAATTACCTGAATGACCGATAATATCCATTTGCTTCACTTGCTGACCCTCTTTTACTTCAACTTTATCTAAATGACAGTAAGCAAATACTCTAACTTTTTCGGCGGTAACATAAGTTCGCAGCTCGACTACATGGCCAAGAATGTTTGAATGATAAACCTTGACGATAGTTCCACGTCCAATGGCTTTTAGAGGTGTTCCAACTGGCACGGTGTAGTCAAGCCCACGGTGAGGTCCTAAACCTAATGCTTTACGTTGCTCCGAATGAGTGCCAAACAGATCGTTGATATGCGCAGGGCTAAGAGGATGTATAAGAGTTGTCATTAGAACCCAATATGCACTGCGATACCGACAGCAAAACGAGTGTTAAGGTTCCATGGATTAGGTAAACTGCCGCTATTAGTTCCAGCTAAAGATTGTGCGCTAGATGAGGGAATAGTATTTTGTTGAGTTAGAGCATGAACCAAAGGGTTACCGTTACCAGTGCATAGAAGCACCACCAATCCAGTAAGAACACCCGTATCAATTCCAGAAGCTTTTCCTACAAGCCAATATAAATTACCTGCGGTCATAGAAATAGACAAACCAGTCACACTTCTAATACCAGTCACGTCACCTGTTACGGTTCCCGAAGCAAGTAAAGCGTTTGGTTGTCCCGAACTTGTAGAGTCATAGCAAGCCAAAGTGAAAACAACATCAGATTTAGCTGTAGTTACGTTTACCGCTAATTTAGTAAAAGTCTGGTTTTTAGTTGCGTAAAAAGGTATTGCGTAAGCCACGGCTTGCGCTGGAGTAGATAACCCCAAAGCTGCGGTAGGCGTTGTATACCAGTTGCCAGAAATGTAGTCACGTGCAATAAGACCACCCGAGCTAGTTCCGTTAGTGCCATTAGTTCCGTTAGTGCCATTAGTTCCAGCTGCGCCTGTAGCACCTGTAGCACCTGTTGGTCCTGTATCCCCTGTAGGTCCTGTAGCACCTGTTGGTCCTGTAGCACCTGTAAGCCCTGTGGGCCCCGTAGGTCCTGTGGCTCCTGTAGCACCTTGAATACCCTGCGGACCTGTTGCCCCTGTAGGACCTGTAGGACCTGTAGCACCCTGTGGACCTGTAGCACCTGTTAAACCTTGTGGCCCTTGAGGCCCTGTTGGACCTGTATTACCTACAGCAACCAGAATTAGTAAAACTGGATGGCTATTGGCGAAGTTTGTAGTTCCAGTTCCAGCCGAATCAATTAGAGTTACTGGATAGTTGTCCCAAGTTGAGTTATAAGTTGGACTGCCTGAAACTTCCCATTTCTGGTAATTAGCAGAATTGTTTTTATCCTGGATGATTAGATAGTCACCTTGGTTGATTAGATCTAGGAATATGCTGTCATCCTGACCATCTGAATCAATATGACTGACTCGCAAAGCTGTAGAACTAATTTGAGTTGAGTTATTCCAACCCAATTGGTTACTCGTAGGATCACCAGACGTAGTGTTAGTTCTAGTCGAATAGTGGTAGTGAGTTGCAGAACCACCAGAGGCACCAGTAGCACCAGTATCACCTTTTACACCTTGAGGACCTTGAGGACCTGTAGCACCAGTAGCCCCAGTCGCACCAGTCGCACCAGTAGCACCAGTATCACCCTTTAGACCCTGAGGTCCCTGCGGACCTGTAGCACCAGTAGTTCCAGCAACGCCTTGAATACCCTGCGAACCAGTAGCACCAGTAGCACCAGTAGCACCAGTAGATCCAGTTGCACCAGTAGCACCCGTCAAACCTTGAGGACCTTGGTCACCCCTGGCAAAATAGACTCTCGCATAAATAGAATCAGGGACAACCACCTTGACCGATGGAGGACTAGCAACTACAACATTTACAATCATTTGACTATTTCTGGAGTGACTTCCACTTGACCGCGAGCCAAGGTCATTACCTTAGATGTGGATGTTTGAGTAAGTTCAAGAGCCCAGACATAATCGGTCTTAGTAAGAGTCGCAGTCTGAGCAGGTGTGAACGAAAAGGATACAGAATTAGTTGCAGTGTTCACAGTAGGAACAATGTCAATCAGAGCTGTAGTTGATGGGTTTTCTTTGACCTGTAACTTGGCAGTCCACCCAGTTAAAGAAATTGCAACACCATCGCTGTCAGTAGGGTAAAACGAGCAATCCCCAGAGACACTAGGAAACGTGGAGCCAGCAGTAACATACAAATCAAACTGACCATCAGTAATGGTGAAAGTCTCACTCAACGTCTGCAACCTCTACAACAGGCTCCTCAACAGCTGCAACATCGTTGGACGGAAATACAGGTTCATCGAGAATCTCTACGTTGATCCAGGTAGTTACTTTTGGTGCTAATACAGGCTCTTTTGCCATTTATTTATCCTTTGTTAGTTTGTCGAACTCGGCTTTTAGTTTTACATGCTCTTTATGGAGACTCAAATACTTGTCACGCCATAAATCTAAATCTACTTTTAAAGCGTCAATCTCTGCTTTTAGTTTATCTAACTGCTCAAACATTTCTGCTCTTAGACGCTCCTCAACGCTGATGGACTGCCCTCTACGAGTAGATAAGTATTTCAGTAGGGTTGATAATCCTGTGCCTCCCAATAGCCCTGAGACAATAAGCAACCAATTCCTATCGTCCATTAAATGCCTTTCCAGAGTCCAAGGTTCATCTCCCAGTGATCTGCGGTGATATTATGGCCGATTCGTGTAATCAGGTAAAGTTCCTGGAGTGTTGTATAACCTGTAGCTGCAAACTCAATCTGAATGTTTTGACAAATGTCCACGTTAGCGACAGCACTTATTTGACCATCTCTGCGAATAGCTGGGACACTTACAAACTTTATAGATTTAGGCGAAGCAGCGTCCGAAACAGTGGAAGCCCAAGCACCTAATCCCGAAATGCCTGTGTTGTCAAACTCGACAACAAAATCTCCAGCTTGGGGACCATAAGACGTCACTGATGAACTATTAGTTGATACCACTGAGACGCCTGTAAGTTCTCTGGTAACTTTTACTTTATTTACGATTGCGTCCGAATCATAACTTAAATCCATAGCATCCATGCAGACGTGCGCGGAACTGTTTGAATGAACGTTGCTAATCGTTAGACTACCACTAGACCACGCCTCACCTTGCAGAGAGTTTATGTCTGTTCTAGTTGCATATTGGAGGATACTTGAAAAACGGTTAGACCAACACCATCCTAATTCAGCATCTAAAAATTGGTTTAGAAGTTCTCCCGCTATAATTTCATCCCAACCATTATCGGCTTGAGTCGTTCCAGAACCACCAGAAAGATACTGCGAAATTGACACCCTAGAGTCGATAGCATTTACAGCAGAGCTAAGGTTAGCCATGCAGTTCTTGAAACTTTTCTGATTAGTAGTGCCAGTAACTACATAATTTGTCAATCTTGTATTTAATAAAACTTTCATCAAATCATTAGCAGTTATTGTGATATCTAATTTTCTTGTTTGAGTCACATAATTCATAGAGACATTTTGTATGATGCCATTGAAAATAGTTACCCAGTCAGGTGAATCATAATATTGAATCCTAAAGTTTTGATTACTTTTGTAGGCTGGTGTAGTTAATAAATCACTTAAGGAACTTTTAGAAAGTCTTACAATAGCACTGCTAACATCTGGTCTAGCAAAAACACCTGATTCAACAGTTATTCCCCTATCAATGTCAACTTCATAAGTATCGCTTTGAATTGAAACCCATGTCCCAGATGAGTTTTGAAACTGAACCCTAAGGTCTGTTTTAATATCAAAAACCATTAGTTGACCAAATACTTTCGACCTGTTTTCTTTTCGTAAATACGGATTTCTTTGATAATGTCCGAAGCTGTAATAACCGCCTTGTTGATGTTAATTTCATAAGTAGCATTACCAGCAACAGCAGCCTGAACCTGAGCACTAGCTCCAGTGTTATAAAGACTTTCAGACAAGCCTAAGAATGTGCCAAGTTTAGATCCAGAGGCTAACAATCCCTTAGCAACAATGTTTCCCTGAGCGGGCCCCATAGCAATAAGCTCATTTATAGTATTTTCCTTAACACCCTTGTTTCTAAGTTTCTTTATGTTTTCGGCAAATCCTTTAGCAGCATTAGCGACCCGTCTCATTTTGGCTATAACTACGTCAATGTTAAACACAGAGTATTCATCTTTACCAAAGGTTCCAAAAGCCAAACCAACGCTATCTCTGAAATCCTCTGCAGTAGATTTAACCTTTTTCATTTGCTGATCTAGAGCGTCACGAATCTTTTTAGCAGCTTCCTCAATAGCCTTTTTCTTTTCCTCTGCAGCATCCAAAAGGTCCTGAGCAGCTTTATCCTGAGCAGCTTTATAGTCCTCATAACTTTCATAACCCAAAGCAAGATAAGGTTCACCATTAGGTCCAAGACCAGGACCAAAAGGAACAGTAGGCTCTACAAACTGGTTCTCTTCGGCTTCTCTTTGAGCGCGGTTATATTCATCGACACTATCGGCAGAGTTCATCCATGCTTCGGCAAGAAAACCTACAGCAACGATAAGAGCACCAATCCCGGTAGAAACTAGAGCAATTTTTAGAAGCTTTGTTGATGCAGTCGCAATTTTAGTAGCAATTTCATAAGCCTTGACTGCCAAGGTAATTCCAGCCCATGAGACTTTAAGGAATATTAAGGCCGCTAAAACTGCTTTGATAGCACCTAGATTACCTAAAATAAATTGAGTAGCATTAGAAATTAGAAAACCAATACCCTTAAAGATTTCGGCGATTTGCTTTAGGTTTTCTTGGCCTTTAGGGCTTGCTAAATAATTAGAAAACTCCTCAAGTGCTGGCAGTAATGAAACACCAATAGTTTCCTGCAGTTCTGCAAAGATAATGCTCAGACGTTTGAATGGATCGTTATTAGCTGCAGTGACAGCTGCACCAGCAAACTTTTGGTCAAGTCTAGCCATAACGTCACCAGTAAGAGAGATACCTGGCACCAGTTTCTTTAAAGCCGAGGTCTGACCTGTATAAGCCTTGCTCAACGCTGAGGTTACAGTGCCTAAATCTTTAGAAGTTCCAGCACTAACATTCAGAGCAGTATCCAAAAGTTTCTGACCAGCACCAAGAGATCCAGTTGCTAAAACGGTTTTGGCCAGAGCGGGACGGAGGTCGTCGTCGAGCACACTAACAGAAAGTTGAGTTGTCTTGATGTAATCCTCAGCCGAAGCGATTTGAGCATCAGTCGCATAAACAGTATTGCGCAGAGAGTTCGCTAAAAGTGCTTGGCTTTTGATATCGTCAGATGCAGCTTTAGCCGAATCTTTCATAAAACCAGCAAGTTTAGCAAAACCTAAACCAAGTCCAACCGCTCCAAGAGTCTTAGACATCTGGCCATTTAACGTCTTAGTAGCGTTAGTAAGTTTCTTGAAATCGTTGACTACAACTGCAGTAGTTTTAGAGAGTTTGTTATTGCCAATAAAGTTGACGACTAAGTTTTGTGCCATTACTGTTTCTCTTTCAACTTCTCTGCTATTACTCTAAACTCTCGCAACGTCATGGACTTAGCCTCAGTAAGACTTAATCCTGCATGGACTACCATGAACGCTACTCTTTCTGCCGAGGATTCGGCAATTACTCTTTTGGGTCGTCAGCACCTAGGAACAAAGCTTGAGCCTCTTTCATAGGAATCTTGCCAGCCTGTTCAATGGTGTAACTTGGGTCTACACGTTTCTTGATAATAAAGATGATGGCTTTTAGAGCTTTACCTTTAGCCTGACCTGCGTCCATAAGTTGATCTATGGATGTGCCTGTCAAAAGTTCAATGGTTTCAACTTCATCAAGAGTTAGTGTTTCGAAATCAAATTGCGCTGTGGTTGTCATTTAATTACTTCCTGGTAGTTTGTCGATTGCTTCTCGCATGAGTTTCTCATAGTTCTGAGTAATCTCCTCTTTAGTGTATCCCAATGCATCATGAAAGAATGGTTGCGGTTTAATGCCACGGTAAGTGCCTGGCTTAAGTGTTCCTCTATGAGCATGAGATACAACAGCCCATCCCCAGTGAATAGGGTTAGCATAAGGTGCACGTTTACCACCAGCCTGAACACTGGCTCCGTATTGAGTCCTCTTGGGTCTCGCAGTCGAAGCCAGTATTCCAGTCCTGACAGGTATCAAAGGTTTAGCAGCTTGAATAAGGATTAACGCAGCTTGATAGCCGGGTTCGGTTAGAACCTCTTTGCTGGCACCAAGTTCACGCATAGCCTTAATAGTGAGCCCTAAGCCCTCTACCGATACCATCTCACCTTTTGCAAGGTTAGACATTTTGTTTAGGCGGCAGTCTTTAGTGTTACACCATAGTAAACAGGTGGAGTAGTGCTTGGAGTGTGAACGCTGTTTAGAACAGTCAAACTCACTGAGAACTTCACGACGTCACCAGAGTTTAGGCTTAGAGGAGGCAACTGGTCAAAGACGACTGAACCTGTGTAATGAGGTTGAGATGAGCTTGCAACAGCGTTGCCATGAGGTGCCACAGTGAATGCAACAGTGGTTCCGTAGTTAGCCCAGAGCAGACGGTAAAGAGAAGCTGCATCGCCTGAGGTTACACCATCAAGTTGCAGTTTCCATTCTCCGCCAGGACGAACTTCACAGAATGTCTGAACATCACCAGAGGCATCGCCAAGAGTAAGTTCGACTAGGTTTGCGTCACAACTGTAATCAGTTGATCCAATTTTGAAAACAATGTTAGTTGCTTTAATGCGGGTTGATGTTGCCATCGGGTTCTCCTTTTAGAGTGTTATGGATAGGTCAAGGTTTAGATCAGAGGCCAGATACTCAGCACTATTAACACCTAAACGATAGGCAGGATTAACAGATTTAAGAACAGCATAACCAAGGTGTCCGATAGCGGAAACCGTTTGAGCAATAAGAGCATCGAGAGCCTCAGTGGCCTCCTCATTAGTTGCAGTCATAGCAACCAAAGTTAGAGTCAAACCAAGTCGATACTCAGAACCTACAGTCTCAGCAACCAGGTAAGGTGAGCCACCAGAAATAATTACGATAGGTGGAACTACACGCTCTGGAACATAGTCCAAAACTTCCAAACCTGCATTCTGCAAGTCCAGTTGTAGTTCCGCTTTAGATGCGGTTATTTCGTTGGTCACAGTCCAGGTCCTGTAAACGGTAGAAGCATCTCTCTAGCTGCATTCATAGGGTCTTTAGCGATTCTCACTACTGAGCCTAAGTCTGCAAATTGAGCGACACCATTTGGAGCGGAGCGACGGTGGAACAGTTCTGATGCGCACGATAAAATCGCACTATCCAGAACATCAGTCGGAACCCTAGAGGAACCAACAAACTTAGCAACCATTTGATTAGCGGAAGCCAAACAAGAGTCAACAAAGTCTGAGACCTCTTTAGTCCCAACATAGGCTCTAAACTGCACCACCGTCACTGCCATGAGTTATTAGGCTCCAGTGTTGATTTTGATGATTGCACCCTCGAACGGGACAGCAATAGCTGCATAACCGTAAACAGAGTAGAAATCGCTAAGAGTTGTGACATCTGATGTTGACAAACGTGCAGGGTTTCCAGCTGATTCGTAGGTAGTCAAAGCCAGTGAGTTTGCAATGTAAGCAACTTTGTCTGAGATTGATGGGTCAACGATAATTGGCAAACCTAGCAGAGATCCCTTTAGACCAGGAACGTTTGCGTTTCCAATGTTGTTTACACCAGCACCATCCTGAGTTACTACTGGACGACCATTTGTGTCAACAACCGAGATTAGACGCTTGTAGGCAATAGTTCCACAAACAATGAACTCAGGTGATAGACCTGTGTTTACATAAATCATGGAAGCTGCGTCAGCGATAGCACCGATAACACCAGCTGCAGTTAGCGCAGATGCGTCAACTGTTTTGCCAGTGAAGTTTAGAGCTGCAATAACAGCAACAAAGTCGGTGTTCATTTTCTTTGCGTAAGCCAAAGACATTGCCTGGAATGCTACGTCTAGGTAGTTTACAGTCGAACGCTCAACAGCTTGCTTGCTCAATTTCACATAACCGCCATAAGTCGATACAGCAACAGAAACGGTGCTTAGAGCCACGTCTCCAGTAGATAGAGCGGTGTTCTCTGTAGTCTGCTTGCCGATAGCAATGGTGTTGGTGTTAATCTTTGCGTATTCAACGCTCAGACCAGTAGCAGGTAGAGCACTCATGCTGAAAGCAGCAAGTGTTGGACGACCTGAGTTGATTAGGCTGTTTACAAAGCCCACGAATGCAGGACGTAATGCAACGTCTGCAGATGTAGCTGCACGGAACAAGTCAACAGCATCGCTGTCACCTGATATAAGTGCTTTTGCGTATTCACCCTGAGAGCGGAACTTGCCCTCGGTTGAAACGCTGATTGCTGGAGTCTTTACCAATTCAAGTTCTCTGCGGATTTCAGCCACTTCGTCTTGAACAGCACGGACGTCCAATTCCATGTTTTCAGACATGTTGGTTTCCTTTGTTCGGATTGAATCCGCTACCACCTCGGCAACGGTTATTTCTTCCTGGCGAACTTCAGAGACTGATGCCCCTGCGAACGCTGGAAAACTTACTAGGCTAACTTCTTTAAGGTCAACCAATGTTCTAGTCACTAGAGAACCATCTCTGGTCTGCTCTAAAGGCATAAAGCCAACTGAGAACTTGTTGATAACACCATCTTGCAAAAGTGTGTAAGCCTCTTGGCCTCTAGGAGTGTCAGAGATCATGGCACGGATTTCAAAACCTGCCTCAGTATCTGTACCCTCAAGAATCTTGCCGATAGGTTCTGAATGTTGCCAAAAGAGTTTGACATTCTCAACAGATCTAATTGCACCCGGAGCAAACTTTTCCTGATACGAACCAATGTCAGCAACTTGGTTATATGGAACAGCAATTCCAACTACTTCTCTAGTTTCTGGTTCTAAGCGAACTTCAAAACTTCTAGTTTCCATTTGTGTCATTTGAAAGACCTTCCTTGTCTCTTACTTCCTGAACAGTCATAAAGCCTGCACGGAGAGCAGTTTCCCACATGTTAAAACGGTTAGCCATATCAGCTCTAAATAGGCCCTCAAAGTTGAACTCAGTCCTAGTTCCTCTAGGTAAACATTCACTTAGAGCATCCGAGATTGCATCGGTATAAGCCATAAGAGTGTGACGATAGAAAACTTGGTTCTCGTCCTGTAGATTGCTGTAAGTGTCTGAGGTTCCATCTACACCAGTCAAAAGTAGTCTCGCAGGAACACCAAATAGTCTGGCAATACCTTGAACCTGTTGCATGTTTACGTCAGTAAACAAAGCGTCTCTAGGGTTTAGTTGAACAGTCTGCCATTCAAAGCCCTGACCTAAAACAGCAACTTTACGCTCAGATTGCTTGGCATGCCATCTCTCAGTGATGTCATTAGCGTCCTCAGCACCAATAGGCTTATCAGTCTTTAGAATGCCTGTCGGAATGCCACCTTGAGAGAACCAGTTAGCTGCAAAGTTTCTAAGGTCAAGAGCAGCTGCAACATCTTTGTTACATGCGTCAATAGGTCCTAATGAGCGCAAATACCCTGCTCTAGGGAATAGTTTCAGATGTTGGATGTCAGATTGAGTTGTCTGAACAATATTGGAGTTAGTTATCTGGTAGTCGTAATAAACCTTGCCATCAGGTTCAGAACGAATCGTCACTGCGTTAGATGGAATCAAAGTTAGATTATTTACTTGACCATTAGATCCATAAGATTTAAGCCAAAACGCATTACCGTCAAGTGCCAGGCTAACTACAGTTTCAAACAAAAAGTTTCTGCGAGTGTCTGCATAGTTAGGCTTATTTACTAGAACAGGGTTCTCAACAGGAACCTCAATACCAGTCGCATATCTGTAAGAGTTCAGAGGCATCTTAGAAATTGGTGTGGCAATGATTTGAATAGACCTATAAACAGCTGTAAGCGTTAAAGCCTGGTTCTCTCCAACAGAGTAGTCAGACCGGGTAGGCCAAACTGGAGTAGTAGCACGTTGTTCACGGTCCCTACCCAAAAGCCTGTCAAATAGATTTGCCATTAATCAAAAACGTATAGCACACTCACGACAAAGTCAAAATACTTGATGCTCGAAGTTCTGGTGTGTCGCAGAAACATAAAGTGCCATAATCGTTGCCATTAGAGCGTCAATATCTCCAAGAGATTCTTTGCGACTAATCAACCAAGTCTCACCAGTGTATTTAGCAATACCTTTAGGCGATTGAAGCTGTAGTAATGGATCGTTGCGATGTTTGATTGTTCCAGCGGTGAACATGGCATAGACAGTTGAGCAAGCGGATGAAATCTCTTTAGTCCATAATTGCCAGAGCGGTAGCCCATCCAGTTTTAGACGTTTCGCCAAGTTAGGTAACTGCCTATCATCAAGAGTTATAGCAATAACGTTTCCACGCTCATAAAGTTCTCGCACCGCTGTATAAAGTTGCTGTTCTGTAGCACCTGCAAAACCTCTAACCAATTCAGTTTCATAAGTGCCATCCTCACATTTGCGAGCAGCTGCGATTGTGGCATATTCCCAATTCTTAGTTCTATCAACTGAGATGATTACATCCTTTTGCTCAGTGATACCATCTCCAGAGGCTTTAGCAAATAGGTCTGATGGAATCCATGATTGCGATGTTCCAGATATGAACTGATTAAGTCGATAACGTCTAGCCTCATGGTCTGGAATGCTTCGAATGTCTGACAGCACAGTCCCTAAATCTAATCTCCCAGCGTCAATGCTAGGGTTTGCCATCTTGAGTGCTAAAGGTTCATCAACCTGCGCACCGTCAGGTGCTTGCCAGCAAAAGAAACCAAAACGCTCTAAATCAGTATCGCCCTGAGACGCTGAGGTTCCTAACTTGTATAGATCTAAAAGTGTTTCACTTGACTGGTCTCCAGCGGTAGTAATACCAATGACCATTCCATCTTTACGTTGAGCAGTTCCTAAAACTGCAGCTGACCACATACCTCGTTTAGCAAGGTGTAGTTCATCAAAGAGACATAGAGACATCGGGATACCTTGGAGAGCTGCTTCCTTAGCTGCTTTGACGTCATAACGTCCAGAACCATCCAGAGTAGTAATACCTCGTTGCTCAGTTGCTTTTTTAAAACGTTTTCTCAGGTATTCGTTGTTTTGGATGGTAAATAGGACTCGACTGTAAATGATTCGAGCTTGGTCTGTCGATGATGCCAGGGAGATTACGTTAGCACCTTGCTGATGAAGCAAAAGTCCATAAACGCCGAGAATGGCCCCTAATAAACTTTTTCCATTTTGACGTCCCATGGACACCACTATTTGACGATAACGAAGTTGACCTGGATAGTTTGGATGGTTGTCAGGATACCGCTCCAGCATATGCCTCAGTAACCACTTTTGCCATTCATCAAGTTCTAGGCCATCAGGTTGCTCAGGTGACTTCCATGCCAGCCTAACCAGTTCAATTAGTTTGTCACCATCAGTAGGAAACCTATTACCTCGATACTGCAGAGGACGTGTCCAGACAGCAGGAAGCCTAACACCGTTCCTAAGTGTTTTCATCGTTTGAGCAGGGCCTCTAATGGATCAGAATGACCGGTATCGCCGATAGAACGTTTTAGCTCTAAATAAGTTTTGCGCAATTCGGCAGCTGTAGACGTGTTTGCTTTAGTGTCAAAATCTAGGGCCAGTGCCAGGCAGATTTGAGCCAAAATCTTTTGGTCTAATGTCAGGTCTAAACCTTTCAACCAACTATCTAATGCATCCTTGACCATTACAGTCCTCTCTCTCTGGATAATTTACCCAATCGGTCTTAATGAAAAA
>Ga0304730_1001559_pt1 | contig 17101 bp, 12 predicted proteins | sample M_130628_MF_Meta_FD_190474 | JGI IMG/M metagenome (GOLD analysis project Ga0304730, IMG submission 190474) | Freshwater microbial communities from Lake Montjoie, Canada to study carbon cycling - M_130628_MF_MetaG (v2) (version 2) | ecosystem: Environmental > Aquatic > Freshwater > Lake | place...
GGAAAGAGGTCTTTGCAGTGGAGTTGGAGGCGGAGGATCTGGGCGAACCAACGAATCAGACAGGTGGCTTCAGCGTGCGGGTGTCGCAGCCTGAGATTGTTATCGAAGATGTGGAGATCAAGGTGCGGAAGGGATCGGTTCGTGGGAAGAGGGAGGGATGGATGAGTCGACCGGATGTGGGGTTGAGCGGGGTGAAGTCGGGCGAATATTTCCGGAGAATGAAGTGGTTTGGGTGCGAGGCAGCTAGTGGGATAGGAAGATTCCGTTATGAAACGAAGGTGGCAGATTCGGCACAGGTGGTGACTTGGGATGAGGCGGAGCTGTTTTTAGCGGTAGCCCCGAAGTTGAAGTCGGATCGGCATACATTGCCGCTGACGCTTTCTTTCTCCATGTCTCCTGGGCGGCTGGAGCTAGGTGGGTTAACGGGGGTGGCCTCGGCCGGGGTGGAGCTGGTGGAGGGGTTGCTGGGGGGTGGCGACGATAAGGAGGGGAAGAAGTTGATCGCGGATGTGGCTCCCTATTTGAGGAAGGCGGTGCCATCGGTCAGTGCGTTGCTGGCGGAGATATCGGAGGGACGGTTCTCCCTGTTCTCGATGGAGGGATTCCTTGTTCTTCTTCCGAAGGGACTAAAAGGGGGTGGGGAGGAGAATGGGCCTATGGTTCTTTTAGAGTGGCAGGAGAAGGAACAGGTTTGGCGGGCTAGAATAAAGAGTAAATTAGATTGGAGAGGGGTGAAGGTGGGGCAATTTAGCTTCGGGATTGAAGTCAATCCCCTACAACAATAGTTGCAAGTAATTGTTCATTAAAGACATTTCGCTTTTAAATCTGCTTAGAACAAGCAATTCATGCGATGAATAAGAGTCTAAGTAGTTGTAAACTATGCATATACGCAAAAAACGCAGGCTTTGGCGGCCTGCGTTTCTTGACGAACACCCTCAGAGACATTCGTAATGCAACTTGGATAGACAGATAAGTTATTAAAACGTTCAAAAAATATTTGTTGACCGAATGTATGGGGGGGGTATGTTTAGAAGGTTCACGAGGCACTTTGGCCAACAATCACGGTGCCATGTGAACATAAACAAACACAAACCAAAGGAGATACTAAATAAAATGATCAAGAATATTACAGCGATTCTTGGCGTGCTTGCAGCCGTGACCAGCTTGTCCCTCGCGGACAGCGCTCCGGAAGCTTCCGCTCAAGATACTAAAAAGATGGTTCAGAACAACTTCGTTGAGACCGCCCAGAAGGGCATCAAGCTCAGCGGATACGTCGATGCCGGTTATGCCTATAACTTCACCGGACAAGGCAACCAGTCGAACGTAGGCGCACGTTTCGGTAGTGATACCGCACAGCGTGGTGACTTCAACCTATACGCGGTCAAGATCGCCCTCGAAAAGGCGTTGACCTCCGAGAACAAAGCTCAGGCCGGATTCCGGACTGACGTGATGATCGGTGAAGATGCTTCGTACTTCATCAATCGTACGGCTCAAGGCGTAAGCAACACCAACAACAATTCCAACTCGCTCTTCTTGGAGCAGGCTTATGTTTCCATCCGCGCCCCTGTGGGTAACGGCTGGGATTTCAAAGTTGGAAAGTTCGCTTCCATCCTCGGATACGAAGTGATGGAGCGTCCTGCCAACATGAACACGACCTTTGGTTTGCTGTTCAATGTGATGCCTCTCTACTACACCGGCGTATTGTCGTCCTATAAGTTCGACGATTACCTCGATGGTAAGTTGGGCGTGGTCAACGGTTCTAACAGCGATAACAATACAACCACAAACCCGGACGGTGGCGACGGCTGTGCAGTTCTCGCAGCTTTGAACGTGACTGCCCCTGGTGGCAACGCGAACTGGAGCAACAACTTCCAGTACAGCTCGGGTAACGACAATAACACGTCCGTTAGCTCCACAGACACCAGCATGTCCACACAAGCTGCCTCAAGTACTAATCTAGGTGATGTATCAGCCTACACGCTGATCTATAACACATGGGGAAATTGGGCTCCTAAGTTTGCTGATGATAAATTGCTCTTTGCCTTTAATGCTCTCTTGGGTAACACCTCGGGCAGCAGCAGCACTGTTGGCAATATTAATTCAACATGGTATGGAGCTGGTGCATATGCGAAGTATCAGTTTAATGACTGGTTCTCGCTCTGCAGCCGTGGTGAATACCTCGGCAGCAATAACTCGCTCGCTACCGGTAACAATGGTGCAGCTTCGACGCCTTCTGGCACGACACCTACTACCTATGCTACTGGCGAAAGTAACTGGGAATACACCATTACCGCTGGGTTCAACGTAATTGATAACCTGCTCATCCGTGCGGAATACCGCTTGGATTGGGGTTCTTCGATCTACAACAACGCAAACGCGACGACCAACTCTGATGGTCCTGCTCACTACGCGGGTGCTGAAGTTGTCTACAGCTTCTAAAGAATATTTAGAACACAGTTAGTTTAGAAACCCCTCGGAGCCAGTGATTGGGCTCCGGGGGGTTTTTGTTTTTATGTATGGCGACCATTCTTGGTCGAACGGGTACGCGGCGGGCAAGATGCCCGTCCTACACGGGCTTGAGGGTTGAATGGGATTGTAGGGCGACCATTCATGGTCGACAGGTATAAGGCGGGCAAGATGCCCGCCCTACAAGTGGCTAAAAATTGCCAAAAAAATTGGTGTTCGTGATTTGTGATGGAATTGTTAAACAATGCAAAACACTGTAGTTCAGGTAGATGCAGAATATTTGAAGATTCAAAATAGTTGGCACGGATCGTGCTATTTAATAGAATGCCTAGAACATCTGCCAATTGTGTTCTTGGTATGAACGGAGAAATACTTGACCTGTATTCCTTATTCTTTAAAACATTTGGCACCTTCAGACGAGGTTTTGGCCAGTACATGGCTTCGTCTTAAGCAAAACACAAACAAACACAAACAGGAGATACGAAACAAAATGATCAAGAATATTACAGCGATTCTTGGCGTGCTTGCGGCCGTGGCCAGCTTGTCCCTCGCGGACAGCGCTCCGGAAGCTTCCGCTCAAGACACCAAAAAGATGGTTCAGAATAACTTCGTTGAGACCGCCCAGAAGGGCATCAAGCTCAGCGGATACGTCGATGCCGGTTACAGCTACAACTTTACCGGTCAAGGCGGCAACTCACAGGTTAACAGCCGTGTTCAGAGTGATTCCGCTCAGCAGGGTGACTTTAACCTGTACGCGGTCAAACTCGCTCTTGAAAAGGCGATGACCTCCGAGAACAAAGCTCAAGCCGGATTCCGCGTTGATGTGATGATCGGTGAAGACGCCAAGTACTTGGCGAATCCCGCAAATCCTCAACCCACAGCAACTGGCACGACTGCCAATGGAAGCCAAGATTCGAACTATTTGTTCCTTGAACAGGCCTACGTTCAACTCCGAGCCCCAATTGGCAACGGTTGGGACTTCAAAGTCGGTAAGTTCGCTTCCATCCTCGGCTACGAGGTAATGGAACGGCCCGCCAACATGAACATCACCTACGGCTTGCTCTATAACCAGTTCCCCTTCTGGTACACAGGTGTTCTCTCGTCCTACAAGTTCGATGAGTACCTCGACGGCAAGCTAGGTGTTGCCAACGGTGCAAATAGCGACAACAACACGACCACTTCTGGTGGAAGCGATGGCGTGGCCCTCTTGGCCGCATTGAATGTGACCGCCCCTGGTGGAAACGCGAACTGGAGCCATAACTTCGAGTACAGCACTGCGAGCGAAAACAGCTCTGCAAATAGCACTACTCAAAACGCTTTGCCCTCGAATGTTGGCTCAACAACTGCAGCAGGTGGTGCGTGGACCATCATTTACAACTCTTGGGGAAACTGGGCTCCAAAGTTTGCAAATGACAAACTCCTCCTTGCGTTCGATAGCGTTCTTGGAAACACCGCAGGGGCGAATGGAACAAACTCTTCTAACCCAACCACTGGTGCAAACAACACCACTTGGTGGGGTGCTTCGGCCTACGCGAAGTATCAGTTTAACGACTGGTTCTCGCTCATGAGCCGTGGTGAATACTTCGGTGGTGATAACTTAAACAAAATCAACAACGATTTGGGTAATGCTAACCAAAGTGCTGGTTTGAGCTGGTGGGAGTACACGATCACAGCTGGTTTCAATGTGATCGACAACGTTCTGATCCGCGCGGAATACCGCTTGGATTGGGGTGACAACATTTCCGGTACCAACGTCGGTGGAAATGCTGGGCAGCGCAACAGCAGCGGCCCGGCTCACTATGCTGGTGCTGAAGTTGTCTACAGCTTCTAAAGAATATTTAGATCACAGTTAGTTTAGAAACCCCTCGGACGAGAGTGATTGCTCGTCCGAGGGGTTTTGTTTTTACTCATCAAATGGTACGGACGCCTGTCCCAGGCGTCCTAGGACAGCTCGGAGAGCCGTCCGTACCGCCCTAAGTGATTCACTTTCGCTAGACATGAGACTATGTCTCATCTAATTTTCGAATTTGATGTCAACGCTTTCTCTCCTGAAACCCTCCAACCTAGCCAAAGATTTGCCTGCTGGATTGGTTGTTTTCCTAGTCGCGCTTCCTCTCTGTCTTGGAATCTCTTTAGCTTCCAACGCCCCGCTAGCAGCCGGAATCATTGCCGGGATTGTAGGCGGTCTTGTCGTGGGTGCGTTAAGCGGTTCCAGTACTAGCGTTACGGGTCCTGCGGCTGGGTTAACCGCTGTGGTTGCGACACAGATTGCCGATCTTGGCTCCTTTCAGGCTTTTCTTGTAGCCGTTATCGTGGCTGGCGCGTTTCAGATCGTGTTTGGACTCCTTAAAGGAGGATTCCTCGCCTCCTTTTTCCCATCCAGTGTTGTAAAAGGGCTGTTAGCAGCAATTGGGATCATTATCATCTTAAAGCAGCTCCCGCATCTGGTGGGATACGATGCAGACCCGGTGGGAGAAACTGATTTTTGCCAGACGGATCAAAAAAACACCTTCACTGAGCTTCCTGCTGCATTGCAAATGTTTCTTCCAGGGGCGGCAACGATCGGTCTTCTTTCTTTAAGCCTCCTCGTAGTGTGGGGAAAAGTTTCGTGGTTACAGAAATCCCCCGTTCCTGGGCCTTTGGTGGCCGTTTTATTTGGTACTGCGGCGAATCTTCTGTTGATTCAAATGGGGCATCCTTGGGCAATAGCTTCCAGTCACCTAGTTCAGGTACCTGTGGCCGAGGGAACCTCGGGTTTTCTGCAGTTGTTTTGCTTTCCTGATTTTTCTGTGTTGGCCAAACCCGCGCTGTATGGAGCTGCAGTCACCTTAGCGGTGATTGCCAGCTTGGAGACCCTTCTGACGATCGAGGCGGTGGATAAGATCGATCCTCAACAGCGAAAGAGCCCGGCAAATCGAGAGCTATTGGCTCAGGGAGCGGGGAATATAGTGAGTGGTTTTCTGGGTGGTTTGCCGATGACGAGCGTGATTGTGCGCTCGGGAGCAAATTTGAATGCAGGAGCACAGACGAAAATCTCTGCAATCTTCCACGGCGTCCTGCTTCTCGGTTGTGTCGCATTGCTGCCCCGGTGGCTGAATCAGATTCCACTGTGCGTTTTAGCGGCTGTTCTGATTGTGACTGGATATAAGTTGGCGAGCCCAAAGGTGATTGGACAGATGTGGAGTGCGGGCAAGTACCAGTTCTTGCCATTTGCGATCACGGTTGTGGCGATTGTGCTCACGAATCTTCTGACGGGAATCCTTATCGGGCTAGGAATCAGTCTGCTCTTCATTTTACGCAGTAACTATCGCCGATCGATTCATCAAGTGATGGAAAAGCATGTCCATGGTGATGTTCTTCGGTTGGAGTTAGCGCCGCAGGTCAGTTTCTTCAATCGCGCAGCCTTACAAAAAATCTTGATGGAGGCGCGTCGTGGCACAAAGGTACAGATCGACGCGCGGAATTGTGATTTTATCGACCCCGATATTCTGGATCTGCTGACTGATTTCAAGGAAGTCACCTCGAAGGCGCACGGGGTGGAGGTGAGCTTGCTGGGTTTCAAAAAGAAGTATGAAAAGCTGCAGGAAGACCTGACCTTTGTAGACTACTCCAGTCGGGAAGTTCAGCAGTCCTTAAAGCCGGCTGAGGTTTTGCAGATCCTGAAAGATGGACATGAACGATATTTGATCGGTAAACCACTCGTTAGGGATTTGCGCAGGCAAGCTGGAGCCACAGCGCCAGGTCAATTCCCGATTGCCGCCGTTTTGGGGTGTATTGATAGTCGGGCCCCAGTCGAACATATCTTTGATTTGGGAGTAGGGGACGCTTTTGTGGCCCGAATCGCAGGCAATGTGGCTAGGGACAAAATGATTGGGAGTCTGGAGTTTGCGTGCGGTGTGGCGGGAGCCAAACTTCTGTTGGTCTTGGGTCACACTTCATGTGGTGCTGTCAAAGCGTCTGTAGATCTCAAGGTGGCAGGGAAAAGCGCAGCTGAGGCAACTGGATGCGACCATCTGGACGAGTTGGTTGGCATTATCCAAGGATCCATTAATCCTAGCCAGTTGAAGGATTTTTCGACTTGGGCTGATGATAAAAAGAAGGCGTTTGTCGATGAGGTGGCTCGCAAGAATGTCATCAATACGATGAGCTATATTCGGGCAAATAGTGGTATTTTGGATCGGTTGACACGTGAAAATAAGATCATGTTGGTGGGTGCAATTTATGATGTGAACACCGGTAAGGTAGAATTCTTGGATAAGTAAAAATATCGTAAACGATTGTACTGAATCAGGGTTTGATCTCGCAAAAGTGTCGGATGGCCACATAACCTGCCTTGCAACTCGGTTCTGCTTGGCGTGAAATTACTCATGCGCAATCGTTGGAACCTTTATGGCTTTGCCCTTCTTGGATTGGTTTTCCTGGGAATGTCGCTGTATCTAGTTTTTAACCCTGATCGGACTGGGGTTGTTCCAAACTACAGATTCGCATCGAGTCACTGGTGGTTGGGGGAATCGATGTATCCGGGGGGGACTCATGGATTTCTGTATATACCCACATTTGCCGTCCTTTTTACCCCGTTTTATCTGATCCAACCTGCTGTCATTGGGGAGATTGCCTGGCGCTTGTTTGGGTTCGGCCTCTTTGGATGTGGATTATGGAGGCTCTCTTCCATTCTTGATGAGAATAGCAGTGAGCGGAGGGAGTTTCATTCGAAGTTCGCACTGCTTGTTCTGTTAGCTGTACCCGCTTCATTAGCCGCGATTAACAATGGACAAACAAATCTAGCTCTTTCCGCGTCGCTCGTTCTCCTTTGCATTTGCATACGGAGTGAGAAGTGGAACTGTGCTGCGGCATGTCTGACTTTGGCCCTTGTCCTTAAACCGATCTCAGTCGCGCCTTGGTTGTTGGCTTTTGCAGTATTTGCTCCGATTCGGATCCCGCTTCTCGGCGGAGTGGTGGCTATTGGAATCATCGGATTCATTCACCCAGATCCAACATGTGCATGGGGGCAGTGGATCGAATTTGGAGCAAAGCTCATTCACTCCTACGCACCAGTAAACCTGCGGGTAAGCGACCTGTTTGGAATGTTGGAAAAAGCAGGATTCTCAAGGCTACTCCCCTTCAGTTCTTTGTGTCGCATCGTTGCATCGGGTGCAGCTCTTTGGTTCATCTTTTGGAAATATCGGCGTGGTGGCTCCATGAACGGTTCTTGGGGATTATGGTTTTCTACCGCCATCATATGGACCCTCTTTAATCCACGTGTAGAAACGAACAGCTATGTTTTGGTCTCGCCCCTTCTCGCATTTGTTGCAGTCACCTATTGGGAGGGGGTGAAAGGTGAGAGGTGGAAGGGGACAATTCTGTCGATCGCTTGTATCGGGCTCATGTGCGATGGGATGGGGAAGCCGATCTATTTGGCGACCGACGTCTGGTTGAAACCACTGATTGTTTTGTTGGTAAGCCCCTTGCTTTTCCGAATGCCGGAAAGTTGGAAGACATGAGGTTCGGTACGGACGACCCTCCGGGTCGTCCTAGGATGAGCGAGACGCTCATCCGTACCTTTTTAGATGAGCGAGACGCTCATCCGTACCCTCTTTAGATGAGCGGGGACGCTCATCCATACTGCCGATTAGATCACATGATCTGGCAATAGGGGCAGAAGCTTTTTCACCTCTTGCACTCGGTCTTTGGGGCATACGAGGAGGGCATCGGGCGTGTCGACGACCACGAGGTTCTCCGTGCCGAGGAGGGCAATAGGACGACCTCCATGGGCAACAGCGAGGGTGTTTCGGCTTTTTAAGGAAAGCACCTGACCACGGAAGGTGTTGCCTTGCTTATCGGTGGGCAGGTGAGCGGGGAGTGCACTCCATGAGCCTACGTCATCCCAAGGAAAAGCGGCCTGGATGGCTAGAACAGATTTCGCACCTTCCATGATGGCATAGTCGACAGAGATTTTCGGCAGCTTGGGAAATTCCCGCTTTAGGTAGGAAGCATAAGAACCGCGTTTGGGAAACTTTTCGATAAAACGGGCGAGGGCGGGTTGTTGTCGGCGTGCCTCTGCGAGGAAGGTAGAAGCTTTCCAAACAAAGATGCCCGCATTCCACGCATACTGACGGGACTTTAAGAAGGTTTTTGCTTTCGCCAAGGATGGCTTTTCTACAAAGCGACGAACACACAGAAAGGGACCGCCCTTGATTTGAGGCAGGGTCTTTCGACCCAGGTGAAGATATCCGAAGCCCGTTGCGGGGTAGGAGGGTTTGATGCCCAAGGCGACAAAAGATGGGGAGCGGTGTGCGGCACGGGCAGCAGCGGCTAACTGGGCCCGAAAAATCGGGGCCTTTCCGATTACGGCATCGGCTGGGAGGAGTGCCAAGATCGAATCGGGATGGGAGCGAAGAGCAAGGGCTGTTGCCAGCGCTGCGGCAGGGGCGGTATCGCGCTTGGCGGGTTCGGGAATCAGCGAGCTTTTGGGGAAGCGGGGCAGGGATTTGCGAATGCCGGGGATCTGCTCGTGATTGGTTAGGATCAGAAGATTGGAAGGTCGGGGTGCCAGGGGTTTGAGCCGCAGGACAGTTTCCTCGAGAAGAGTTTTTGAGGAGACAAGTTTGAGCAGGTGTTTGGGTTTCGCCTTTCGGCTGAGGGGCCAGAAACGCTCACCAGAGCCTCCAGCCATGATGAAAAGGAGAAGAGGGGGCATAGGCGAAGTTTAAGATGAAGATGGGGTTGAAGGGAGGAGGAATTTTGATGTGGGAGAAGTGGTACGGACGACCCCTCTGGGTCGTCCTAGGATGAGCGGGACGCTTATCCGTACCATTTGCTGAACGGAGTGCAATTCGATATCATTCGCTTATGGAAGTTCTTACCGCGCTGATTGCAGATTCGGCCAGTGATTATCAGGGGAAGCTGTGTGTTTTAGGGTCCTTTGACACCATCTGTGCGAGACAGTACCCCGCGGTGCATCCGCACTGCTCGATTGCTCTCAGGCTTCTTTTTCGTACGGGTGACGAGGGGAAACACACCATTCAGATCTCCTTCATCGATTCGGATGGAAAGGCAATCCTGCCTGAAGGTGGGCCTAGAATTGAATTCAATATGGGAGAACCTCCTGCCCAGGCGTTTTTTTGGAGCCAAAATTTTATCTTCAACATTGCGGGGCTGCGTTTACCAAGTCCTGGGCAGTATTCGTTGGATGTTTTGTATGATGGAAAGATTGTTTCGCGTATCCCGTTGCAGGGGGTTCAGATTCAGCAGCCAGCGCAGCAAGGGTGAAAAAATTACGTACGGACGCCTGTCCTAGGCGTCCTAGGACGGCCGAGTCGGCCGTCCGTACCCAAAATCAAGATCTCTATCCCTTAATCAACTTTGCCGGATTGACGATTCCGCAGCCGTAGAGAGGGTCGAACCCGGCCAAGCCGGCATCGGCGGAGGTGCGGCACAAGTGTCCAATGAGATCCTGCTGGGTGCGGAGAGGCGTCTTTCCTCCTATTTTCCGGTGTTTGGCCAGGGCCAGGGCGACCACGCCGGAGATAAAGGGGGTAGCCATCGAGGTGCCGCTAAGAGTGGCGTAACTGCGAGGAGGATAGCAGGAGGTGATTTCATCGCCTGGAGCCACCACATCCACTTGTCGGCCACGAGATGAGAATTGAGAGAGACGTTTTCGGCGGTCGATCGAACCGACGGCCACCATTTCAGGAAAGCCGGCGGGATAACCCACGGTGTTCAAGTCAGGGCCCTCGTTGCCTGCGGCGGTAATCACGAAGATGCCTTTGGAGATGGCGTGAAGGAGGGCTTGGTGAATTTCTTCGTCAGGTTCTGGGCTGCCCAGGCTCATCGACAGGATGTCGGCCCCAGATTCGATGGCCCATTGGATACCTGCGACGATATTCTGCGAAGTTCCGGTGCCTTCGTCGTTTAGAACTTTGGCCGCGATGATTTTGGATTGGGGAGCGACTCCAACGATTCCGTGGGCGTTGCGTCTGGCGGCAATGATGCCTGAGACATGGGTGCCGTGACCTTGGGCGTCATAGGCGGCGGAAGGACTGCGGGTGAAGTCGCGGGCCTCCAGGATTGCAGGTTGAAGGTCTGGATGTTCGAGGGCGATGCCTGTATCGAGGACGCAGACCTTGATGCCTTCGCCTTGGGTTTCTTTCCAGAGGGGTGGGATGCCGAGGAGTTTGAGGCCCCAGTCGATCGTTTCGGCTGTGGCCAGCATGACCTTGTCCACGTTAAAGGGAGGGAGCCGGTAGATGGGGGAAGGCATAGGCGATTTCATATGCGCTCAGGGTCAGAGCTCAAACTTTAACCTGATTGCAGATACCCCAAATTTTGGCCAGATCCTCGGGCAGGCCAATTGCCTGAGAAATCGTCTCTGTGCCGAAAAGAAAGGACAATTTCGATGAATGTAGGCTGTGTCTAGGCATTTTAGGCTCATTTCTAGTATCTATATCGATATAGTTTATAAAAACATCATCATTTTGTCCATAAATCTTATCATTTACGACGGGAAATCCGATAAATTCGAAATGGGCACGAATTTGGTGGAGTCGGCCAGTCCTAGGGGAGGCCTCAACAAGGCTAATCTCACCGAATTTTGGGTGGGTACGTGTTTCGAGGGTTTTGAACTCGGTCTGGGCAGGGTAAGTGCCTGGTACAACGGCTTGTCGCATATAGATTCGGCTGGGTTGGTGTTTGCCGAGTCGGTCAAGGGGTTGGTCGATCAGACCGGATTCAGGTGACCGCCCATGAACAAGGGCGAGGTACGACTTATTAATATCCCGACGTTGCTGCATTTTGCCAAAGAGGGAGGCGTTCTCTTTGCCACGTGCCACCAGGAGAAGGCCGGACGTCTCGCGGTCGAGTCGACTCACGAGGGAAAGGAATTCATCGGGATACTGGTCGCGGAGCCAGTCGATGAGCGTGAAAGTTCCATCGGGACGGGTGGGGTGGACGAGCCAGCCAGCAGGTTTGTCGACGATCAGAAAAGAGGAGTGTTCGAGGACAACGGAGGGTTGGGAATTCATGAGGGTAAGGGATGGTCTGAAAGATATACAGCGTTTAAGAAAAATCTGCGATCCAGCTTGATGGTGTGACGTCTGATGGCGGGCAGGATGCCCGCCCAACATGAGGATTGAATAAGAGCACGGGTGGTTCGGTGATATGTAGGGCGCCCATTGGTGGGCGCCGCGGGTTTGGATTCAAAGCATCTTTGGGATACAAATCAGTTATGACCCCACGTCAGTTGGCCAAGGAGTGCGACCGGATCTTGGAGACAAAAAGGTTCCGAGACTATCCAGGGGCAAGGAATGGATTGCAGGTGAGCCACAATAAGATGGTAAAGAAGGTGGGATGGGCGGTGGATGCGGATATCGGATCGATTCGCAAGGCGGGTAAAGAGAAGGTGGATTTTTTAATCGTTCATCACGGCCTATTTTGGGGGAACTCCACGTTGGATCGAGAGATACGGGCAAGACGGATTCTGGAGTCGAAGAGATTGGGATTGGCGATCTACTCTTCCCATCTTCCGTTGGATGCTCATCCCGAGTTGGGGAACTCGATTGGGCTATTGAGGGCGTTGGGATTGGGGGATTCGAAGCGAAAACCGTTCGGCGTGGCCATGGGAAGGGCAATCGGGTGGAAGGTGGAAGGGGGTAGGTGGAAATTGATGGATATGATGAATCGAATGGGTCGAGTAACGGGGCGAAAAGCAGTGGTGTTGGGGCGCGGGCCGAAAGTTTGTCGCAGGATCGGAATTGTGACGGGGGGATTTGAGGATCTGGATCAGGTGGAGAGGGCGGGCTTGGATACACTGATCACGGGTGAGGCGGACTACCCGACGGAGGTGAAGGCCAGGGAACTTGGCATCAACTTGATTTTAGGCGGTCATCGAGAGACGGAGGTATTTGGTGTGAGAGGGTTAGTGGTGAAGATACAAGCAAACGTGCAGGGATATGGTAGGGCTTTTCGAGAAAACTAAATAAGTGGGGCTTTAGTAAAAAGCCTCGTATGTGGGCAAAGGACTAACGCTAGGTGCATCCCTATCACGTTCAGTGGGTGCATTAGTATTAGGCTGGGGACTATTGTGGGACAAATACATTTGGTAATATTTTCGCATCATAGGACCTTTTGGATTGCCGTTGGTGTCGGTGAGTTGTGCTACGACGTAGATCCTATAGTTAAAACTTTGAACGCAGGTAAGGTTATAAATTTTGGAGAACCACTCTTCGCGCCCTTGATCGTTGATGGCAGTTGGGCCTTGAAGTCCGCCTGATGGATTGGTGGAAAACACCGCGTTGGACGGCCAAGTGTTGGTCCAATGGGGAGAAGTAGTTCCATAGTCCGTAGAAATAAACGCAAGTTGGCTAGGGGTAATGAATGGATAGGTTTGGCGAAACTTGACTACTCCATTGGTAAATGCCCGAATCATATCTGCGGGCACGGGTGCAGTGCCGCTATAGAGAGCGTTTGAAAGGGTGATTCCACCAGCAAGAGCGGCAAGGACTGGCAGAGGTGCGGTGTTGATATTAATCTTGCCGGCCCAGTTATATGCATTGGTTGTGCAAAATATTTCCAAAAGGCCTGCGGCCGATGTGCCGAGGCTGGGCACTGGATAGGTTCCGCCCAGATTGGTGAAGGCAAAGCGGGAGTGTTCGGGGCGACCGATGCGTAGAGTCGAGCCACCCCCGTAAATAGAGTTAGAAGTCCACGTCGAAGTTATATTGGTATCTGAATAGTTAGTTGCTATATAAACCGGAGCTGGTGGTTTCCATTGTATCGGATCAAAAATATTACCAAGTTCACAGATATTGGTATAAAACCCTCGGTTAGATATCTTGCAAGGTGGAGTGTCTGACAAAGTAGCAATGCCCTGCGTGGGGGTAAAAGTGATATTGGTGGCGCGAACTCCGCTGGATGATATATTTGAACTTGTTCCATCCGGCCATAGAGATGGATTTATAGTATTAGTTTCACTAGGATAGCTGTACCAGTACGTGTTGGTGAAAGAGCTGACACCGTTGGTAAAGGTAACATAATTATTCATCCTTGGGTCAGCCAAAGCTTTGGCCTGATTGGCTATTCCAGGCTCAGTGCCTTGACCCTTCACTCCCAGAACTACGCCGGCCCAAGTTATTTGAGAATTAGTTAATGAAAAGCCTGGGCGATAGTATCCGCTTCTTAAATTCATATTTGTAATGCCACTTGTGATGAGTGCGATGGAATTCGTCAGGCTCAATGGAGCAGTGGGCTGATTGGTATTAATCGTAACACTGGCAAAAGTCGACCAAGGATTTCCCCCGTTTGTATAGCTGTTTGGGATAGTAATATTAGTTGTTATGCTTGTTATATAAACCGAATTATTAGTTAAAGATGGAATCGCAACATTATTACTCCATCTTCCAGCAATAAGTGTGGAGTTGCTAATGATGGTTGCGGCTGTAAAGGCGACACTGAAAATCTGGTCATTGAAAGCATATGCTACAGTGAAGTTTGTTGCAGGTGAATTGGTCGAGGCAGGATTCCAGAACTGCAAGTAGGTATTTATTGTTATGGTTGGGGGGTTGCTGCCATTTGTTGTGCAAGTGAACTTATCAAAGACATGAGTCAGCATGGGATAACTGTCATAGCCGACTGCGTTGAACCCGGCGATGTTTTGGATGGTTGGAGACGAGTTAGCATCTGCGTAGTCGACGATGTTTGCTGCTAAAGCGTTGACGTAAAGATTTGTATTCATGCCGCCTGCGCGAGTGCTGAAATTTGGGAAATTAGAGATGATCGTTGCAGCTATTTCGCTCTGACCTCCTAAGGTCAGATCGGTTAAGGGATATTTGCGATAACCAGCATTTGCAGGATAGTAGGGGGCATTCGACGAGATAGGAAAAAAGGGAATGCGGCTCCAATTGCTATTCTGATTACTCCAGTCGCAGTAACGTAGTCGACTGGCGAAGTAGCGCAGGTCATTGGTGTTGATCAAAAACCCGCCATTGGTGGTCAAAAGCATTCCTGGAGTTAAATATTTAGGACGATTGTTCGTGTATGTGGAGAGAGTGGGAGCTGTGACCCCGGTTAGATTCGTTAGTGAAATCTCCTCCGCGTTTGTGCCTGTGGGTCTGCTGTTCGTGCCACCCATTCGTTCTGCATCAATTAACCCTCCGAGATCTTCGATAAAGTAGGCAAAGCGTGAGACAGGAAGGTTGGCAGTATTGGTGCTGGATGGATTGGTACGGATATCTTGTTTGATATAAACCCATCCTACAGGGGGGGAGGTGCGACCTCCCAGCATAGGGATGAGGGTGCAAATTCTGCTGGTAGGCGAGGGATTGGTTGTAAACCCTCTTGTCGCAGTCGTCATAAAACTGGATATATCGTTAGAAAAAGAAGCTTGGCAATTACTGTTGTATGTAGTGACGTTCGTAAAAACGGAATTGCTGGCTAAATTTGTCCAGGTGGCTGGGGTAAAGCCGCAGGTATAAGGCCAAGAGAGGCTATTCGTTGAACTCTTGCCCAAAAAAAGGTATCCGAAATCATCGGCGGGTCTTGTTCTCCAGTAGGTCGTCACGAAGTTCCAGTAGGGCTCTCCAACTCGGTTGATGACTTCCGTGGCGCACTCTTTCCCCGTGTTGAGGGTCATTTGCAGGCGGGTGACATCGCCAATGGGTCGGGTGGCGGAGCGCTCTAGTCGTGCGGAGGCTAGAAACGCAGTGGCAGTAAGGGCGGCTAGGGAGACGAGGGCGAGGACGCTGATGAGGGCAAACGCCTGTCGCGAGTGGGAAATAGGTGGAAGGTGAGCTTTCATCGTTAATCACGCCAGCAATCAACGCGAAATTCGAAAGAGCGGGAAAATTTGGTGATGTTGTTGGAATTCGTCCAGCTAGCCAGTGAAGTCAATCTCTGGGCCGCATCTTCCGGATAAAGAGTTAACGAAACCTGAATCTTGTTTCCCCGATAATTTGTGCCTGCTCCAGTGGTGTTGGTGTAGTTAATGCCTTGGACCATACTCGCGTTCTCATTGTAAAAGAGGATCTGAAGATTGGCGACATTGCGGGCTAAAAGTTCGGAGTTTGCGGCGATCGCAGAAAAAAGGGATCCAAGGGATGCTGCGGTTGGATTTGCAAACCACGCGGAAAGTTGGGTGGAGGGATTTGGAACGTAGTACCTGTAAAGGTTTAGGTTGGTAGTACTGAATCCGTTGATATTCGTCCAGTTTGTTCGGCCGACATAGTATCCGACCAAAGCTAAATCAGAGGAGTCATTTGTGCTGGTTATTTTTTTGGGGGTAACAAAAAAGAGGCACGAGGAGCCATCCTGACGGTTTGGGATCGTCAGGCCGGAGCCTGTGCCGTTACTGGAATATACGAAGGGAAGGCCCCTGTTGATCGAGCTATCCGCAAATTGATCTTTTTTTGATTTGTTTGTGGGAGAACGGAAAATAGGGCAAGTGAGATCAGCTGCCATCAGGATGGCGGCTGAACGAGCCTCGCGGGTAGCATCGGTTCTGCGGTTGGCATTGGCCCAGGCTTTCGACATCTGATCCTGCATTCCGACCATCATGAGAAGAATAACAGAAAGAACGGTGGTGGCGGCCATGAGCTCAATGAGGGTGAAAGCCGGCCCAAGGGGGTGTAGAAAGAAGGGGTTAAGACCCGACACAGGGAGGGGTGCAGATGCGGGGTGGAAAGGACTATTGTTCGAGTAGGAAATACCCTTGTCATCCGTATTAGATTCCAGATGTACAGGAGAGCGAGTCGTAGAGGCGGACAGTTTATTGGGCTGTTGTCCCGGATGTAGCCATGGTTGTCGGACGAAGTTCTGAATCGTCGAGGAGGATTTCTTTTGTCGGTTCATTAGAAGCCGCCTGTGAAGATGAGTTGTTTGCGTTTTTCGGTTGGGAGATTGCCGGGAGTTTCGATCGTGATATCGGCCCGAATTGGGCCAAGATTGGTGCTTTGAAGTGGGAAGCAGTAGCTCAGATTTATTTTGGCAATCACAAGGGCTTCACTTGTGCCTTTTGTGTAAAAAGCATTTTCGGATGTGGAGTTAGTAAAGGGGCGAAGCATGGTTTCTTGATTTAGAGTGCCAGGCGCATTCGGGGTTTGTTTGTACGCAACATAGTGAATGGATGGGAAGCTGGTGATGTTTGTATAGTTTGCTGGAGTGTTTTGTGGAAAATTCGTAGGAGAATTTTTGGCTCCTATTTGGAGAAGATAACCAGATGAGAAGGTATTTGTACCTGTGAGATTGTCCTTAAAGTCGGAAAAAATAGTCTGGGCAAGAAGGGCGGCCTGAGTTTCCTCGTAACTTTCTTTGCTCATGTTCAGTCCGAGGGGAAAAAGGGCGATGATGGAGGTGAAGGCGACGGCGGCCACGCCCATAGCGATGACGACTTCGGTGAGACTGAAGGCAGATTGCTCACGCAAAGGACGCCAAGGACGGAAAGGGTTGTTTTTCAGGTCAGAAAAATCCTTCGCGAACGTAGCGGACTTGGCGTGACCCTGCTTCGCTCCTAACCTCGCGGATTCGGATGGAGATATGCAGGGCTGGGGGAAAAAGTTCATGGGGCGGGAGCGAGAGTGGGGATGGTTCGACCTGTGTAGCGGGTGAGGCGGACGGTTTCGAAGTTGGTCATTTTTGAGGTGGGGTT
>Ga0304730_1001561_pt1 | contig 17086 bp, 18 predicted proteins | sample M_130628_MF_Meta_FD_190474 | JGI IMG/M metagenome (GOLD analysis project Ga0304730, IMG submission 190474) | Freshwater microbial communities from Lake Montjoie, Canada to study carbon cycling - M_130628_MF_MetaG (v2) (version 2) | ecosystem: Environmental > Aquatic > Freshwater > Lake | place...
AACAGGATCAGTTGGAGCAACAGGACCTCAAGGTACAATAGGATTAACAGGAGCAGTTGGAGCAACAGGAGCACAAGGTCCAATAGGATTAACAGGAGCAGTTGGAGCAACAGGAGCACAAGGTCCAATAGGATTAACAGGAGCAGTTGGAGCAACAGGAGCACAAGGACCAATAGGATTAACAGGAGCAGTTGGACCTCAAGGTCCAATAGGATTAACCGCCTTAGTAAAAACAACGGCAGAACTTGCAGGAGCAAATTGTGCCACAGGTGGAACCAAAATTGAAACAGGTTTAGATGTTAATAACAATGGTGTATTAGATATAGCCGAGGTAAATGCATCACAAACAACCTATGTGTGTAATGGTTTAGGGGGAGCGCTTTCAAATGGAAATGCACAAGGTCAGACCTTGTTTTGGAATGGTAGTTCATGGGTAAATCTTGCCCCTGGTATAACAGGGCAAACATTGAACTTTTGTTATAATGCTCCTCAATGGGGTCCTTGCCTGCCTCTAATAACAACCTTGGACGTTTCAAATATTACTGGTTATGTAGCATCTTCAGGGGTTACTATTATCGCAAATGGAGGTTATAGTATTACATCCGCTGGTATTTGTTGGAGTGTAAATCCGAACCCAACAATCCTTGATTCCATCAATACTAATGGAAACTATAGCAGTACAACAGCATTAAATTTATCTAATTTGATACCTGGAACAACGTATTATGTAAGAGCATATGCTACAAATGCCGGAGGTACCGGATACGGTAATCAACTAACTTTTATTACAGGAGCTGCTTTACCTACTATTTCTACAATGACCGCTTCCAACATTACGTTTAATTCCGCGATTGTTGGAGGAAATGTATCGAATGACGGTGGAGCATCTGTGACATCAAATGGGGTATGTTGGTCTACATCTCAAAATCCAACCTTGGTGAATAGTAATTTAACAATTGGTCAGGGTTTAGGAAGTTTCAACGATACAATTAATGGACTATCTGGAAATACCACCTATTATGTTCGGGCTTTTGCAACCAATGCAAGCGGCACGGCATATGGGAATCAAGTGAGTTTTAGTACTTATCCAACACCATCCGCCCAATCTTGTACTGGTGGATATGGAGGTTTAAGCAGTATAGGTTCAAGTTTAATGAATCAACAGGGGTTTATCATAGCAAATATTGGGCAAGTTGTAGATCTTACAATGACATTGTCATCTAGTACTTTTAACCCTTGCCCAGGGCCCAATTACAGTAATGCTTGCACTAATTTCTTTAATCCGCCTGAAGCAAATCTTTTAACTTATAATTGTGGTCAACAAATTTTGTCAGAAACAATTAGCTTTAATTTATCGGGCACTTATAATATAACTGGAATAGGTAGATCTTTTTTTGGTCAAATTAACACTTGTAATGTTTCAGTTTATGTCCCATGATTTTATCTCACCAAAAGAATAGTTCAATGCCGAACAATTTAAACTTCGAACTTTTACTCAAGCAAAATGCAAAATTCACTATAGTCCTTGGCTCGGGTTTTCATAGACATTTTTTAGGTCATTAAATTCCCCATTTTTAGACTATACTTTTTTTTGATATCCTAATACTGTGGCCGAAATGCTGCGCAATCGTATCATTTTTGATACATTAGCTAGATAACATAAAATGATACGAAAATGAAGGTATTTTACTCACGAGTTTCTTCCTCCGATGGGTCGCAGAAACACGATAGACAATTAACAGATGTAAAAGGATTTGATTATGTTTTTACAGATTCCTGCTCTGGTTTAATCGATTTATTTGATAGACCGAAAGGAAGCCAGTTAAAAAGATTGATTGATCAGGGGAAATTAACCCACCTTGAAATACACGCAATTGATCGCCTTGGCAGATCAGCCTTAAGTATTCTTGATAATTATAATTATCTAACTCAACAAGGAGTAAGAATCGTTTGCCGTAATCCCCAACTTTCAAATTTCAATGATGAGGGAAAACCTGATCCTTTTTCTGATTTATTACTCAATTTGTTTGCCTCGATATCGCAGTATGAAAGATCTCTAATAGTTAGCCGTATAAGAGAAGGGGTAGCTGCTCGGAAGGCGAAGAATTTGTATACGGGGAGAGTTGTAGGGAGTTCAGAATCATCTGAAAAGTTTCTAAAGAAGAGTAAGTCCAAAAAAATAATTGAACTTCTTCAGAAGGGTTATTCGTACTCAGAGATATCAAGTATTGTGCCTTGTTCAACGGGAACCATTGTTAAGGTGAATAAACTAAATACTTCCCTTAAATCTTGCGATTTGTTGGGAAGCATTTAATAGAATTATCCCCCATTGTCTTATTCATTTGGGGATGGGGTTTGTGTACCTTTTAATTTTGATTTAAAATAACGTTTTGCAGCTTGGCGAAGTGGCGGATTTAGAAGCACTTACTTTCAATTTAGCACTAATGTTTATTAGAATTACGAATGTTCAATTTAGCACTGAACCCGCCATTTTGCCAAACTGCTGTTACCTGCTGTGTTTCTTAATTCGACTGTGTCTTTGGTTTATTTTTTCCGTTTATTATTTTCATTGTGTAACCAAATACAAGTCCACCAATTGTCCAAATAGGAATTCCGATAAGAGTCTTTCTTAATGTAATTCCTTCTCCATCAATTAATGGAAACATTAAAGTCGTAAATACATACATAAATAAACCCCAAAAAAGACCTTGTCTTACCCATCCATAACCTTCAAATGGATTAGGAACATTTTCTAAGTCAAGGTTCTTATATCTGTCTGGCTGTTTCTGTAACCAATTGTTTTTCCATTTATCTTTAAACAAAATCCAAATTGGAAATGTCAAACCAAGTAAAAGTAAACTTGTCAAGTTTGTCAAGCAGGGTATTGTCTTTCCGCAGTTGTCGCAATAAAGTCCAAACCAATTTTTAAATGCGTTATTCCTTGTCGACCATTTAAGTCCTGAGTGAAGTGTTCCACAATGTGGGCAAGGGATTTTCGTTTTCTCTTGTAAATTTTTTGAAGAGTCTTTTTCAATCAACATTATTTTAGGAACTCTTTGTCCTAATAATAATTCATTGATAACAAGTCCTGGATTTATAATCCAATGTAACATTATTGGATTTTTCCAAGTCCAAATTTTAAATTTCATTCTGTCGTATTCCATATTTATCATTTTTAACGCTCTGTTTTTCTAACATAGCAGGTAACGGTTTCGCGCCTAGCGAAGAAGCCGATTTTTAAAGTTAATATTATTTGCGTTCAAGGATCGTAAGCTTTTCAATTAATCGTTTTTGCGTTAAAGAGATTTCGGCTTTTTTGCTAAGCGTGTGTTATAAGCATTAAAATCAACTATTTTATAAAATTATATGCTATTCCCACGTATACTTGAGAAAACGTTTCACTACTAAATCCGGCAATTGTGTTGTTTTGGAGTCTCCATTTGCTCTCAGCTAATGATGCTTCGCCTCCTATCTTTAAGGTGAACCTTTCCCACGATAACCATACTGCTCCACCAATGGCAGAGTTAAAAGTATTAAATAAGAGAATACCTCCATTTGAATTTGCAAGATCTGCGTTAGAGGTGCTTAAGTTTTCTTTATTAGTAACATGAGCACCATAATGCATAAAACGGTAGTATGCAGAAAGCTTTAAATTATATTTTTCTCCTTGTAGCGGGGTATAGGTCGGACCAACTCTAAAACCTTGTAGAAGGAGACTGTTTTTATTTACATTGTTTATAGCCATAAAGCCATCTGCGAAGAATCCAAATTGCTTTTTACAATATTGAAAACCATAGTTAAATTCAATTGCACTTGAGTTAATTTTATTCAAGTTATTAGTTTCAAGTGTGTTATTTAATTTTATTTCTCCGATGTTATAGAGTCCAAATCCAAAATACGTGTTCGAGTTACTTTGTTGAGCACTTGATAAGAAGGGAAAGAGGAGTAGTAAAAAAAAACTTATCGATTTCATATTGTAGGTATTTTGGTAAATATATTCTTTTATTGCTTATAACGGTTTGCAAATAGGCGATGTGGCGCTTTTTCTCGAGTATTTTCGTGCGCCATATTGCTTATTTGCTGTTATGGGTATTTAATTTATATCGTATTCCCAAATTAGCCGAAGCCCTGTAATTTAAGATGGTCTTTCCAGTGAAATAATCATCTGTTGATACTGAAGTGAATCCGTGGTGGAAATTCCCTTCTACATAAACACCAAGTTTCTCGAAAAACGTATAGCCAAATCCAACTTCAATTATTCCCCCAAATTCGATTGGTGTGACATTGTCAGAAGCATCATATTCATTTCGTCCAACTTCTTCAAAGTTTTCATTGAATATCGGTGTACTTGTCTTGGAACTCAAAAGTAGAGAAGTAGCAATTCCAATATTGCCGTAAATAAATCCTTTATTTCCATATTCATATCCTACTTTTATTGGAATTGAAAGATAGTCGTATCGGAATTCAGTATAAACAGGATCTCTATCAATTGGATTACCCAATTCATCTGTAAAAATCAATGGATCTTTGAATCCCGTTTTTGAAAACAGAATATTTCCGCCAATTTTTAGATTGTTTTTGAATTTAAATCCATAATCTAATCCAAATGAAAATCTTTGAATGGCTTCTGTGTTTTTGAATAAATTCCCTGACTGATCGCACCAATTTACACCACCTTTCAATCCTAAATAGTAGCTTTGGCTAATTGCAGTCAAGTTTATTGATACGATTAAAATTGTAAATAGTGTTTTCATAGTCTACGTCTTATTACCCATAACGTTCCCACGCCTGGCGAAGGAGCCGATTTTTAAAATTAGTTATATTTGCGATCCAAGATCGTTTTGTTTTCAATTATTCATTTCTCGTAACCAAAATTTCGGCTCTTTTGCCAGACGTGTGTTATAGGAATACCCTTTTGTCATTGTCGAATAATTGTTTGTTTGTAAAGTACTTTATTGTTATCAGAAAACTGAATTAATAATGCTCCTGCGGGTAAATTGGATATGTCAAGAAAAGTTGAGTTAGAATGAATACTCTTTTTCTGAATTAATTGTCCTATCGAATTAAATATACTTATGTCGTAGGAAAGCAAATTTGTAGTAATGAAAAGCGCACCCGATGTTGGATTAGGGGAAATTGAAAATTGATTTGTTTCTAATGATTCAAGATTGGCTGTTACGCTTGAACAGCTTGTTGTGCTGTTTGGATAAACCGGCAAAGAATTATTAGTGAAACATTGCAGATTATAAAAAGCTTCAAAAGGACACATCGTTGGAGAAAGAAGCCCATAAGTGCTGCCTATGCCCTCGATGTAATATAATTGTTCAAGGAAGCAACTGTCAAGTTTAAACCTTTTACGATATACGCCACCTAAAAATACCGTATCAATGTCTGTTACTATATTTATAAAATTGCCGTTATAGTTAAGTGGTGACGGTGGAACAGTATCTCCAATTGATAAGTTAAAGTCGTACAAAACAGTTTCATTTGAAGTAAACTCAGGAATGTAATAAACCAATTTATTAGTGGAATCATTTCTGAAACAACCCTTATATTGATTTACACTATAAGCGTTTGAAGTGCAGTTTCCTATCACATCTTCAAGAAAATTTACACCAGTTTTCTGTAGTTTGTGATAGGTAATTGTGTTTATTACCGTGTCACCAGTAATTGTGTACTGATAGTCCGAGCAGCAAGAGCATTGAAATCCGGTAGAATTTTCTCTCCACATGGCATTGCTTGTCGGGAGAGGTTGGTATGACTGTCCAAAATCTGTCAGTGAAATGAACGTAAATAACAAAAGTGTGATCATAGTTTTCATAATCTTAGTTTTAATTAAGTTTTTACTTTATAGTCGTTGTCATGGTTTTCCTATAACTTACTTATAACCTTACCAAAAGTACTTCAAGCGGTTATAAATGTGTTGTATTGGTATACTAATGGTAACTTCTATAAATATAGAAAAAACCATTTATAAATCATCAAAAGGCGAACGAATTTGTTGCAGGTTTCTCGTACTTACGTGGGTGTAAATCTCGGTGGTCCGCGAACTCGAATGCCCCAACAATTCCTGTATGTAGCGCAGGTCCGTTCCGCTTTCAAGAAGATGCGTGGCATAGCTGTGTCGTAGCCAATGCAAGCTTACGTTTTTATGTATTTTGGCTTTTGCCACACTTTGTTTAAGCACTTTTGCTAAGCTCATTTCAGAATATTTAGTATTGGAAAATTGTCCTTCAAACAACCACGTTTTCGGCTTATACGCTTTGTAGTATTCACGCAACATGTCAACGATCTTGTCGCTGATCGGAACCACGCGGTCCTTTTTTCCTTTGGACTGTCGTATAAACAGCAAATTGCGATCCGATAAAACGTCTTTTAAGGTTAGGTTAAGTAACTCGCTTCTTCGCAAGCCACAGGCATATATTAAACTCAACATGGCGCGATGCTTTAGATTCACGGGTGCTTCAATGATAGCCTTAACTTCGGCCTTACTTAGTACATTAGGTAGCCGTTTTTCCCTGCGAGGACGTTGGATGTTGTCTAGGTCCATAAACCGATTGAAGCGATTTCGGTAAAAGAGCTTAATGGCATTGATCACTTGGTTCTGGTAACTCGCTGAAAGATTTTTTTGAAGAATATATTCGGTATTGAATTCAATAATGTCCTCAATGCTTAATCTTTCCGGCTCCTTGGTTTGATGAAAGCGAAAAAAAACCTCAAGCGCATCTGTGTAGGTTTTGATGGTATTTGGACTGTAGCGTCGGTAGGTTAAGAAGTTTTTAAATTGGGTGATGTGTGCTGTAGTGTTCATATTGTTATTTTTTAAATCCGATTCGATCTCTTTGTTGTTGCTGCGTTTTCTTTTGATCTTTCTGAATCAGAAAATTCAGTGCCTGCTCAATGTCGGAGAATTTCTGACCGTATTGTTATTCCAATGTATTCAGGCGTTCGGTCAGTTCATGGTGATTCAATGCCCATTGACGCATGACCACAAAAGCCCGCATGATGGAGATGTTCATTTCTATGGCAATTTCGGAATTCACTAATCCACTTAACATGGCAATTCCTTGTTCGGTGAATGCAAAGGGGGCGTATCGTGGTCCTCCCCAACTTGAGGTGCTAAATTTGCACCTCAAGTTTTGCCACTCGGCGTCACTTAATTCAAACATAAAATCTGAAGGGAATCTTTTAAGGTTGTTTTTAACGGTTCTTTTGAGATATTTTGTCTCAACTTGATACATTTTAGCCAATTCAAAATCTAGAATGACGCGCTTACCTCGGATGTTGAGGATGCAATTTTTGATGATTTCTAGTTCCATTTTATTTGTTATTTTTTAAATCCGATTCGATCTCTTTGTTGTTGTTGCGTTTTCTTTTGATCTTTCTGAATCAGAAAATTCAGTGCCTGCTCAATGTCGGAGAATTTCTGACCGTATTGTTTTTCCAATGTATTCAGGCGTTCGGTCAGTTCATGGTGATTCAATGCCCATTGACGCATGACCACAAAAGCCCGCATGATGGAGATGCTAACATGTATCGCTATTTTACTCTTTAAAACACTTGAAAGCATAGCCACTCCCTGTTCTGTGAACGCAAAGGATTGATGTCTAGTTCCACCCCAACTTGACGTCACAAATTGTGATGTCAAGTTTTTCATTTCTTCTTCCGTTAATTCAAACATAAAGTCTGTTGGCTTTGCTTCGCTGAAGCTACGCGAAAGCAAGAAATCGCTCGATGTTTCGCCGAACCGCCTGTTTCAGTGCGCGTGTTTCTACTTCATAAAGTTTCGCTAATTCATAGTCAAGGATGACTTTCTTCCCTCGTATTTCGAGGATGCTGTTTTTGATGTTTTCCAATTCCATTCGTGTGTTTTTCTGGGTTGATGGATATACCAACCGTTTTGCGCCGAATCAAACGCATGACATACCTACTTATTGGAAACTTAGCTATAGGAAAAACATTAGAAGTTTTTGCAGAATGGAATGATTGGAGAAACAATAGGTAGCTACTTAAGCTTAAACCAATTGAATGGTCTCGTCTCCAATTTCAATGGTATCCCCAGGTATCAATTTAGCACGTTTTCGGAATTCTACTTCCCCATTTCGAATGATTTCTCCTGCTTCGACAATGTGTTTTGCGTGCCCACCGGTTTCTGCGATGCCCGTAGCTTTCAATAAGGCAATTAACTCAATGTAATCCCCCGCTATTTTAAATTCCATCTTGATTGATTAAATACGTAAACATTTCCGCTGCACCTTGAAAAGGAGATTTTTTAGCCTCTAAAATCGCTTCCTTCAGTGTTTCGTACCTTTCTTTTGTCTTTGGGTCATTGGCAATGTGGGAATGGATTCTCATCGAAAGTGCGTCCTCGAAATATTGTACATTTTGAGCGCTTCTTCTTTTCTCCATACTTCCATTCTGCCCAGCGCTTTCGAAAAATTCCGCTAGCCAACGCATCGGAAGGTCTAGGTTCGTGTTTTCCAAACTGGAAATACATGCCACTTTCGGGCTCCAGCCATTTTCGTTGGGCCTAAATAAATGCAAAGCATTTTGGAAATCCCTTTGGGCGATTTTGGCTGGGTTGAGGTTGTTACCATCGGCTTTGGTAATTAATATCCCATCTGCCATTTCCATGATGCCACGTTTGATGCCTTGCAATTCGTCGCCTGCCCCAGCAAGCATTAGCAACAGGAAGAAATCCACCATGGAATGAACCACCGTTTCGCTTTGTCCAACCCCCACGGTTTCTATAAAAATACGGTCAAATCCTGCTGCCTCGCAAACGATTACAGTTTCTCGGGTATGTTGCGCCACCCCACCAAGGTTGTTGCCTGTTGCCGTAGGTCGTATGTACACGTTGGGGTGGTTGGAAAGAACGGACATTCTTGTTTTGTCGCCCAAAATACTTCCACCACTTAAGGAGGAGCTCGGATCGATCGCCATGATTGCGATTTTATGTCCTTCGTCGATGAAGAATTTCCCGAACGATTCGATAAAGGTACTTTTTCCAACACCCGGTACGCCAGTGATTCCCAATCGCCAAGAATTTCCTGCGTATGGGAGACACATCGAAATCAATTGGTCTGCTTCGCTTCTGTGTTTCGGATTTTTACTTTCTAACAAGGTGATGGCCGAAGAAATGGCGGTGCGGTCGCCTTGACGGATTTTGGGAAATAGGGTATTTGCCGTTAACCCGTCTAGGTAAAACTTACGGTCGCGAAACCACTGGTCGTATGCCTTGGGGTCAAAACTCAAAGCAAGGTTTTTAAGGCATCCATTGCCTGCTGAATGTTCGAATGGACATCCAAAAGACCGCCGTCCATCATGTAGCATGGGGCGCAAATGATTTTGTTCTCCGAGTCTACAAGAATTTCTTGGATGTTTTTTTCTACAACTTTTGCCCCAGTTTTTTGCAATCCCTCTGAAAATTCAAGGATGTTATACGGCGAAGGGAAATCGGATGAACCGATGCTTAAGGTAGGATGATGATGGGCGTCTTCAAATGCTTTTGCCACAACCACAGGACTCACGCAAAGTGCCACGATGGGTTTGCCGACATTGGTCATGTTGACAAGCAGCAGTTTTACTTCAGGCAAAATGGTTCCTTCCGCACCCTCGAAAGCCCACGTTGTAAAATTCTTGGCACTTCCAAAGCCTCCTGGGATTACCAATGCGTCGATGTCCGCTGGGAAAACCTGCGAAATGTTCTGGATTTTACCTCGCGAGATGCGTGAAGCTTCAACCAGCATGTTCCTTTGCTCATTGGGAATCGGTTCGCCCGTAAGATGGTTTATAACATGGTATTGTGGTTGATCTACGCCAATGCACACAGATTCCCAACCCCGTTGCTCAATGGCCAGAAGGGTCAGTACCGCCTCTTGTATTTCCACTCCGTCATAGACGCCGCAACCCGAAAGCAATACACCAATTTTCATGCTTTTAAATTTACCAGTTTATCATAAATGGCTTCATACATGGGGACAATTTTGTCCAAAGCAAAATCCTTTGCACGCTCCAATGCGCGAAGTTTAAAGTCGTGTTTTGTTGTGGGATCAAGAAGTTGTAAGGCATTTGAAGCCATGTCATCGACGTCGCCAACATTGGAAAGAAATCCTGAGAAACCATGGGTATTCACTTCGGGAATTCCGCCTGTATTTGATGAAATAACGGGAACCCCAACTGCCATGGCTTCCAATGCTGCAAGCCCGAAGCTTTCATTTTCAGAAGGCAGTAGAAAAACATCGGACAATTCCAATACTTGTCTCGTGTCTCTCAGTTTTCCTAAGAAAAAGATGCGGTCACAAAGTTTTAAATCCCTTGATAGTTGCTCGCAGCCATAACGTTCAGGTCCATCCCCCACCATAAGGAGGCGTGAAGGGGATTGGGCGTTCACTTTTTCGAAAATACGGATGACATCCTCAACCCTTTTTACTTTTCTAAAGTTGGATACGTGGCATAAAATGGCTTCGGAATCAGGCGCATAATGACGTCTGGTTTCTTGGTTGGGTGTAGGAAGAACATCATCCGAAACAATGAAATTGGGGATTACATCGATGCTTCGGGTAATTTTGAAATGTTCCAGTGTATCCCGCTTTAAGCTTTCAGAAACCGTGGTCACTGCGTCCGATTGGTTGATGCAAAAAGTAACCACCGGAATAAACGAAGGATCTCTTCCCACCAAGGTAATGTCCGTTCCGTGCAAGGTAGTTATGAAGGGAATGTGGATGCCTTCTGTCGCCAAAATTTGTTTTGCCATGTACGCCGAAGAGGCATGGGGAATGGCATAATGCACGTGGAGAATGTCTAATTTCTCGTGTTTTACCACGTCTACCATCTTTGAAGCCAAGGTGGTTTCATAGGGTTGAAATTCAAACAAAGGGTAGTCAGAAACCGCTACTTCGTGGTAGAAAATGTTTTCTTGAAATCGCCCGAGTCGCACGGGTTGAGAATAGGTGATGAAATGCACGTGGTGTCCTTTTCTCGCCAGCGCTTTACCCAATTCTGTGGCTACAACACCACTCCCACCAAAAGTGGGGTATAATACGATGCCTATTTTCATTATTTTGTATTTCCAAACGGGAAAAAGAAGGTGATTCGGTAGATGATGGGAAGGATTTTAACAATGGCTCCGTTTTGGTCTTTGATTTTAAAACCGTAACTCGAACGGAAAGGACTGTTGGACGCATTGATAACATCGTAGAATATGCCTCCGTTTATCCTGATTTTTTGTTTGAAATCCCTCGAAAAGCCTCCACCAATAAAAAGTGTAGAAGCCAAGTTCTTCGTCGAATAATTAAAGTTGACGAAATTATAAGGACTGCGTAACAATTCATATTCAAGTCCTAAAAACAGGGTGTTCTTAATTCGGTAATGGGCGAAAACACCTCCTCCGTAAATGGCAAATTTGTTTTGTTGTCCCATAAAATTCGACCAAGTTCTTTGGTATCGAAAGGAGGGGCCCACGGCCCAGTTTTCATTTAACACCGCTGCGTATTTGAGATCGCCACCTATGGAACCCCCTAAATTTGAGGCGCCTGCAAAAATCTCAAGTCCAACCTCTGAACCGTTGAATTCAACTTGGGCAATGCTTAGAAAAGGTAAAAACAAAAGAATCAGTAATAATTTCCGCATGGTTTTCATTTTGACAAAGATACATAACCTGTGATTATTAGGAATGAATGCCTGAAATCCTTTTTGTCGTAAATTTGCAGTATGGAAATAATCAACGGAAACGCAATTGCCAAAGAAATAAAGGAGGAACTCAGACAAGCCGTTGCTGAGCGAAAAAAAGCTGGATTGAAAATCCCTCACCTCGCTGCCATTCTTGTCGGCAATGATGGCGCCTCTATGACCTACGTAGGTGCGAAAGTAAAAGCATGTGAAGAGATAGGATTTGAAAGCACCCTTATTCGATACGATGACTCGGTCTCCGAAGAAATATTATTGGGAAAAGTACAGGCATTGAATGAAGATAAAAGCATCGATGGATTTATCGTTCAGTTGCCATTGCCTGCCCAAATCGATGACCTAAAAATCACCCAAGCCATTGATCCCTTGAAGGATGTGGATGGTTTTCACCCTAGGAATCTGGGGAATATGGTGGTCAATTTACCCGGTTTTTTGCCCGCAACCCCTGCGGGAATTATGGAGTTAATCAAACGAAAGCACATTGAAACCGAAGGGAAAAATTGTGTAATCATTGGTCGAAGCAACATTGTAGGAATGCCATTGAGCATCTTGTTAAGTCAAAATGCCAACCCTGGAAATTGTACCGTTACCTTGGCGCATTCTCGTACCGAAAATTTAAAAGAGGTTTGTCTCAATGCGGACATTTTGATAGCCGCCATAGGGCAACCTGGTTTTGTCACGGCAGACATGGTTCGCGAGGGAGCGGTGGTCATAGATGTGGGTACAACGCGCATCGAGGATGTTACCAAACCCAAAGGATGGCGCCTTTCGGGAGATGTAGATTTTGAAAATGTAGCGCCAAAATGCAGCATGATTACCCCTGTGCCAGGTGGCGTCGGGCCGATGACCATAGCCTCTTTGATGATGAATACCCTAAAGGCCATGGCGCTGAAAGGGAAGTAACAATGAGCCCGACCATGAAATGGGTGATGTCAATCCTTTTATTTGTGTCCACAGTGGGTTACGCCCAAACGGGAGGCATCGCTTTAAAAGCATCGATAAACATAGGCAGTCACATCCAAGGAGTGGGGCTGGGGATTCATGGTTATCTCACCTTTAATCACATTCAATGTACGGCGGGAAATGACATTTCCTTTTACCTAAAATCTTTGGGAGGAAGGAAGTTTTTTTGGGAGAATAGGTCGTATGCCGGTCTTTTTTATGGGGGAGGAAAGGCCGCAAGTATAAGCGATTTTGAATGGGGCAATGCTGTAAATTATTCGAAGTATACATATCAATTTGGGTATTCATATTTGTTCTACGCCGATAACGCGCAAACCTCTCAGTCGTCAGGTGCTTTTGTCTTTGAAGCCCATCGGAATCGTTTGTATTTCGAAAATGATTTTTTTGCGGGTCAAGGAAAGGATCGTTTCCGAACAGCAAACCTGGTTTTTCGTCACCGCGAACTTTTTTATGCGCTAACATTTGGCGTGCGTATTTGGACAGGTGAGACTTCAGGTGTGGGTGCACAACAAGCGCTTGTGAAGGGCAAAACATCCTATTTTAAGGACCTTTCCAATCTTTCTTATGGTCAAACAAGTCATGGTATTTTGTATGTAGGGACTGAATATCTGGTAGGGCTAGGGCAAGAGCTTAAATTTCAATGTGGTATGGATGCTGAAGGGGTTCGGAATGTATTTCAAAACAACATCGGGCATGCTGCGTGCTTGCACCGCGATAAGTCCAAAGCAGTGAAGTACCCCATGTTGGATGGCTTCGGAAATCCTACCTTTGAACGGAGTTCGGTGAAAAGTTCTGAAACCTTTTTTCAATTGTCGTTAGGTGGCGAATAAAAACAAGTAATTTTATAACCTAAAAACTGAATAATGAATGTACCTGTTACGGTTTACACAGAAATGACCCCAAATCCGGCGACCATGAAATTTGTTGCCAATAAATACCTTTTGGGCAGTGGCGATTCCGTTGAATTTACCCAAAAATCTGAGGCAAAAGGCTATTCTCCGTTGGCTGAAGCTTTGTTTAATTTTCCTTTTGTAAAAAGTGTTTTCATTACCGCAAATTTCGTGACCATCACCAAAACCGACAATGTGCCGTGGGATTTTATCACCATGGAATTGCGTGAGTTCGTACGTGAGTTTCTCGGTGAAGGAAAGGAAGTTCTGATCCAAATGCCTATTCCGGTAGAAAAAAAGGTCTCTACTGAAACCAAAACGGTTGCGGAGCCCAGCGAACTGGATGAGCCAATCATTGCCTTGCTAGATCAATATGTACGCCCTGCCGTTGAAAATGATGGTGGCGCTATCGATTATGTTGGATTCAAGGAAGGAACGGTAACGGTGGTCCTAAAAGGAGCTTGCTCTGGATGTCCATCCTCCACAGCGACCTTGAAAGGTGGTATTGAAACGCTACTGAAACAACACATGCCCGAGATTACCCAAGTGGTGGCTTTCAACGGGTAGATTTATTTTTCTAAAAGATTGATTAAAGGCGAAAACATATAGGTTTATCCTTTGTTAGTTTGTAAATTTGAATACAGTTAGGGTGTTTTTTTACATCCGTTTAATCTCAACCAGATCAATTTTTCTTTGAAAAATTCTTTTACATACACAGAACAGGAAATGGATTTACATGGTGCCTTGCAACACTTTTTTGGATTCTCTAAATTCAAAGGTGAACAAAAGGAAATTATCTCAAACATTCTAGAAGGAAAAAACACGTTCGTCATCATGCCTACCGGCGGAGGAAAGTCCATGTGTTACCAGCTTCCAGCGCTCTTATTGGAAGGTACCGCAATCATTGTTTCTCCCCTCATCGCACTAATGAAAAACCAAGTCGATGCCATGCGCTTTGTCAGCGACAACGGAAAAGTCGCCCACTTTATGAATTCCTCGCTCACCAAGAACGAAATTGCCAATGTCAAGAAAGACATCGTTTCTGGGGTGACAAAGATGCTTTATGTTGCACCAGAATCTCTCACCAAACAAGAAAACATCGATTTCCTTTCCAGCGTAAATGTTTCTTTTTTCGCCATCGATGAAGCCCACTGTATTTCTGAATGGGGACATGATTTCCGCCCTGAATATCGACGACTTAGAGAAATTTTTGAAAAGATTTCCAACGTACCTGTCATTGCCTTAACCGCCACGGCTACCCCAAAGGTTCAACACGACATCCAAAAGAACTTAAACATGTTGGATGCCAAGGTTTTCAAAGCCTCCTTCAACCGTGACAACTTGTTTTATGAAATACGTCCCAAAAAAGATGTTGAAAAGCAAATCATTCGTTATGTGAAATCACACAGCGATGAATGTGGAATCATCTATTGTCTTAGCCGTAAAAAAGTCGAGGAAATAGCAGAATTACTTCAGGTGAATGGCATACCCGCTTTGCCTTACCATGCAGGTTTAGATGCAGACACAAGGGCAAGACATCAAGACATGTTTTTGATGGAAGAATCCAAAATCATTGTAGCGACCATAGCCTTTGGAATGGGAATCGACAAGCCGGATGTTCGCTATGTAATTCACCACGACATTCCTAAATCTTTGGAATCCTATTACCAAGAAACCGGAAGGGCCGGACGTGATGGTGGTATCGGAGTATGTTTGGCCTTTTATTCCTACAAAGATGTCGAGAAATTAGAGAAATTTCTAAGTGGAAAACCCTTAACAGAACAAGAAATTGGTCGGCAATTGCTTAGTGAAATTGTTTCCTATGCTGAAACTTCACTGTGCCGACGTAAATATATTTTGCATTATTTCGGAGAAGAATTCGACGCGAAAAATTGCCACGAGAAGTGCGACAACTGTAAAAACCCACGAGAAAAACGCGAAGGAAAAGAAGCCGTTGTCAAGCTTTTGCAAGCCGTCATGGAACTGGACGAACAGGTAAAAGCGAAGCATTATTGCGCATTTTTATCGGGTGTGGCTACCTCAGAAATCAAAGCGTTTAAACACGAATTATTGCCAGGTTTTGGCCAAGGAAGCGACCGAGATGAACATTTCTGGAATGCCGTTATTCGACAAGTGGCCTTAGGGGGATTGTTATACAAAGATGTTGAATCTTTTGGTGTCTTAAAATTCACCGATGCAGGAAGGGATTTCCTCAAAAATCCAACCTCATATATGTTGTTGAAAGAGCATGATTTTTCCAATACCGATGATGACGATTCAATGACCCTTCAATCGGCCAAAAGTGCTGCGTTTGATGAGGAGTTATATACATTGTTGGTCGACCTAAGAAAGTCTGTTTCAAAACAAATGGAAGTGCCTCCTTTTGTTGTTTTTCAAGAGCCGTCTTTGAAGGACATGTGTTTACAATACCCAATCACCATTGAAGAACTTACCCATGTGCAAGGGGTAGGGGTTGGGAAAGCCCAACGCTTTGGTGAACCCTTTGTGGAATTGATTGCACAATATGTTGAAGAGAATGACATCGACCGTCCGCAAGACTATTTCATGAAATCGCTCGTGAATAAATCAGGTCTCAAGGTGCAGTTGATTCAAAACATCGATCGAAAGTTGCCTTTGGAAGACATCGCCACTTCGCAAGGAAAGACCTTTGAAGCATTGCTCGAAGAAATCGAAACCATTGTAGCCTCTGGAACCCGTGTGAATCTTAATTATTACATCGATGACCTCTTGGACAAGACGGATCAGGAAGAGATTTTCGATTACTTTAACGAGGCAGAAACCGATGGAATCGTTGAGGCTTACAAAGAATTTGAAGGAACCTATACCGAAGAAGAGTTGCGATTGGTGCGCATTCGCTACATGAGCGAAGTGGCAAATTAAGCCTACTTATTTCGCATTCAACGCCGTTTCAATTGACTTTCTTGAAACGAAATGGTAACCGAATTTTGCTTTGTTGAAAACCCCTTCAGCCCAAATTTTATCAGACTCCCTTTTGAAAAGCTCCTTGTACAACGGAAGGATGTATTTTCTTCGTCCCACCGACATTAAGAATTTTTCCAACGCAGGTCGTATGGATTTGTCGTTTCGTTGGATGCTCAGTACATACCATTCGAACATCAATTCGCAATTCCCACCATTCTTGAAATGTAAAAATTGATCAATGACGTGCATGTCTTCAATGGAAATGTCAGCGTCCAACGAACGAATGAAATGCTGCCATTCTTGAACAGTATGGTCTTGTCGCTTGATTTGAACAAAATAGGCGACTTTTTTCTTCTTCCTTTTCCCTTTGATTTTAACCCACTTGTACATTTTTTGTGGTGCGAGTAACATTGGATTTTCGCCAACATTTACTGCCAAAGCTTGCATGTCTACGAGCTTGTTGGTTTTGATTCTTACACAGTTTTTAGGAAGCCCTTCGAGGTAAATCCATTCGTCTGTATTAAATTCAATCTTATTGGGATCGAGTAATTCGCTTTTTAAAAATTGCTCGAATTTTTCGGTGTTCACCGTTTTAAATTGAA
>Ga0304730_1001562_pt1 | contig 17086 bp, 10 predicted proteins | sample M_130628_MF_Meta_FD_190474 | JGI IMG/M metagenome (GOLD analysis project Ga0304730, IMG submission 190474) | Freshwater microbial communities from Lake Montjoie, Canada to study carbon cycling - M_130628_MF_MetaG (v2) (version 2) | ecosystem: Environmental > Aquatic > Freshwater > Lake | place...
TTTTTTGTATTCTTCTGCAATAATATCTTTTAAAGATTTCTTTTGTGTTATCCCAGTACTCATATTAATCTTTAAGAGGTCTTACTAAATCGTAATTTTTATCTTTTAATTTATCGTAAGCCTCATTTCTTAATTTAGTAACTTCTTTTATTTCTTTTTCAAAATTAATAATATCAGTCATTATTTCAGCTTTCAATTCATTAACGTCTCTTTCCATACTCCAAGTTTCAATTTTACCATCTTCTTGAACTACTTCATAAGTTTGTTTTGCATCTCTATAAGCTTGTTGAAATTGAGCTATTACATCTACACCATGTGCAATCATATTAGAATAAATTTTGTAATCTTCATATTCTTTCCACAATCCATCTATTTTAATTTGAGCTTCTTTTATAGTAAGACAATGTAAACAATATCCAGTTTTAGATATAAGTTTTTTATCTACTCTTTCTAATTTAATTGTTTTACAATTATCAGATTTACATGTATTTAATTTATCTAGGTAAGCTCTTACTTCTGACATTGTATCTGTCAAATTTGATGTTTCTATTTTACCAGCTTCTAATTGCTCATAAGACCTACCATTATCATCAATCCACTTATCACCAACTTCTCTTTTTACCTTTTTTTTATCTGCGCCAGAAAATGAAATAAATGATTCCTTTTCATATTCAGCACCATGCATTACCATATCAACCAACTTTCTACGAGTTGGATGCATAAACTTTTTATTGAATTCCTTTGCCATACTATATACGATATATTTGTATATATAAGTATATCAAAATCAAAAAAACGATTAAGAATCAAAAAATATGCCTAAAATTTGATTTAGGGGTGCGAATGCACCTGTTAGTTTATAGGTGTTTCCACCATATACAAATACCAATCCCTCATTTGGTACGATTTTATCAAATCCACCTAAAGCCTGCATTCTACTTAATTCTAATTTAAGTTTTGCAATCTTTTTAGGGTCACCACTTGCTTTTACTTGCGATATTGTACTTTGTAATTTTGCTTTCATTTGTTTTGTAGCTTCTGCAGGATTTGCAGTTAATACTGATGTCATAAATGATAATACATCTGCACCAACACCTAAGAATATTTCTTCAAATCTCATTAAGTTTTGTTTTGATATCTTTTGTTGGTCTTGCTTATCCGTTTGTTCAGCCCAAGCTCTTATCTTATCATCCTTTATATCCGCTATACGAAAACTTTTATCTAAAAAAGCCCATCTTTTAATCAATCCTATCTTTTGTTGTGCATCTAATTTCTTTGCACCCTTTTCTACAAAATTTGTCCACCAAGCCTGATGGTAATCTGCTACACCATCTGAGTCAGCTAATCCAAATTCAGATTGTAGTTTAGAAATCATCCCCAAATACTTTCCTTGTAATTTAGAAAGATGTTCGGTTTTAGGGAGTGTTTGCATTGGAGGTCCCTGTATTGTGTATTTAGATTGAACATGTGCATTTACTTGCTTAATCATTCCACCTAATACTTTTGCTGCATCTTGATTTTGTCCAATTATAGTACCAGACATATCATAATCAAAAGTACCATGAAATACTAATAGGGGTTGATTGTAGGGGATTACGTTTACAGAGGTTGGATATATTACTTCCAAATTCATAAACGAACTACCATCCTTAAAAACCTTCTTACGTTGAGGTTCGGATAGTGCTCCTATTGCTTTAGATAAATCCTGCATAGCAAAGTTGTAAGCATCGGTTAATCCACCTCTACCAGCAAACTTATCTGCTACCTGTCCTATTGTCATAGCACCAACTCCTTTATCTTTTAAGTGAGATTTGTTACGAGCTGCAACCAATCTACCATTTACCCAACTAATTGCTAATGCCTGCCCATCAGTCTTTTCTCTTGCTAATTCCAAATCACCATTAAGAGCTCTTACTACTATTTGTTTAAGGTCACCAAATGTTAAACCCATCTCAATATCAAATGGATGTGCCATATGTCCATAAGCTCCACCTTCCATTATTAATGATTCTTTTATAAAATCATTAGGAGATTTTAAATCATGCTTTAATATACGATTGTATTTATCAGTTGTATCGTCGTGATTAAAAATTGGAACTTTGTTTTTTCTTATTTTGTCATCTTTATCACTCTTATGATTCATATTTTCCCAACCTTCTAAATCTTCTAAATAATATTCAGCTTTATCATATTCTTCCCAATCTTTATTCCAAGTGTGTCCAGTAGTGCCACCCGTATCATTATCAAACGCTTCGTTTCCAGTGTATTCTAAAATGTTATTTTCTTCATCAATCTCCTCATATCCACTCATTCCGTTATTGTTAAGTTTCTTACTATTTTTCTTAACATCTTTACTATCAGGTGCTCCATTAATATATCCACCTGGCAAACTTAAACCAACACCAGCTCCACCACCCAATCCCATTTCTTTTAAATTATCTTTTTTAGGTATTCTGAAAGTTACTGCTTTCTTACCATTGATTGTTGGCATTCCCCATTCATCCTTACCAATATCTTTTACTAATACTTTTTTGTTTTTGAACTTACCCATTAATAGAGTATCTCCAACTTTTACATTTAAACTGATTTCTTCGTTAATACATTCTTTAAGCTTCTTCAACTTAAGAGTAATCATTTTGAATATTTGGTCATCAAACTTTGGGTATGCTTTTGTAAAATTCTTTTTTCTTTCAGCTTCACTACCAGCACTTAACCAATAACGAACATCAGTACCACTTATAGGATTTGATTCAGATGGTGCTGCATAAACGTATCCTCTATCTAAATATGGTTCGGTTACCTTACCTTTATATGGCGTAAAGTATTTACCACCTAAACGATTTTCATCCTTCTCACCAACTACAACTATTAAACCAGTTGTATCTTCATTATATTTGTTTAAGATTTCATTTGGAGCATATGGATTTTTAACATTAATAATTTTAGATGATGGTATCCCAAACATCTTTGTCATTATTGCTTTTTTTTCGTTAAAATTAAAAGGAGATTTATTTGAATCGGTAACATTGGAAGTTCCGATATAAACACTATCAGACCCAAATTTCTTTATGAGGTTTTGATACGTTGCGAAGTGGCCCTTATGAAAAGGTTGAAAGCGGCCCGAATAAACAACAATTACTTTGTTTATGGATTCCGCTTCCAATAATATTGATTCTACTAAAAATTTTGATAATCCGTTCATTATACGATACCTTATATCATATAAATATATGAGATTATTGTTTTACAACTTTCATTCCGTTTCCAGAAGATTGTTGTTGTTGTTGCTCAGCTAATTGTTTTCTAGTGGGTGCACCTGGTTGATATTGAACAGTACCATCTTGTAAATTAAGTCTTCCAGCTGGGTATTTATCATCCAAAGCTTCTAAAGTTTCTTTTAATTCAATACTATTTCTTTTAAATTCATCTTCACCTTTCTCAAGTATAGAATCTAATTTAATCAATTCATCTTCTATTTCTTTTCTTCTAATGTAAATTTGTCCAAATTCAAGCAATAATTGATTTGCTGTGTCATTTAGTGATTTTATTGTATCTAAAGTAGATTCATCTAATTTAGCTATTTCAATCTCAATAGATTGTTTTTGTGGGATGTTATCTAATCCTGCCATAAATTTTGTTTTTTATTGTTTATATATATAAGTATATGATTTTTTGTTTTTATAAAAATTTTTCTAATTGTTTTATTACCATTTCAGATGTAATTGATTTAGTACATTCAAATTGTCTATCCGTACCTTTATGGTCAGGACACCAATTCCAATCACCAGCATCTAAACGAATTCTATTAAAGCAACCCTCACATTTTCCTTTAGGAGCTGCTATTCTATAACAATCTTTCATTTCGGCCCAATCATATGAGAATCCACTAATTAAAACAGTTGGTACATTTAAAGACCAACTTAACCAACTTAATCCACTACCAATACCAATAAATGCTTTTGATTTTAACATCTCATCCATTACCAATTCCAAAGGACCATTTGGGTGCCTAATTATTCCTTTTGGTAATTTATTTCCCATATAATCATTTCCCTCTTTGGATACTAATTTAACTATGTATCCTCTATTATTTAACCAATCTACCACATCCTGCCATCCAGTTGGATTATTCCAAAATTTAGATTGAGCAGTTCCAAATACACCAATACAAACTTGCTTAAGCTTTGGGTCTATTTTAACATTTCTTTTTTTAATTAAAGTTTTTACTTCTTTAAAATCTAACCCCAATATATCAGAACACATTTTTTGCATTGTTTGAGTCTTAGGGTCTATTGGATTTTGAAATAAATTTATAGAATTGTCATCATTATAAAATAATCCAACACGATACATTGCGTATAAATTTTCAACTGGTTTGCCAGGCTCTACAAATTTTACATTAGGATATCTTTCTTCAAACATATGATTCATAAATGTAGAAGTTATAACTTCACAATCATGTTTTTTTCTAAATTCTTCTACATAAGAAACCCAGGCCAATGAATCGCCTAAAGCTTTTGAATCCATTGCTATATAAACACGCTTACCTTTTGCATTATAAATGTATTCGTACCATAATTTTTCATTTTCATAGATTTTTATTTTCCAATCTAAAAAATATTCTATACTACATTTACACCAACAATTATTTTTTATTGTTGTTGAATAATGAACTTTACCAGTTTTATTATCTATGAATTCAACTTTATATTCTGAATTTGTACTTCCTTTTATTTCCACATACGGTCCTTTAACAAAATGAATTATCACTTTATTTTTTACCTCAACTATGTTATTTTTATTTTTCTTTAAATTATTGTATATCATTAACTCCAAGTTTTAACTGTTAAATCCAACAAAGAAAATCCCTCTGCTTGCTTACTATACATTTTGTTTGTTGTATATCTTGGTCTTGGGTGATTGATAAATACGTGATTATACCAAAGGTCACCAACATCCCATCCACAATCTTTAAGTCTATCTGCCCACCATTGCTTTTCTCTATTAGGAATTAGATAACAATGTGCAAGGTCTTGATTTGCTGCTGTCTTTGAAAACAACTCATCTATTTTTTCTTTTTCTCTTGATGGATTATCTGCGAATGAAATAAAAGGTACATTATCTCTTTCTGATAAGAAACATGCTCTATGTACTATTTCAACAAATTCTTCTAAACCAGTATAAATAAATGCATCGGCTTCAAATACTAAAGTGTAATCAAAGTTTTCAGTATCCATAGTTTCTAATGCCATTCTATGTGCTAAATAACAACCATAATGTCTACCAGTCATCCATCCTAAACCAGCACCAGGGTATAACTCTCCCGGCTTATTATCTTTACTTATATGCTCAGGTCTTCTACAATTTTCAGCAGGTGCAAATCCTTCATATGGTTCATTTACAATTGGTTCGTAATACATACCATATTTTTCCAATTGTTTAATAGATTGAATAGATACTCTTTCTCTCATATCATCCGGCCTAGTCAACATATGTTTTATTTGAATACGGGGTTTCTTACGAATGAATGAACGAAATCCTTTATCAAACTGCTCATAGAAAAATTCATTTGCTGCTTGTGTTACTCCGTGAAATACACCATAATCATCTCCACTAATAATTCCACCCGGTTTTACTTTGTTATACCAAAATTTAACATCTTCCATCAATGATTCATATGAATGCCCAGCATCTAACATAATAAAATCTATACTACCATTTTGAAATTGATTAGCTGCATTATGTGATGTATCTTTTATTGTGTCAAACGTACCATAGTTATCCGATAAGACTGTATTATCTATAAACTCATAAAATATATCTCCGTTAAATGCCCCAACTATATTTTGATGTAATTCTTCATCATCCGTTCCTTTCCAAGTATCTACCGATGTAAATTTAATATCTTTACCAGACTCTTTAATTTTTCCTGCTAAATGATTTGTTGATTTACCAAACCATGCACCAACTTCTACAAAAGTTTCACCACCCTTAGCCAATTCAACCATTTCATTATATAAATCCGTATATGCAAACCAACCAGGTATTTCATTAAATTCCGGCTCTAACGTTTCTAATATAATTCTCTTGGTTAATTTCAAATCATCATTAATATAAGTTACTAATGAATTATTATCGTATGTATCCAAATATGTATGCAACTTTCTAAATATAGAAGGTAATTTATATGATAGGGCTTCTTTAACTGATAATGGATTTAATTCTATTTTAGAAGCAAAATAAAACATATCACTTGCTGCGTAGAATGTATCAACATCAGTTCTCTCACCCCATATCACACAATTTTCAGGTTTATAATCCATCAAAGGTTTCCAATAGCTCTCAAAGTTTCCAGCTTGATTTCCTACAAAGTGGAATTTAATTTTATATTTTTCTAATTGTCTTGCTATTGCAAATATTTCACCTTGATTTTTACCAGGTGCAAATAATCCAACATTCAATACATGTTTATATGATGGGTCTAATCCTAATTCTTTTTGTGCAACTTCTTTATCAAATGTATAATCTTCAATTGGATATTCCCATAAATCAGTTTCAACTCCAGTTTCAATAAATCTTTGTCTACTCCATTCAGATACTAAAATATATCTATCAGGATGATAAACTATTTCAGATGGATTTGTCAATGAACCATGTGTAGATGCTACAATAAAATAAGGTCTATCTTTTCTAAAAATAACATCTAATGTAAATAATGGTAAATCAAATTGTGGGATTTCCTGAAAATGAATTATATCAGGTTTAAAATCCTCAATTATTTTAATTATTTCAGATTTATCTTCTCCCAATGTATGTACAGTTGATAATGATTTAATTCTATTTTTTTGAACTACAAACGCATCTCCACCACTATTGTTTATTTCAACAACTTCAATTTCAAAATCTTTAATGAATTCTTTTACCTGCTTATATAGGTATTGTGGTTGTCCTCCAGTAGAAAGGTGTGGAGCAACATAAAGTAACTTTTTTCTCATTGTAACAAATATACGAAATTATTTTGAAACTACCAAATTTATTTTATTCAGCAGATTCAAATATAACAACACCTTCTTGCAAATCAACTTCTCCCTGTGGGTATTGTAATTCTAAAGTTTTAATAAGTTCAGAAAATTGTTTGCTTGAATTATCAATTTCTGATTCTATTTCTAACTTAGACTCTTCCAATTTAGCTATTTGATTATTAAAATCTCTAATTCTTAAGTGAATTTGTCCTAAATTAATAATCAATTCATTTGCTTTAGTTTGAGAATTTATTAATAATTCTAAAGTTTCTTTGGGTAAATTTTCAGTTTTTTGTGCCATAATACATTATTGTTTATATATATAAATATATACTTTTTTAGTTTTCGTATGGAGAAGCACCCAATATTTCAGTTGGCCATTTATTCATTAATTCAGAAAGTTTGGTTACATCCGATAAATCCATTGTTGGTAAATCTCTCAATTGTTGCTTTTTTGTTACAATATCGGATATAGTTGTTTGATTTCCACTCTCCAAAGCTTTCATATAATAAACATCTAAATTTGAAAGATATAATACCCTTGCGCTTCTTATATCTTCTATAAATTTTATTTTAGCCTTTTCTATATCAAATGTTAATGGAGATATAGAACCACATTCTAATGTCCAATCTAATTCATATGATTCATAAAACATAGAATGCTCTGCATACGATTCACATAATAAAAACATACTACCATTTGGTGCATGTACGCTTTTACTAAATTGGTTAAAAGGTTGGTTTTCATAATTAAACCAATTATCTCCTTCAATTGGATAATCTTTATATACTATATACATTTTGTTTATATTTTTTATTTTATAGTGCCATTACGTGAAAATCTACATAAGTACCAGTATTACCATTACTCCCCAAAGTAGCTTCACCACTACCATAATCTACTATTCTATATGTAAACCCAGATGTTGATTTACTATATATTTGAACAGTAGCACCCCATCCAGTAGTACCAAATCTAGGCGTTAAAGTTACATTATAATTACTAGTCCCTATATCGTTTGCAAATACTATACTTATATATTTACCACCACCAGTAAGACCAGGTGTTGCATTACAATTAAATGAATTTGTTACAGTATAATATGCTACATTTCCTTGGTTACCTCCTCCCGAAGATGTATAATTTAGTGTACCAAATGCTTTTACTGCTGCGGGGTATCCATACCAATAACTACTATCCGTAAATGCCTTACCATATCCTTTCGTAATTATATCGGTAGTATCTGTTATATTTCCAGAAAGATATAATGCCCCCTTTGCTTCAACACCACCACTTAATGATGAAGCCGCTCCTTTATTTTCATAATCAGTAGATACAGTTGATAATTTTATATATCTTTTATCGGATGATACAGCTTGAAAACCTCCACCATTTGCAATAGTTCCAGCAGATACCAATTCTACAGTTACTGCCTTTGAGGCCATATCATAATATATACTTGCATCTGAACTTAAATTGTAAGGAGATACATTAGTATTATCCGAATTAACAAGATAGTCTATTCTATGTACTACATAATATGTTGTTGCTGTTGGTAAGTTAGCTTGAACAGTATAATTCTTAGTTCCTAAATATGCAGTTTGTCGATTGAAATAAAATCCATTAGAACCATAAGAGTTGTGAGATAAAATATTATTTGAAATATAGTTATTTGTCCCAGCTACTTCTATTGTATATACATCAACCTCCTCATTTATAATTTCAATAGAATCAACTAAAACTTTTTTTATAGAACCCCCACTTTCAATATAAATTTCACTTTCTCCTGCAACCAAATCACCAACATAAATTTCCGTATTATTATCTAACCAAAATCCGTGAGAATCGGATACTTTAACCTCATATCCACCAGCGTTTACTTTATATATTTTATCAACCTTTCTTGTTTTTGTCCCAGTAACAAAAGTTGATATAAATTTATTAAAATTGTTTCTCCATTCCCAAGATAAAATAGAATCTCCTCTACTAATATCTTTAGCCATTATAGTTGAACCATCATCTAAAGTAATTAAAGTATCACCAGTTACAGATATGTATCCACCATATCCACCAGTACCACTACCATCATCATAGTCAATACTACCATATGCAGAGTTATAGTATGTACCACTTGAACCCATATATGTACCAGTACCCCCAGCCCCAGTCCAAACTTCCAATGATAGATATAACAAAGCATAGCCACTACCATACCCTTCTACATAGTTAGTATATGCTGATGCTGGGTTTAGTGTTGATTTAAAAATATGTTTACCACCTACAGTTGTTGTAAATGTTGTTTCTGCAAATTCAGTTTGTAAAGTTCCACTTGCATCCCCACCACCATCCGTAGTACTTTTATTTAGTGTAAATGCTGGTAGATATATTGTAGTTGCTCCACCCGCAGAAATAGTCGGTAATGTTAATTCCGTACTTGCGTTAAATCTTAGTGCACCCCCAGTATCAAATACTTGTATTGATTCGTTAGTACCATCAAATTGTATATTTGAATTTGCTGATTTTAATAAACCACCTAAAATAGTCCAATTACCAATTGTACCAGCCGTTGCTGTAATATTTCCACTCAATTCCAAACTACTACCATTCCATTTAAAAAATCCACCAGACCCACTCATAGACATTCTATAATCACCAGACGAATTTCCTAAAAATATACCAGGTCTATTATAACCTTGCAATGGTTGTCCTAACGATATGTATGGATTTGGGCTTCCTCCAACAATTGCTATATTAGCTTCGCTACCTGCTACATTTGTACCAACATTCAAAGTATTTTGAACATATGATTGTTCTGATATAATTGTACCAGTTGCTATCGAACTAAACTCCGCTCCAAATGATGTCCAATTTGCATTTCCGGAAGAAGGAGCTCCCCAAACCGAACCAGATGAATTATTTATTGCACTATTATTAGTCAACCAATAATTACTACCACCAGAACTATATGCTACCGCATCGGTTCTTGTAGCTGTTTTGAAATATACTTTAGTAGCATCGTATGGTCCTCTATAAACAACACCAGGACCCGGACCACCTGCCGTTCCTGCTGTACCAGCAGTTCCACCACTACCTGCTGTTCCGGATGAACCAGCATCTGCTGCTAATGCCCAATATGATGCATATGATGCACCAACATATGGTTCAGTAGATGCTCCAGACGTATGAGCTGCCGTTGCGTGCCAACTTCTACCATTTGCACTTACAATATCATTGATTTCATAATCATACCCACTTACCCACGCACCCAATACTCTACCTTCAGGAACTCCAGCTGATGTTTGTCTAATAGAACCTTTAATTGTTAATATATTACCATCCCATGTTAATGCTTTTGTACTATCAGCATTATTTATAGAAAATCTACCAGTAGTACCAGCTCCTCCACCAGATGTACTACCTTGATACATTCCAAGAAAAATACCCGGCTTATTATATCCAATAACTCCCGTTCCAGTTTGTACGCCACTTGCTCCACTTGTACCAGTTTGACCTATTGCCATATACGGGTCTTGTCTACCTCCAGCTAATACTATATTTGCAAATGAACTACCGGGATTATTACCAACATTAATTGTATTTTTTACAAATGATTCTTCAAATATTGCAATCTTAGCTGCCACAAAGAAATCTTGCTGTCCTAAATAAATCCAATTTTCATCATCAGTACCTATTGCCGGTGGAATTTCTGGGCCACCTGTATTAGGTCCACTTCCACTAACTGATGCAAAGTAATGAGTTTCACCGCTACTTCCAGATGGGTCAGGATAAATTACTGCATCTCTACGATAGTTTACAGTTTCAACAGAACCTATATAGTCTGTAAATTCATTCCACTGTCCTCTCATTACAACGCCGGGACCAGTATTTCCTTCATATTGAATAGATATTGATTGTGTTTTAAAAAATACAGCTCTACCATTTTCTATATCAACTTGATACACAATTGTTGCAGTTGAGTTTGTTTCGGGAGAAGTCCAACCAGTTATATTTCCTATTTTAGCAACATCGGCAACAGTTGGTACACTATCACCCACTCCTAAAACACTACCCAATGTTAAAAATGTATCTGAAAAGCTTGCTATTGTAACTTGATATTCTCCTATTGAACCAATATCATTTCCAAATTGGTCAGTTGTTTTTGGACTAAATCCAGGTCCACCTTGAGCAACTGCTGTTTTATGTATCAATGGAACATCTCCCTTAGTTGCTCGTATTTCAGTACCACTACCATCAAATCCAAATTCTCCAGATACTTTATAAACCAATGATGAATTTTCGTTTGTTAATACAACATTATAAGAGGTTGCTCCTTCTTTTATACCAGCAATTGATACAGCTGCTTGTGCTCTTACTAATGCAGATGGTGAATTATTACCATCTCTAATTTTAACAGCCCATGTTGCGGTTTCGCCAGGGGATACAGCATCACCTCCGCCAATTTCAACAAAGTTATCAGATTGAATTGATGTATATTCGGTATCATCTTTAAAAAATTGATACCAAACTGCTCCAGTTGTATTTGTTGCAGTTGCGGTTAATACAACAGGATCTAATGGAGATGTTATAACACCATCACCATCAAAGTTTACAGTAGTTGAAGTTGCTGATAAATTTACATTACGAGAATTAGATGGTGATACATTTTTTGTAAATGTTTGAGTTCTTTCTACAATAGATGATGTGTATTGATGACCTGGTCCTAATGAATATGGATAAATTTGAATGTTGTATAAAGCACTTGCCGAAACATATGGATAATCAAATCTATGAAATTTAACGGTAGCTGTAGTTGCTGATGATGATGCTACATTTTGTACTACGATATTTGATGAAGTTACAGCGCCACCATATAATATACTAAATGTACCTTTACCAGCATCACCAGAAGCAAATGATTTAGTTACAAAAGTAAGAAAGTCAGAACCTTCTTTTACTCTTATAGTTGTATTAGCTGCAGAATAATTTGATATATATCCAACTTCATCTGCCGTTAAATTAACTGAGGCTGGTGATATTATTACTTCTATTGGAGGTGGTCCATCTAATGTCTTTGTATATAATTGAGCTATACTTTGAGTGTATATAGATGATGTATAATATGGATGGATAACTAATGGATATATTATACTTCCACTTAATGCACACAATCCAGATGAAGCACTAACAATCATAGAGGATGTATAATTTTTATCAAAATATATAAGTCCTCCAGTTATGCTAGATGATATTATTGATTCTTGTGCAATATAAAATGTTCCCGATTGTGAAATACTTCCGGTAAAAGATAGATATCTAGAACCTTGCTTAAGTCTTATATCAGTAATAGATGATTGATAACTAGCTACTTCACCTTTTGAATTTGCTTTTAAATTTACACTCAAAGGATTCATTTCAAATACAATACTTTCATCGCCGGGCTTACCATCAGGCACAATTGTAAATGTTTTATCTATACTTGTCTGAGATAATGTATATGGTTCAGTATATGTAAATGTTATTGTTAATTTCTTACTTTGTTTGTTGGCTAATCCCAATCCGTTCTTTGCTCCAGCATTTACTACATTTTTATTTTCATCAATTGCCGTTACAGCTATTGAAGCAGTATGACAACTTTGTGTAGTATAATACATCCAATATTCAGGAGTAAAATCATTATTTAATGACATTGATGGATATACTTGAAATGATGATGTTACCAATTCACCATTAGTTCCTCTTATAGTAAATGATGCGGTTGCAAATGTAAATGATGGAGTAAATACATTACCATTTCTAAAATTAATATTATATACATCAGTATTATATTCAATTACACCAGTATCTAATCCATCTTGCAAATCTTCCAATATAATTGATGCTAATACAGACCCAGAGGTTAGAAATGCCGGCCCAGATGCTGCAGATGCAGATGACATCAAATATATTGTTCTTCTTGTATCAATAGAATCTCTATTAAATGATGCATTATAATTTATCTCCGTACTTCCCAAAGAACCTGATGTTAAACCTTTTATATATTTGCTTGATGAAGCTTCATAAAGATTTATAAACTTTTCAGGAATAGAATAATTTGCAGATGCTGTATGTAATATATGTAATTGGATTGATGGCCATCCTTTACCGGGTTGAGTAGTACTACTTAGCTCAATATCATTTACACCATCAACACGAATTGCTTGTATTTCTAAACTTTGAGTACTACTATTTCTGATTTGAGTTCCTCTATAAGGTCTAATCAAATGATTAACTCCACCAAACCCATCTAATACTTTTGTAAATATAACCGTATCTTCATATCCCTCACACTCACCTTTTATTTTTACAATTTGAACTAATTTATTTTCTCGAGAACCAGTAAAATGTTGAACAGTCATACTTGGTGAATCGGTTTTCAAGTCATTAAGTAAGCCAGGATATCCGCCACCATTTGTTATATATCCAACATAATCAGCTGCAAATAATTCATTACCATCAAAATCATAAGATTGTGATGTATATGTTACCGAACCAGTTAATAAATTTTTAGTAACAGCAAATCCAACTACAGTTGGTGGTATTGGACTAGAACCAGAATCAAATTGGAATGTTAAGCTTCTTGGACTGAATACTAAACTTTTTTGTAAATTTTGAATATTACCCCCATTAAAAGTTTTATTTTGTTCTACTAAAACAGGAATGTAATTATTATTTATATCATAAAACTCAAAACGATAATCAAATGTTTCAACCGGTAAACTTCTTGGAACTGTTTGTATAAATGAAATTTCATCAGGCGAAAATGATGTTTCTTGTGCTGATGTAAAACTTATATTTGATATATACCAACCACTACCAACTACTTCAAAATACAATCTTACATTTTCAATTTGTTCGGCTTGTATATTATCAATTGATGTTGTTTTTTGTAGTAATGAATTAGAAGAAACTATATTAGTAATATCCTGCTCTACTTGAATTGTTTGAGTAATACCACCAATTGTAGATTGTTTAGAACCACTTAAAAATGCTCTAATATAATTATTTGATGATGTATTATTACCAAGTCTTACATTAAAATTTAAAGTATATTCTTTTCCTTCTGTTACATCCAATGATTTTGATGTGAAGAAATAACGAGATGTACTACTATCTAACTTTACAGAATCGTATAAATAATTTTGATTAAATGTAGCAGTTAGTGAATTTGATGAAGTTACCCAATAATTTTTTATTACATCTTGAGTAAATAATCCATAGTAATCTTGATTAGTTGTTTGTGATTCTAAATCAATTAATAATTCATTTGTTTCTAATTTTACTTCCTGAACAAATTGATAATCTCCAATTTGTGATTGTGATTTTCTAAATATTTTAACTCTAGCACAATCACCCACAAATGTAGTTAAATCAGTTAATTGAATTTTTGCAAAAGAACCAGTTAAAGCAGTTGCTATATTAGAAACACCTTCTATATAATTAAAAGAAGATGTATATCTTTGATTTGAAAATGATGAAACCAATCCATTTTGAGAATATGGTTGCGTTACAAGTATTTCATTTTTATTTAAAACATCTGATATTGTTGCTGTATATCCTATATCAGTTAATTCAATTTCGCTACCTATCATAGAACCAGTCCATGCAGTATTATCCGTTGTTGTTAATTTATATGAAGTTGGTAATTTAAAATCAGATATAGAAGTTGCTTCGATAGGAACAATTGGTGTACCTTTTACAAATCCTTTTTTAGTTACATTAGCAAATGTAGTTGAAAATAAAGGTTTTACGATTTCAGTTATTGATACTTTAGGTCTTTTATAAAATCTTACTTTATCTTCATTAGATATTAATCTATTAATTTTAAATGTTTTGTTCCACTTTACATTATAATTACCTTTCCATTCATCTGGTATATCTAATATTACTCCACCATCATCTAAATATGTTTTTAGTTCGCCTAATATTGTAATAGTTGCTTCACCAATAGGAGTATCTTCATATACATAAACTGCAGCTATTTTAGAAGTACCCTCATAATATTCAGGTATACCATTACCATATTCAACGTACAGAGGATTACCTTCAACATCTAATACTTGAATTTTTATTTCAGTATTCTGCATTAAATGCTGAGAACCTTCTATTAAGAATCCATTTTTACCTCCAGTAAAAGTATCTTTGAATTCTGTTATTTTAAAGTATTTTGAATTTGGTTCAGTGTCTAATATGAACGTACCATATGAACTCAATGGTTGGTTGTACGTTACTCCATATTTTTTAATTCTAGCCATGTATATTTTCTATTATTATTTATAAATATTCCAATTATTATTTATCTTTATAATTATATATAGAAAACTAAAGAAAACTAAAGAAAGTTATGAAAAAGTACGCAATGATACAAATAGATGCTGATATACATCGTTCATTAAAGGAATTTTGTAAAGAGAAAGGATATAAAATAAATGGATTAGTAGAAACACTTATAAAAGAAAAGGTGCAGTCTTTGAATAAGACCACACCTAAAAATATATTACCGGTTACTAAAAGTTAATCTTAGAGAACCCATCTACTTTCTTAATTTCAATAAGTCCATCCACAATATCTCTCATTTGTTCTAAGTGAGAAATAACCCAAATGAAATCAAATTGAGTTTTAAGATACTGCATCATCATAAAGAGCGATGATAGGTTATCTGCATCCAATGTACCAAACCCTTCATCGATTACTAAGAAGTTAGGTCTAGGCAGGTTGCATATGTTAATTAGAGCCACTCTAATCGCTAATCCCGATATGAACTTCTCCATACCACTACACATCTCTAAAGCCCATTCCTGGTCCTCATAAACGATTCTAGCGTTAATGTTCTTTCCATCGGTATCCATAGCTATTGAGAAATCAACCACCTGTCCTAATATGTTGTTCACTTCGTTTTCAATTGCTGGAAGTGCTTTGGATATTAGTTCGTAAGGTACACCATCTTTTTTAACTGCATCTAAGTAGAATGTATATAATTGGTTTTTACTTTCCAATTCTTTCACTTCTTCCATCTTAGCTACCATATTGTCAATATAGGTTTTTGTAGCACCTACTTCCGACATTAATCGTAACATAAGTTTGTTGACATCTGATATTTGAGTTTCCACACCTTGCTTTAATCTACGAACATTTTGAATATGAGTATCTAATGCCTGATTCTTAGTGATTGTTTCTTCGTTATCATTATATCTTTGAATATCAGCTTTTATAGTTTCTCTTTGAGTCTGTAATAACTCAATTTTAGAATCTGCGGTTCTAATATCACCTTCTAATCTTTCTCTAACTATAATCAATCGTTTGTACTCATCAGTCCATTCTTTCCATTGTTTGAATTGTTCTTCTACGCCTTCCCAAGAATCTAAAGTTTGTTGAATACCCGTACATTGTATAGTTGCATTTTTAACAAACCCCTCCAATTCAGATAATGCTTCTTTTGCTCTCATTGCATCTTTAACAAATTCATTATCGCAACAAAACTTACAATTTGGGTCATATTCATGCTTATCCAAATGATTAATCTTTTCTTTAGCGGAATCTAATTGTGACTTTACTATTGAATAAGTTTTTTCTGCTTCAATTAAAGCTTTTTGTTCTCTTTGGTAATTTGAATATACAACTTCTATACCAATTCCATTTATGGTAAATTTAGAATCAACCATTTCTTTAGCTTCCTTAACCAATTCCTTAGCTTCAGTATGTTTTTGTATCTTATCGAATTTAGCATCTCCCCAATTAGTTAATTCACCATCAATCTTTTTAACTTTACGATTTAGTTCATCAATATTTAAATTACCTTGTATTGGAATGATTTGTTGAAATAGGTTTATTATTTGTTCATCCAATTCACCCTTTCTTTTTTCTAATTCTAACTTCTCTGCATCCAAACTATCATAATCCTCCCTCTTTGAATTCAAGTCGTTTTCTTTTTGGGCTAATTCCGAAGTGAAGTCGGTCTTTCTGAAATTTCTGATAAGTGCATTCACATCTTTGATATCGTTAGTAGCAGTATCATACAGCTACTAAC
>Ga0304730_1001563_pt1 | contig 17085 bp, 15 predicted proteins | sample M_130628_MF_Meta_FD_190474 | JGI IMG/M metagenome (GOLD analysis project Ga0304730, IMG submission 190474) | Freshwater microbial communities from Lake Montjoie, Canada to study carbon cycling - M_130628_MF_MetaG (v2) (version 2) | ecosystem: Environmental > Aquatic > Freshwater > Lake | place...
CGACCTGATCGACGCGCGAGCGGATCTGCTCCATCTTACGAAAATCGGCCAGTTGCAGCAACTCAGCCGGATCACCGACCGAGCCATCGGCGGACTGTTCCTGACGGATGCGCGCAACGATGCCGATGTTACGGATAATGTCCGTCCAGCCGTCCGAGACCAGATCTTCTGGTGCATAGCCGCCCGAGACGAGGATGTTGAAATTGTCCATCCGGTGCTGTTGCCAGCCGGGCTGAAGGCTGTTGGCCCATTCTGGATCGGTGGGGCGATTGTTGCGCAGATCGATTGACGATGGGGTGCGCTGGAAGACGAACAGTTGCTCGGCGCCTTCGCCCAGATGGGGCACGCACTGAACGGCGGTTGCGCCCGTGCCGATGATCCCGACGCGCTTACCCTTGAGGCCCGTAAGGCCGCCCATCGGATCACCGCCGGTATAGTCATAGTCCCAGCGGCTGGTGTGGAAAGTATGCCCCTTGAACGTCTCAACCCCGGCAATGCCGGGCAGCTTGGGCCGATGCAGAGGTCCATTGGCCATGATCACGAACCGCGCCTTCATAGCGTCGCCGTGATTGGTCCGGATGATCCAGCGCGAGGCGGCGTCGTCCCACGTCACGTCGGTCACTTCGGTCTGGAAACAGGCATCGCGATAGAGATCAAAATGCTCACCGATCATGCGGCAATAGGCCAAGATCTCGGGCGCGCGGGTATATTTTTCGACCGGCACATAGCCGACCTCTTCGAGCAGGGGCAGATAGACGTAGCTTTCCACGTCGCAGGCCGCGCCCGGATAGCGGTTCCAGTACCAGGTACCGCCAAAGTCGCCGCCCTTTTCGATCATGCGCACATTGTCGATGCCCGCCTCGCGCAGTCTGGCCCCAGCCAGCAGCCCGCCAAAGCCGCCGCCGATAACCACGACCTCGATCTCATCGGTCAGGGGCTCGCGTTCGAAACCGGGCTCGACATAGGGGTCATCCAGATAGTGGCTGAACTCGGCCTCGATCTTGATGTACTGATCATTGCCCTCTGCCTTGATACGCCGATCCCGCTCGGCGCGGTATTTTTTGCGCAGTTCAACTGGGTCGAAATCAAGGCTCATCGTCGCAGCAGCATCGGTCATGGCGGCGTCTCCCTTATGTTTTGACCTAGGGTGACGGTTGACGCTGGGTTAGGTCAAGCCTTGCTTTCAAGGGTTAGGATCTGGAGGCTAGAATGACGCATCCAACGGCCCTTTAATTCCATCCTTCGCCTACCCACTTAAAATAGGAATTTAAGACCCCATCGTGGGTCAAGCAAGGAAAGAACGACAGATCATGGACGCCAACATTCACGACACTGGTTCAATAAACATTGGCATCGACGCGTCGCAGAGGGCTGAAATCGTTAAAGGCCTATCGGCTCTTCTTGCTGACAGCTACACGCTATATCTGATGACGCACAACTTTCACTGGAACGTTACCGGCCCCCAATTCAATAGTCTCCATCAGATGTTTATGGTGCAATATACCGAACAATGGACCGCTCTGGACATGATCGCTGAACGTATCCGCGCCCTCGGACATCCGGCGCCGGGAACCTACAGGCAGTTCGTTGATCTGGCCTCCATCAAGGAGGTCGAGGGAACGCCCAAGGCCAATGACATGATCCGTCATCTGGTGGCTGCTCAGGAAGCCACCGCTCGCACCGCGCGCAACCTGTTTCCCACAGTCGAAGTGGCGAAGGATCAGCCCTCGGCAGACCTGCTGACCCGTCGCTTAGAGGTTCACGAAAAGACCGCTTGGATGCTGCGAAGCCTGCTCGAAGATCAATAGGGTCTCAAGACCGGCGAGGGGGCTGGCCCATAGGCTTCCGACCTGAGGTTTGGCGCTTAAAAAGCCAGCCCTTGAGCGACCGATTTCAAGCGTTCCACGAGGGACAGTTTGTCATCGATAAAGTCGCTATCGACCCACCAGTCCTCGACCTCGCGTAGGACCTCGCCGACCAAGGGGCCAGCCGGAACGCCGGACGCCACCACATCCTTGCCGGAGATGGGCATGACCGGCGCGCGCCAGCTTTCGCCGAGCGCCAGCAGACCGCGCCATTGCGGGGTGGTGGCTGGACGCAGGCTTCTGGCCCAGTGCAGCTTGACCCGGTCGCGGAATACCGGGTTGCCGAGCCGATAGACCGACTGCCTTGCGGCCTTGGGGCTCATCCATGAGACGAGGCGCGGATCGGTGCCCAACGCCTGCGTCAACCGCTCGCGCTCAGCATTGGACAGGCGCAAGGCCCGGCCCATGGCCTCTCCGGCCGCGGGATCAGCCGGTAAGAGGGCCCCTAGGCGCAGGAGGGGATCATTTTCGAACAGTTGCTCGTCTTCGATGGTGACCAGTCGGTCCAACACCGCCAGCCCTTCGGCCTGCGGCAGGACCTGCGCCAGCACGCCGGTCGAGGCCATCAGCCTCAGCGCGGCGCGCGGATCGTCGGCGGCCAAGAGCTTGAGCATTTCCTTGGCGACCCGTTCGGCCGAACAGTCCGCTAGCCTTGCCCGGCCCGCCTCGCAGGCCGAAAGGGCATCCCGATCCGGCTCGCCTTTGCCGTACCAGGCGAGGAACCGGAAATAGCGCAGGATCCGCAGATAGTCCTCGTCGATGCGGGTCTTGGGATCGCCAACAAAGACCAGACGGCCTGCGCGGGCATCCTCAACACCGGTCCCCGAGGGATCAAAGACTGCGCCCGATGCATCGGCATAGAGGGCGTTCATGGTGAAATCGCGGCGCGCGGCGTCTTCGGCCCAGTCATCGGTAAAGACCACAACAGCGTGGCGCCCATCGGTCTGGACATCCTTGCGCAGGGTGGTGATCTCGAAGGTCTGGCCATCGGAAAGTGCCGTGACCGTACCGTGCTCAATTCCTGTCGGAATGGCCTTGAGCCCGGCCGCTTCCAGAGCCTGCACCACCAAGGGCGGGGTCAAGGTGGTGGCTAGGTCAATATCATCGATCTTGCGGTTCAGGATGGCGTTGCGCACGCAGCCGCCGACAAAGCGCACGCAATCGGGCCCGCCCTCGGCGATCAGGGCCTCTAGCACTGCTTGGGTCGCGGGCTTGGTCATCCAAGGCTTGAGGCCGAGCGCAAAGCTCATGGCTTAGCCTTCTTGGCATCAAAATGGGCGGGTCCCACGCCGCCATCAGCGCGCGGTTCGGCGGGCACATAGGTCTGGCCGCGATTGTCAGGATGGAAGGCGACCGTCGCCATCAAGGAAAGGGCGGATATTACGGCGCCAAGGCCAATCAGCCAGCCCCACGGGGTCGACCCCATTGGCTTGCCGCTGCGCAAGGCGACCTGCCGCCAGAGGCTATAGAAAATGAGAGGTAAGGCCGCGAGCAGCAGTCGAAACAGAACCACGCGGATCATGCTGAAACGGCTCCTTCGGTCTCGCCATAGAGGCGCAGATAGAGCTGTCTTAACATGCCCGCTGTTGCGCCCCAAATATACCATTGCTCGTAGGGGATGGCATAGAAATGACGCCGGTCGCCATTGGGCAGGTCGCGATGTTGGCGCTGGTGGTTTTGCGGATCCATCAGGAACGAGAAGGGCGTCTCGAACACATCGGCCACCTCGGCGGGATTGGGCTTCAGGACAAAACCCGGCTTTACAAAGCCAACCACGGGCGTGACATGAAAGCCCGTTCCGGTGCGATAGGGTGTCGATAGACCCGCTAAGGTGACAAAAGACGGATCAAGGCCGATCTCCTCTTGCGCTTCCCTAAGGGCCGTCTGAGCCGGAGTCTCGCCCGGATCACAGCGCCCGCCGGGAAAGGCCACTTGGCCAGTATGTTTGCGCAAACTGTCAGAGCGCCGGGTCAAGAGGACGCTGATGCCGCCCTCATGTTCGATCAGGGGCGTCAGGACGGCGGCATGGGCTAGACCAGCCACGCCATGATCGCCGGGATGGGTTCCTGGGTTCAGGTCGAAGTCCGAGCCCATCTTCCGATCTGGCCGATTTTCCCCGTGGGCGTCTAAGGGGTCGAGGCGACTGGTAATCCAATCGCGAAGCAGATGGGGCGCGAGGGCTGGGTTCACGCGCCAAAACCCTCTGCGGGGCCCAGATCAAACCAAGCTCCGTTGGAGGTCACGCCATAGCGTAGGCCTTCTGGCGTCTGACGCTCCTGCGCCATCTCGACCAGCTCATAAAAGACCGGACGGGCGATGCGGGCCTCGAGGCCACGGCGGACATGCAGATAGGGGCGAGGCTCGCCGGTCTCTGGATCAGACTGGACGCGGATCGCATGGTCGGGACCGGCCTCGACCTCATCGCCAACATTGGTCAAGAAGCGAAGGGCCTCGCCGACCCGGTCAACCCGCACAGCGATGAAGGGGGCGTCTTCAACCGTGATCTTCATTTTCTCGGCGGGCGTGACCAGATGATAGCCGTCTGGATCAAGCCTTAGCACGGTGGAAAAGAGCCGTACCAAGGCTTCACGGCCGATGGGTGTGCCCTCGTGAAACCAAAGACCATCGCGCTTGATGACAATGTCGATCTCGCCGCAGTGGGGCGGATTCCACAGATGGACCGGCGGTAAGCCGCGCTCGCCCGTCTTCGCCGCTGCTATGACGCCGTCCAGTCCGCCTGCCAAATTGCCTGTCGATGTCGTGGTCATGGTCGCGCGATCCTTGTCTCTTCCATTGTGAGGTAGGTGCGCGGCGGTATCAAGGAAAGGGTGCAGCTTGGGCCATTCTCGTCGTGATGAGCCGGGCCTAGAGGGCGAGGATTTTGCGCGCGGTCCGCTCTGCGCCCAGACCATCACAGATCAGGCTGCCCTTCGCCGACATTGAGCGCCGCGCTGCACTGTCGTTGACGAGGCCGGTTACGGTCTCTGTCAGCCGTTTTGCAAAGTCAGGCAGGCGCACGTCGAGCGTCTTGGTAACGCCGTGAGCATTCAACCGCGCAGCCATGTCAGCCTGATTGGCGGCCAGCACCAACGTGATGCCGGGAAGCCCGAGGCAGCACCGCTCCCAGGTGCTGGACCCACCCGCACCAATGGCAAGATCGGCCTCGCCAACGACGGGGGCCATGGCCTTAACATCGACCTCGACGCGCAGATTGCCGTGGATGGCGCTCAACTCGCGGAGCCTTGGCAAGGACGGTGCGCTGGAACCAACCACCGCCAGAATGCGAGAGTCGATCCCGGTCGATAAAAGGGCCTCGACCACCTCTGCGGTGATCCCACCGACATCGGTCAGGCCAAGCGAAACAAGAATGGATCGGACATCGCCGTCTCGGTCTCGCCTTTCCAATACTTTCCGGCGGGCAGCGGCAAATTCAGGGCGCACGAGGGCAAAGCTCGGACCGGTCCAGATCTGGCTGTCCTTGGGTACCCACGGCTCATAGTCGGCAGGCTGGCGATCGATTGCACTATCCACCAACAGGTCACAGTCATGGGCCCGCCCGGGCGCATCATCGAGCGCGATGAGCAATCGACCGGCCCGAAGCCGTGCCTCGTCGCTGGCTTGTAGCCCGTAGTGATCGACCACAACCGCGTCGCTCGTCACCGCGCAGGCGGCCTCAACCATGGCGTCTGGCGCGCAAGGGATAAGCTCCACGCCGGGCTTGGCAAAGGCCTTGACCACTGCGGCGACGGCAGGCGGGGCCATAAAGACGCACTGCGCCCCTAAATCCTGCAAAACCCCGGCGAGGGTTAGGCAGCGCATGACGTGACCGCCGCCCACCTGCGGCCCAGCATCAGCGAGAAAAAGGATCTTACGAGATCTTTGCATCGGTCTATCCGGGCCAATCTGGGGCAAACTGACCTGCCGCATGTGGCCAGCGGCGGAATCATCGTTAAATAGGTCAAAGGTCCTTAAGCCTCACCGATCAGGGGTGGCGCGGCCAAGGCATAAGTCACGTCTATAGAAAGTCCTTTTGATGTCGAAGACCCGTTCTGTTCGCTGCGCTATCATTGGGTCTGGACCCGCAGGCTATACCGCCGCGATCTATGCCGCGCGCGCGCTGTTAGAGCCAGTGCTCATTTCGGGGCTGCAACCGGGCGGGCAACTGACCATCACCACCGATGTCGAAAACTATCCCGGCTTTGCGGACGTGATCCAGGGGCCTTGGCTGATGGACCAGATGCGTGCTCAGGCCGAGCATGTGGGCACAGAGTTCGTCAATGACATGGTCCTGACCGCCGATCTCTCCAGCCGCCCCTTCCGACTGACCTGCGATTCTGGGACGGTCTATCTGGCCGAGACCGTGATCATTGCGACGGGTGCACAAGCCAAGTGGCTAGGCCTGCCGTCCGAGCAGAAGTTCCAAGGCTTCGGGGTCTCGGCCTGCGCGACCTGCGACGGGTTCTTCTATCGCGGCAAGGAGGTCGTGGTGGTCGGCGGCGGCAATACGGCGGTCGAAGAAGCCCTGTTCCTGACCAACTTCGCCTCCAAGGTCACGCTGGTCCATCGCCGCGATAGCCTGCGCGCCGAGAAGATCTTGCAAGAGCGGCTGATGAAACATCCCAAGATCGCCACGGTCTGGAACAGCGCCATCGACGAGATCGTCGGCAGCGAAAATCCTATGGGCGTGACCGGCGTGCGCTTGAAAAATCTACAGACCGATGAGACCAGCGATCTGGCCTGCGACGGCGTGTTCATCGCCATCGGCCACGCGCCATCGTCTGAGCTGTTCAAGGGACAACTGGCGATGGACAGTGCTGGCTATCTGGATGTGACGGCGGGCACGGCCGCAACCGAGATCGAAGGCGTCTTTGCCTGCGGCGACGTGACCGACGACATCTATCGCCAAGCCGTCACCGCGGCGGGTATGGGCTGCATGGCCGCGCTCGAGGCGGTCCGGTTCTTGGCTGAACAGGACCACCACGCCAGGGGATAGGTCGCCCGCGCTCAAGCCTCGACCAGATCGGCCTTGGCGGCGACCGGCAAGCGGTTTCCTGCCGCCTTGGCACGGGCCTTGCCCTTGTCGATCTCCTTGATCAGGTCGGCGCAATAGTGACCAAAATCGACCTGGATCGTGTGGCGGGCTGAGGCGTAGTAGCCGCCGAGATAGAACGCCTCGTCCTTGGCCGTTACGCTGGCCTGTTCGGCGGCGGAGGGCAGGTGGTACTGGCCGGTCAGATAGAGGGCCACCAGCTTGGCCTGCTGTTCTGCGAAATTGACCAGGGTCGGCAGGGGCTGGGCTAGACCCATATAGAACAGGTTCGCCGTGCCTGCGGGCACCATGCGCTTGAACAGGGGCAAGCGGTTGTCGGCGTCGGTCTTAAAGGCTGGGTCGGTGAAGAAGGGGAAGCTGATCTTATAGCCAGTGGCATAGATGATCGCATCAATCCGCTCGATACTGTCATCTTCAAAGCGGACATTTGGGCCTTCAAAGGCCTTGATATTGGGCTTGAACTTGATGTCGCCGCATCCGGCCCGGGTCAGGAACTCGCCGGAAACAGAGGGGTGGGCCTCTAGCGGCTCATGGTCGGGCTTGGGCAGGCCATAGTCTTCCATATTGCCGATGGCCTTCTTGATCGCTTTGCGGGCCAGATTCAGGCCCAGCTTGCGCGGCATCCAAGAGGGCATGGCCGCCTTATCGGCGGGCTTGCCATTCATATATTTCGGCAGGACCCAGACCCCGCGCCGCGCTGCGACCCAGAGGTTCTTGGCGATTGGCCGCTGAGATAGCTCAGAGGCAATATCCATGGCCGAATTGCCCATGCCGACCACCACGACATTCTTACCGCGCATGTCATAGGGATCGAAAGGATCGCAATAGGCGTGGGCATGGAAGGCGACGCCGTCGAACTTGCCCGGATATTCTGGCGTGCGCGGGTCCCAATGGTGGCCATTGCAGACGATCAAAACGTCATATCGCCGGGTCTCGCCGGTCGAGAGGGTCACGTCCCACAGACCATCTGCGCCGCGCTCGGCCTTAGTCACCGCCGTATTGAAGGTGATGGTCTCGCGCAGGCCGAAATGGTTCACATAGTCTTTGAAATAGCCCAAGAGCTGGGCGTGATGGGGAAAGTCTGGCCAGTCGGACGGCACAGGATAGTCCTCAAAGGCCAGACGCCATTTGGAGGTGTCTATATGCAGACTCTCATAACATGCGGAGTGGCCGTTCGGGTTCTTATAATACCAGTTGCCGCCAATATCGTCGGACATCTCAAAGCAGTCGTAAGGAATATGGTTATCCTTCAGACGCTTGGCCGTGGTGAACCCGGCGCAGCCCGCTCCAATGATGCAAACCTTAGGCAATTGCGCGCCCATGAGATCGTCTCCCCAATCGTGACTTATCATTGTTAAGCTGAGCCTAGCAGCGTGTGAGGCGGAGTCAAATGGGGGTGCTAAACAAGGCCCTCATCTCCTACCGTGTTCCCCGCGAAGAAGCGGACCCAGACCCTTTCACTCCGGCGGGGAGTGGCCCGCTGGTTCCCTTTTTCGTGGGAAACGCATTTGAGAGCAAGTGGATGACCCCCTCACCCCACCCTCTCCCCCAAGGGGGCGAGGGCTTATCGGTTCTGGCCCTCTCCCTGTGGGAGAGGGTTGGGTGAGGGCCTTTCTTATTTGTTTTTTCTAACCAATCTCACCGCCTGAGTGAGAGGGTCTGGCTCTTGCTTTCCCTGTGACACATAATCCTCATCAACAGTGGTTAAGCAGGAGGATAGGGGTCTAAGGGCCTTTAGGGGTTGGTAAACACTTGTGTTTACGCTGTTCATTTCGCATGTGCGAGATGACAGCCATTGCTTTTGTTGCAATTGGCCCTAGGTCCTGCGGTTGGACCGGCTGACAGGTAGTATGATGAAGCGTCTGGTTTTGATGATGGCTGTGGCCCTACCGTTGCTTGGAGGGTGCGCAACCCTTCCGGCGGCAGGCGCACTTCCAGCCGGTTATGAGAGCGCAGATGCCAGCAGCGCTGTGGACCCCGCCGCGATTGACGCTTGGTGGATGCTCTATCGCGACGCCGAACTCGAAGGCTTGGTGACCCAAGCTCTGACCTCTGCCCCGGATGCACAGCTCGCTCAGTCACGTCTGGTCGAGGCGCGGGCCCTGCGCACGGCGGCCCTGTTTAGCTTTAATCCGCAAGGCAATCTGCGCGGGCAGACCGGCAAGACCGAGACCGATCAATTGAGCGGCGGCTCCCCCCTTCTGTCCACGGCGGGCGAGACCAAGACCGCTGGCGCGAGCTTTGACGTCAGTTGGGAACTGGACCTCTTTGGTCGTAGTTTGGTGGCGCGGGGTAAGGCCAATGCCGATCTGTCCGCCGCGCGGTTTGAGGTCGAAGGCGCACGCGCCAGTCTCGCCGCCAATGTCGCTCAGCAGGTCTTTCAGGTTCGCGGCCTCGATATTCAACTGGCCGATGCGAACGAGACGGTCCGTATTCAAGACGCACTTTATAAGATGGCCGTCACCAAGGCTGAGCGTGGCCTGGTTTCCAGCTCAGACGCTGAGCGGATCAATGCCGATCTCAGCCAAGCCAAGGCCGAGCAGGCGCGCCTGAGGGCCGAGCTTCAAGCCGCTAAGCGCAGTCTTCTGGTACTGGTGGGCCGCGGTAGTGAGCCGACCTCATCCCTCGTCCTGACATCAGCCCTTGGAACGGTTCCAGAGGTTCCGATGACCGTGCCGAGCAGCCTGCTTCAGCGTCGCCCCGATGTGCGCGAGTCCGAAGCTCGGTTGCGGTCCGCGATGGGTCTTCGTACATTGAGCCGGATGGCGCTGTTCCCGACCTTTACCCTGCTGCCCGGAGCGGGCTGGTCCGATGCCCAGACGCCGCGATATGGTTCGACCACCTCGTTCTGGTCCTTGAGCGCTGGGATGTCGATGCCGATCCTCGACCTGCCGCGTTTGGTCCAGCAGATGAAGGTTCAAAACGCCCGCACCAAGCAGGCCGCCATTGGCTATCAAAAGACCGTTCAGACCGCCTTTGGTGAGACGGAAAACACCTTGGCGCGCCTTGCGGCAGATCGCGTGCGCGTGCGTCTGCTCGCCGCCGGGGAGGCCAGCGGGCGAACCGCCTATCTTGCCGCCGAAAAGAAATATGCTGCCGGTCTGATCGATCTGGCCTCTGCCATGGACGCCGAGCGCGCCTGGCGGGGGAGCCGATCGGCCATGACCGCCGCTCAAGTCACCGCCCTTCAGCGCTCCGTTCAGGCCTTTAAGGCCTTGGGCGGCGGCTGGCCGTCCACGCCTGAAACCGCTGGTTCCTCCCGATGAGACCTCTGCCCATGACCCGATCTCCCCTCCTGACCGCCCGAACATCGGCGGTTTTTCTGGCCTTGGCCCTTTCAGCCTTTGGCCTGTCCGCCTGCGGCAAGGGCTCGTCTGGCAAGACCAAGATCGAGGGGGCGGCGGCCGCGCCGGCGGATATGCGCTCGGTGCGGGTGATCAAGGTCGAAAGCCGCGAATTGACCGGTGGTCTGGTGGCCAGCGGTGTTTTGGTCTCGCGCGAAGAGGCGGCGGTCGGTTCTGAACTGGCAGGGTTCCGCGTGGCGCGGGTCTTGGTCGAAGAGGGCGCTGTGGTGGCCGCCGGTCAGCCTTTGGTTCAACTGGACGACACACTGATCCAAGCGCAGATCGCGCAACAGACGGCCCTTGTGGCGCAGCAGGCCGTCGCGGCCCGTCAATCCCAGTTGCAAGCCGACCGCGTTGTTGGCCTTCAAGGCCAAGGCGTGGTGTCGGAAGAACAGCTGCAGCAACGGCAGTTTCAAGCTGAGAGCAGCCGAGCAGCCTTGGCCGCTCAAACCGCCATCCTTAATGATTTTAAAACCCGTCAGGCGCGGATGACCATTCGTGCTCCGGTCGGCGGCCGGGTGCTGGAGCGCACCGTGCGCCCGGGTGACATTTCCGGCGGCGGTACCTATTTCCGTATTGCGCGCGACAATCTTGTCGAACTGGACGCTGAAGTGCCAGAGCGCAGCCTCTCCACCGTCCAGGTCGGTGACGGGGCTGAAGTGACCCTGCCTTCGGGCAAGACGGTTCAGGGCAAGGTGCGCCTGATCAGTCCGCGTATTGATGCACAGTCACGGCTGGGCCGTATCCGCGTGCTTTTGCCCGTGTCCAACGACCTTCGCCCGGGCGGCTATGCTCAGGCGGCGTTCAACAGCGCGACCCGCAAGGCGACGGTGGTTCCCGAAGCCGCGATCCGCTTCGATGCTGAAGGCGCCTCGGTGATGGTGGTCGGTGAGGGCAACAGGGTCCAACAGGTCAAGATCAAGGCCGGTCAGCGCAGTGACGGCTTTGTCGAACTGCTGGAAGGTCCGCCGGTCGGTGCGACCGTGGTCAAGGGTGCTGGATCGTTCGTGATGAGCGGCGATGTGGTTAAGCCCTATGTTGAGACCACCACGGTGAGCCTCCGCTAATGTCGCAGCTTCGCGTATCCACCTGGTCCATTCGCAACCCCATTCCGGTTGCGGTGGTCTTTATCGCCCTGACCATAGCGGGCCTGTTCTCCTATGGCATGTTGCCGATCAAGCAATATCCCGATGTGAACTTTCCCGCAGTGGCCATTTCGGTGGTTCAGAGCGGCGCAGCGCCAGCGGAGATGGAAAACCAGATCACCCGGCCCATCGAAAATGCCTTGGCCGGGCTGTCCAATGTTCGTGGCATCCGCTCGTCCGTGGTTCAGGGCGTCTCGACCACGATGGTCTTTTTTGAGCTGGGTCAGGACCTACAAAAGAAGACCGATGAGGTCCGGTCTAAGGTTGATCAGACCCGGGCCGTCTTGCCGCGTGAAATAGAGTCTCCGATCATCCAGCGGATCGAGATGGATTCCGCGCCGATCCTGTCCTACGCCGTCTCGGCCCCCGGCATGAGCCAAGCCGAATTGAGCTGGTTCATCGACGATACCATCACCCGGCAATTGCAAAGCGAAAAGGGCGTAGCCCAGGTCGGACGGGTCGGCGGAGTGTCGCGCGAAATCAATATCGTCATCGACCCTCAGCGCCTTGCCGCCTATGGCTTGACCAGTTCGGAGATCAATCAGGCCCTGACCGCCTTTAACGTAGACGCCCCCGGTGGTCGTGCTGGGGTAGGCTCGCGTGAGCAAACCCTTCGCGTTCTGGGCGCTGCGACTACGGTCGAGGCCATTCGAAACATCACCATCCCTGCCGGAGGGCGCTTTATTCGCCTGTCGGATGTAGCCGATATCGGCGATGGGGCCTCTGAACCCCGCGGTTTTGCGCGCCTCGATGGTCGCCCCGTGGTCGGCTTTGAGGTCATGAAGACCCGAGAAGCCAGCGACGTTCAGGTCGAAGACCATGTCGTTGCTGCTGTCGCCAAGTTACAGGAAGAGCAGACCAAGGTCGGACGCGATATCAAGTTCTTCAAGATCTTCTCGGTCGTTGATGAGACCCGGGCCAGCTATCACGCCACGCTCCTGTCCATGGTTGAGGGTATGGGCCTCGCCGCCTTGGTGGTCCTTCTGTTCCTGCGCGAATGGCGCTCGACCATGATCACGGCCATGGCCATGCCCCTGTCGCTGATCCCGACCTTTGCCTTCATGGCGATCATGGGCTTTAGCCTGAACGTGGTTACCCTCTTGGCCCTGACTATGGTGATCGGCATTCTCGTCGATGACGCCATCGTTGAAATCGAGAACATCGAAAAACGGATTCAGGCCGGTGCAAGGCCCTATCAAGCAGCGATGGAAGGGGCCGACTCCATCGGTCTTGCCGTGGTCGCAACCACAGCGGCCATTGTGGTGGTCTTTACGCCTGTTTCGTTCTTGCCTGGTATTTCAGGTCAGTTCTTCAAAGAATTTGGCCTCACGGTTTCTGTCGCCGTACTGTTCTCGCTGGTGGTGGCGCGCTTCGTGACGCCGGTCATGGCGGCCTATCTGCTGAAGCCAACGAGCCATGCCAAGCCACGAAAGCCCTTCGACGGTTTCTATCGCAAGTCTCTCGACTGGGCGTTGGACCATCGCTGGATTTCGGTTGCCATTGGCGGCGTTATCTTTGTCTTGAGCATCATGCTGACCGGTTTGCTGCCCAAAGGCTTCCAGCCTGCGGACAATGCCAACTTTTACTATGTGAAGGTTCAAGGCCCTCCCGGTGCCAATTTGGCGGATATGGAACGCACCGTCCAAGAGGTCACGCGGATCTTCAAGGCGCGGCCAGAAACCAAGATGGTCTTTGCGCAGGTCGGGTCCGGCGTAATGCAGACGGGACCGGGCGGAGGTGGTGATGCGGCAGATGTGCGGGATGCCACAATCACGGTGGTCTTGAACGAAAAGCGTGACCTTACCGTCACCCAGATCAAGCAGGTTATGCGGCCTCTGGTCCGCGAAATCCCCGATGCGCGGGTCAATATGCTCGGCAATTTTGGCGGTGCTGACGTGTCGATCGTTCTGACCGGCGAAGATGGTGAGCTGCTCGAGCGCACCGCCCTGCAGGTCGAACGTGAAATGCGCGGCCTAACGGTCCTTGCCGATCCTCGCCCCTCCTCGCCGCCCAGCGGACCAGAAATTGTCATTCGCCCGCGTGTTGCCGAGGCGGCGCGCCTCGGTGTTACGGCTCAATCGATCGCTCAAGCGGCCCGGGTGGCCACGGTCGGTGATATTGACGCCAATGTCTCAAAACTGAATGACGGCGAGCGCCGGATCCCCATCCGCGTGCGTCTGGCCCCAGACAGCCGCAGCGACTTGGAAACCATCAAGGCCCTTCGTGTGCCGACTGTAACGGGTAAGACTGTGCCTCTGGATGCCGTCGCAGATGTGACCTTCCAAGCCGGTCCAGCCAAGATCAACCGCTATAACCGCAAGCGTCAGATCACCATCGAGTCCGACCTCAATAACGGTGCCCAGCTCGGCGAAGGTGCCGCGGCGGTCGAGGGTCTTCCGACCATGAAGGCCTTGCCCAAGGGCGTAACCGAGGCTCAGGTCGGTGACCAAGAGGCCATGAAAGAGCTGTTTGGCGCGCTTGCAGCGGCGATCTTTGCCGGTGTCAGCATGATCTATGGCGTGCTGGTGCTGCTGTTCCGCAGCTTCTTTAAGCCCATCACCATCCTGTCGGCCTTGCCGCTGGCGATTGGCGGTGCCTTCTTGGGTCTGTTGTTCATGGGTCTGGCCATTAGTTTGCCGTCCTTGATCGGTCTGTTGATGCTGCTCGGACTTGCCGCCAAGAACTCCATTCTCTTGGTTGAATATGCCATCGAACAGGAACGGGCGGGGGCCAGCCAGCGTGACGCCTTGCTCGAGGCTTGCCGCGAACGGGCCCGACCGATCATCATGACCACGGTCGCGATGGCCGTCGGTATGCTGCCCACGGCCTTGGCTTTGGGTAAGGGGTCGGAGTTCCGACAGCCGATGGCGGTGGCCGTGATCGGCGGCCTGATCACCTCGACCATTCTGTCGCTGGTGCTGGTGCCGGTGGTCTATGAAATGGTCGATGATTTCGAGCTTTGGCTCAAGCCCAAGCTAGCCAAACTGATCACCCCCAAGGACGCGCCGACCGGCGAAGCCTAGACGCGGCGTCCCAAACAAGGCCCTCACCCAACCCTCTCCCTCAGGGAGAGGGCTAAGAGGTGATAAGCCCTCGCCCCCTTGGGGGAGAGGGTTGGGTGAGGGGGCGCCCGCGACAAGGCCCCTCAACCCGCTTTTCATCTCGACACCTGCCCAAAATCTGCTACGCGTAAATTGTCATTGAGAATGCCAATATAACGGGTGGGTCGAATATGAGCATTTGGGTCTGGGGCGTGGCGCTGGCCGTCTATGGGTTGTTTCTGGCCTGGTACGTCAATTGGCGCGGGCCGGTCAGCAAGGCTGAGGTCGAGACGCTGATGACGGCGCTTGAGGCCTCTACCCATGAAAATGACCGCAATGACATGTCGATCATGCGCAAATTCCTCGAGACCGACGATGGCCGCGAGTTCTTTATGGTCAATCTGGTCAAGCTGGCTCCCGGCAAGGTGCCCGACCCGGTCACCGGCGAGCTCAAGTCCTCCCGTGAGGTGATAGACGGCTATACCAAGGTGTTTTTCCCCGCCATCTTCGCGCGGGCCAGCCATCCGGCGGTCATGGCGCGCAAGGTCGGTGGCTATTTCGATGCTTGGGGCACTGAGCCTGATCCGAGCTGGAGCGCGATGGGCTATATGCGCTATCGCAGCCGCCGCGACATTGCGATCCTGGTCACGGACCCCAAGTTCGGCGGGGCGCACGATTTCAAGTTTGCGGCCATGCCCAACACCTTTTCCTTTCCGACCCAGCCCATGTTGCTGGCCCTGATTAGCCCGCGCGTCTGGGTTGGCTTGGTCATCGCCTTGGTTGCCGCCTTTGCCCAGATCGCTGTGCTGCTCGCTGCGGCCTAATTTCAAGACGGAAGATCATCGCCATGAAGCTGTTGCGCACCCCCGACGACCGTTTTGCCAACCTGCCGGATTTTCCGTGGGAGCCGCACTATCTGACCATCAAGGACGAGGATGGCAGTGACATCCGTATCCACTATGTCGATGAAGGTCCGCGAGACGCTGAGCCCATCGTGCTGATCCATGGCAACCCGACCTGGGCCTATCTCTATCGCCACATGATCCCCGGCCTTTTGGCGACAGGACGTCGGGTGATTACGGTCGATCTGGTCGGCTGCGGACGCTCCGACAAGCCCGCGGCCAAGAGCGACTATACCTTGGCGCGGCACTATGACTGGATGTCCAAGTGGCTGGTGGGTCTGGACCTCAAGGACGTAACCCTCTTTTGCCAAGACTGGGGCGGGACCATCGGGCTCTATCTGGTGTCCCTGTTCCCCGAACGCTTTGCCCGCGTCATCGCCTCCAATACCGGTTTGCCAATCGGACAGGGTGAGGGCGAGTTCATGAAGATGTGGGTCGGCATGATGCGCGAGGCCACGGAATTTCCTTGGCACATGCTGGAAGCCGGTATGGAGCGCAAGATCACCGCTGAAGAGCTAGCCGCCTATCATGCGCCGTTCCCGACCAGTGAATATGAGTCTGGCCTAATCCAGTTTCCGCTGCTCATCGCCGTGCAGCCCGACAATCCCGGCGTGCCCCTGAACCGCGAGGCTTGGGCGCGACTGGCCAGCTTTGACAAGCCGTTCTTGACCCTGTTTGGCGACCTCGATCCCGTATCCAAGGGCTGGGATAAGCTGGCCCAGAGCTACATTCCCGGCGCTAAGGGCCAGGCCCACCACACGGTCAAGGGGGCCAACCACTTCATCCAAGAAGACGCGCCGGCAGAGCTGCTGGAGCATTTCATCCCCTTCCTCGATGTGACCTAGAAGGCCTTGCCGATGGCGCTCTTGCCGCCCAGCACCAACAGCGACTATCGCGGCTCGCCCCTATCGGCTTGGTTTGTCGTCCTGACGGGTGTGATGTCGATCATTCCGGGGCTTATCCACTACTTCCCGCTCCGTGGCGTTGCTAGGGTGCGCGGCGTATTTTGATTTGTGTGGGACCATTGAGATGAGAACGGCTGTTGTGACGGGCGCTGCCCAGGGTGTTGGCTTTGCGACGGCGGCCTTGCTGGGGCGCAAGGGCTATCAGGTCCTGATGACCGATCTACAGCCTCTCGATGGCCAGCTGTCGCGGCTGCAAGCTGAGGGCCTCAAGGTCGCGGCCATCTGCGGTGACGTCTCGTCAGAGGCCTTCGCACAGGATTTAGCGGCCTGCGTTGCCGCCGACTATGGCGCTGCTGATGTGCTGGTCAATAATGCCGGGATCAGCCTGATTTCCCCAGCCGAAGAGACCAGCCTTGCCCAATGGCAGAAGGTCATGGCCATCAATCTGCAAGGCCCCTTCCTGCTCAGCCAAGCCTTGGGCAAGCAGATGTTGGCGCGCAAAAGCGGTAATATCGTCAATGTCGCCTCGGTCGCGGGTCTTGGCGGCGTCATCCATCGCAGCGCCTATAATGCCTCCAAACATGGCCTGATCGGCCTGACGCGGACCTTGGCTGCCGAATGGGGTGGGCGCGGGGTGCGGGTCAATGCGGTCTGTCCGGGCTGGATCAAGACTGAGATGGACATCGCCGATCAGGGCTCTGGAGCCTACGGCGATGAGGACATCATCAACCGCGTCCCGATGGCTCGCTTTGCCCGGCCCGAGGATGTTGCCGCCGCCATTGCCTTTCTGGCGCAGGAGGACAGTTTCGTGAACGGCGTTAGCCTTCCCGTCG
>Ga0304730_1001564_pt1 | contig 17084 bp, 13 predicted proteins | sample M_130628_MF_Meta_FD_190474 | JGI IMG/M metagenome (GOLD analysis project Ga0304730, IMG submission 190474) | Freshwater microbial communities from Lake Montjoie, Canada to study carbon cycling - M_130628_MF_MetaG (v2) (version 2) | ecosystem: Environmental > Aquatic > Freshwater > Lake | place...
TGATGCCGAACGGCAGGCCGCCGACAAGGTGATCTACAACCTCGACATCAACGGCTACCTTCCCATGCCGCTCGAGGAACTCGTCGACCCCGACGGCCCGCAGGATCAGCTGCCCCAGCTTCAGAAGGCATTGCTGGTGGTGCAGGGGATGGATCCGCCCGGTGTCGGTGCCCGCGATCTCAAGGAGTGCCTGCTCCTGCAGATCCGGCCCGAAACGCCGAACGTCCGGCAGCTGCGGCGGCTCGTCTCCGAGCATCTCGAAGACCTCGCCGGCAACAGGCTGCCGCTGATCGTCCGGAAGACCGGCCTCACGATCGAGCAGATCGAGGGCCTGCGGGAGCAACTCCATTCGCTCCAGCCCAAGCCGGGGGCCGTGTTCACCCGGCCCTTCGTGCCAGTCGTCAAGCCAGACGTCTATGTCGACCAGCAGGTGGACGGATCCTGGAAGGTGCGTCTGGAAGAGGTGGACCTGCCAAACCTTCGAATCAGCCCCACCTACCGCGAGATGCTCCATTCCCCGGCTACACCAGTTGCCACCCGCGAATACATCAAACGCAAGATCAACGCGGCCCAGTGGCTCATCGAGTCGATCGAGCAACGCCGCAGCACGCTCCTGAAGACGACGCAGGCGATCGTCGATCACCAGACGCGGTTTCTTTCCGACGGTCCCGAGGCGATCGAACCCCTGAAGATGCAGCAGATCGCCGACCGCATCGGGATGCACGTCACGACCGTGAGCAGGGCCGTTGACGACAAGTGGCTGCAGACACCCCGCGGATTCTTTCCACTGAGAAGGTTCTTCGTGGGGGGGACCGTCAGCGCGGATGGCGATGAGGTGGCCTGGGATACCGTTCGCGGCAAGCTCCAGGAAATCATCGACAACGAGCACAAGGACAAGCCCTACAGCGACGACGATCTCATCAAGATTCTCGCCAGCCAGGGGATCACCGTGGCCCGCCGCACGGTCACGAAATACCGCAAGGCCATGGACATTCCGTCCTCCCGCCAACGTCGCGACTGGAAGTTGGTGCGCGACGGCAAGCCATCTGATGCCTTGCCCCACGAGGATCCTGCTGCGGGGGAGTAGCCTGAGCAGCCCCCCGACCGGCCGACTTGCAGCTTTTCTGGGCCTGCTTCTAGGATGCTCCGGCCGAAGACTGCCGCGGAATCCACCGCGAGTAAGTGGAGGACCCCGCCCATGCGATGCCCCTTCTGCCGAATCGACAACGACCGCGTGATTGATTCACGCGCTGGAGACGACGGCGCGTCTATCCGGCGGCGTCGGGAATGCGTGGGCTGCCGGCGGCGGTTCACCACGTATGAACGGGTGGAGCGGCACCTGCTCTCCGTGGTGAAGAAGGGGGGCGATCGTGAGCCCTTTGACCGCGACAAGATCAAACGGGGGCTCGCCAAGGCATGCTGGAAGCGGCCGGTGACCGCGGACGACATCGAGGGCGTGGTGTCGGCGCTCGAGTCCGAACTCTACGGCAGTTATGAGAACGAGGTGCCAAGCGGCGTGCTCGGCGAGCGGCTGATGGAACTCCTCAAAGCTCTCGACACCGTGGCCTATGTCCGGTTTGCCAGCGTCTATCGCGAATTCAAGGACGTGCGGGATTTCGTCGAGGAGCTCGAGCCGATCCTCGCCGAGACGATCGTTCAGGAACGCACGTAGTCGCCGCGGGTGCCCCCGGTCTTCTCGTCGAGGCGGACGGCCTCGATCGACATGTCGCGGTCGATCGATTTGCACATGTCGTAGATGGCCAGAGCCGCGGCGGTGACGGCGGTGAGCGCCTCCATCTCGACGCCCGTGCGGGCCGTGGCTCGTACCACCGCCTCGATGACAACGCATTCCGGTTCGGCAAACGACAGCGACATTTCCACCGAGTCGAGCGGCAGCGGATGGCACAGCGGCACGATGTCGCTGGTCCGCTTGGCGGCCATGATGCCGGCAAGTCGCGCCGTGGCGATGGCGTCGCCCTTGTCGAGTTCGTGATCGCGGATCCGGCGGATCGTCTCGGGCAGGGCCCGCAGCCGGGCCGAGGCTCTGGCGGTGCGGAGGGACACCGGCTTGGAGCCGACGTCGATCATGCGGATGCCGTGGGGTGTGGTCATGGCCGGCATGGTAACGCACAAGGGCCGGCGTGTCTGCGACACGCCGGCCCTCGGCTATGGGGTTGGACGTTCCAGCCTGTACTAGACCAGTTCCTTGCGGGCACCGATCAGCGTGCGAAGCCGCTCGGCCAGCAGGGCGACGTCGAACGGCTTCTTGAAGCTCTCGTTGACGTGGGCCCGATCGACCGTGATCTGCGAGCCGTCGTCCGGTAGCAGGGCGATCACGATGGTATCGGCATACTCGGGATTGCGACGCAGGTTCTGGCAGATCTGCTGGGCGTCGATCCGACCGATCGAGTAGTCCACCACGATGCAGTCGGGGTGGAAGCTCTCCGCCTGGATGCCGGCCTCGAAGCCGCTGGCAGCCACCTGAATCTTGAACGACTTTTCGACCGGCAGCTGCTTCTTCAGGTTCTCGATCAGAACCTGATCCTGACCGACCAGCAGCACCTTCGCCATCGCCTCGTCCTCGAGGTCGCCCAGCGGCATCCCGTGTTCCTTGAGGAACTTGATCAGGTATTCGCGGGGAATGCGGCGATCCTGGCTGCCGGGAATGCGGTAGCCCTTCAATCGGCCGGAATCGAACCATTTGCTCACCGTGCGGGGAGCAACTTTACAGATCTTGGCGACCTGGCCTGTCGTGAAAACCTTCATCACTTGGACTCCATGTGGATCATTCGTGTCCGGAACTGTCCTGGCCAGCCCGCAACTCATGAGCAGCGGAACCCAGCCCCCCTTTGACGCGGAAATTTCGTCGTGGAACCGACCGCGTCGTCGACCCCACGAAGGCCGGCCTAGAAGCCGGGAGGGGGTGTGAGAGGGAATCGTGCAGAACGAGCGTCCGAAGACGCTGTCGCCCGGTTCCGTGACTCGCAGGTGTCCCCCCCTGCTTTCATCCCGCGGTCGTGTCCCGGTTTTCACCAGGACACGTACGCGGCATGACCGTACAGAGGGTTAGATCGAAAGATCACGTCGTGAGACTTGAGCCGTTCTTGGGGAACGCACCGGTGGCACCGTGCACGACAGGCGCCAAAGGCCTGTTCACGCGGCTTTTTTTGCCGGTCGGGCCGATGAGGCCGCTGCAGATTCGAAACGCACGGAGATCCGCTTCGACACGCCCGACTCCTCCTGGGTTACCCCGTAGAGGGTGTCGGCGGCAGCCATCGTCTTTTTCGAATGCGTGACGACGATAAACTGAGTGGACGAGAGAAAGTCACGGAGCACGCCTGCAAACCGGTCGACGTTGGCCTCGTCGAGTGCGGCATCGACTTCGTCGAGCACGCAGAACGGGCTGGGCCGCGAACGGAAGATCGCCAGCAGCAGGGCGACGCAGGTCATCGTCTTCTCGCCTCCGGAGAGGAGCGAGATGCTCCGCGGCTCCTTGCCGGGCGGCCGCGACACGATCTCCACCGACGTTTCCAGGAGGTCCACCCCGGGTTCGAGCACGATGTCGGCCTGGCCACCGCCAAAGAGCCGTTCGAACAGCTCGCGGAAGTGTCCGCGGACCGTTTCGATCGTCTCGCCGAGCAGCCGTCGGCTCTCGTCGTCGATCCGGGCCACCAGTTGCTCGATCGTCAGTTTTGCATTCGTCACGTCTGCGAGCTGCGCCTCGAGACCCGTGAGCCGTTCGGTCAGCGCTTCTGCTTCGGCCAGCGCCTCCATGTTGACGGTCGTCATGGACGAAAGTTTGCGGCGAAGAGTCTCAATTTCCACGTCGAGTTCGCCGCGGTCGACCGGTACGACCGGGAGATCGTTCGCCTCGCCTTCCGTGGCGGTGGATGGGCCGGGCTGAGGCGACGCGGGGTTTTGAGCGACGATGTCTTCGATGGCGATGTCGTAGTCATCCCGAATTCGCTCGATGATCCGCGTGCGGCGGTGCCGCGCTTCGCCCGCCTCCAGTTCGTGCGTGTGGATCGTCTCTGCCAGCCGCTGCGTCGTGGTCCGGGCCTGCTCCAATGCCTCAGTGACGCTTCGCTTGTCTGACGCGACCCGGTCCTGTCCGGCCACGAGTTCTGCCAGATCCGCGGTGGACCGCTCAGCGGCCACCATCGCCTCGGCATGCTGGCCGCAGGCGGTCAGCAGATCGAGGTCGATGCCGCCCAGCCGCTGTTCGATGTCGCAACGCCGACCCCTGGAGGTTTCCAGTTCACCGCGACGCGACTCCAGATCCGCCAGTCGAGCCGAAATGCCGTCGCGGGCTCGAGCCAGCCGTTCGACGCAGGTGGCCTGGCCGATCCGCAGTCGATGAATTTCGTCGATCACCTCGCCCCGGGAGCGGTCGAGCGAGTCGACATCGTTTCGGGCCCTGGCGAGTTGCTGCCGGGCGTCGGTGAGATCGTTGTCGGCAAGCGCAACGGCGGTCTGTGCTGCATCGCGCGTGGCGGCCAACTCGACGGTCTGCCGCTCGGCATCGTGCAGGCTCGACTCCATCGCCGTCAGCGCATCACCGGCTGCAACCTGCTCTCGCGCGGTGCGATCGAATTCGGCACGTGACGAGGCGACGCGTTCCGCGGCCTGCTGCTTCCGTCCCTGCGTCTGGCGGATCTCCTGCCGGACTGCTGCCAAATCCGACTGCAACTGCTCGATCAGAGTGCCAGCGTCCGCGACAGTGCGGGTGAGTTCGTCATGCCGCTGGTCGAGCGCCTTGAGTTCGCTGCGGCGGGCGACCAATCCCGTGGCGGCACCGGGTTGCCCGATTTCGAGTCCGCCGTCGGCCGAGAGGCATTCACCGCCTCGCGTGATGAAGAGTGTGCCCGGTGGGGCTGCGGGGACGAGGGGAACAGCGTCCGAAAGCTGTTCGCAGACCCACACCCTGCCGAGCAGCATCGCCACGATCCGTCGCCCATCGGTCGGTGGTAGGTCGGTAGCGGTGGCTTCGGACAGGCCGATCATGCGGTCGAGGCGGCCAACGATTCCCGGCTGTCCGTCGGCGGCGAAGAAAACGTGCTCGCGTGTTGCCTGGGCCGATAGGAAGCCGATGCGGCCACCGGCCGCCAGTGTCTGGCGGGCTTCTGCGGTCAACGACCATGCGGATTGCCAGCGGATCAGATCGTCGAGCGATTCGACGACGAGTGCCTGACCCAGCGTGCCGAGCGCGAGATCGACGAGCGGTGCCCATGCCACATCGGCGTCGACAAGATCGGCCAGCGGCCCGATCAGTCCCGGCACGGCGTGAGCGGGATCAGTCTCAGCCAGCAGTCTCCGTGCCGCATCGGAGAATCCCTCCTGTCGGCGAACCATTTCCTCGAGCATCGTGCGCCGTTCGCGGCAGGCCTCGAGCTTGGACTGCCAGCCGGCGAGTGCATGCCACGCAGCATCCACCGCCTCGGACCGTTCACGCTGGGTGACATCGAGCGTCTCGAGTTCGCGTTCGACCGCGGCCATCCGCTGGGCGAGTGCCGCGATGGTGCCCTCCCATGTCGCGGCTGATTCCTGCATCCGCGCCAGGTTCAGTCGGGCCGCATCGATCCGCGTCCGCCACGAGTCGGCGACGCGGTGTGATTCCTCGACCCGGGAGGCCGCACGATCGAGATCGGACTGCAGTTTCTGGCGGGACCGTTCGATTTCATCGACACGGGTTGTGCGGTCGGTGACCGCGTGCTTGGCCCGAGTCGCATGCTCGTGCGAGCCGGCTGCAGCCTGTTCGCAGGCAGTCAGTCGTTCGGTCAGCCCGAGCGATTCCGTCTCGATTCCCGCCACGTCGTCTTTGGCTGCAGCGACGGCGCGGATCGCCGCGAACTGGTCGCGGGCGGCCCGCTGCAGATCGTTCTCAAGCCGCACCGACTCCACCTCGAGGTCCCGTCGCCGCGCCCAGAGCGCAGCGAGGGTGGCTTCGGCGGCTGCAGCCCTCGCCTTGTCGGTGGCGAGTGCCGCCCGTGACGCCTCCAGCCTGGGCTGCAGGTCGGCTTCCGTCGCGGCGAGTGCGGTGGCGGTGTTGGTGGCCTCGTTGGCGCGGGCTTCGGTGGCGGAAAGCTCGTCACGAGCCGTGGCGAGCACGGCTTCAACGCGAGCGACCGCGGCATCGACTTCGGCGAGATCCTCTGCCGCGGCTGCCAGCCGCAGCGTTCGCAACCGGTCGGTCATCTGCTGCCAGCGGCGTGCTCGCGCGGCCTGGTGCCGCACCGTTTCCAGGCGGCTCGATACTTCTCCGACGATGTCCGCCAGCCGTTGCCGGTTTTGCTCGCTCCGTTCCAGCCGGCGGAGTGCCTCGGTTCGCCTGGCCCGGAAGCGGGTGATGCCGGCGGCCTCCTCGAACACGGCGCGGCGGTCGCGGCCCGATGCCACCAGGAGGGCGTCCACGCGGCCCTGTTCGATGACGCTGTAGGCTTCGGTGGCGGCTCCCGTGCCCGAAAAGAGTTCGCGAATGTCGCGGAGCCGCGAGGCCTCACCATTGATGAGGTATTCATTCTCTCCGCTACGGTAGACGCGGCGGGTGATCTGCACCTGCGGCGCATCGATGGTGAACAGGCCATCAGCGTTGTCAAAGATGAGCGATACTTCGGCGGCATTGAGCGGCTTTCGGCCGCCAGATCCCGCGAAGATCACGTCAGTCATGTCGCGGCCGCGGAGGCTACGGACCGACTGTTCGCCGAGTACCCACTTGATCGCGTCGACGACGTTTGACTTGCCCGATCCATTCGGGCCGACGACCGCCGTGATGCCCGCGGGAAACTCGAACCGCGTCCGGTCGGCGAAGCTCTTAAAGCCGAACAGTTCGAGGGCCGTGAGCCTGGTCATGAAGACTCGTCCGTGAGCGGGACCGCGGCGGCGGCACCGTCGCCGGCCGGCGCGATCTCGTCAGATGATGTGGATGGAATGTCGCGGCCTCTGGCGGAGGCCTCCTCGTGAATGCTCAGGCGGCCCTCCTCGTCGGCGATGGCGTCGAAGACCAGGCGGCTCTGCAACGCATGGTGGGAACTGGCCTGCTGGAGAAACTGGACGACGTCCGGGTAGGTGCCGCCAAGCTCGACGATCGCGCGGATGATCGTCTCCAAGCGGGCGGGAACGTCGTTTTGTTGGTCGGGATCGCCTGCCACGAAGCGGCTCACGAGCGCGGTCGGGCCGTCGACGACGACCACGATCGCCGGACCAGCCTCCGCCCTCAGGCCGGCACCCACCGGATGCTCGGTGCCGAAGAGCACGATTTCCGGACGCCGGCTGCGGGTCACGTGCACCAGCGGCGGCCCCTTGACGTCGAGCACGTGGAGCGAGCAGGCATCGCCAAGCCGATCTCCTCGGACGAGCGGCGAGGTTGGATCGATCTTCCACAGCCCCCGGAAGCCGCCGTAGCGGGTTTCGGCGCTCGTGCTGGTGAGGAGAGACCGCAGGGCGTCGATTCCGTTGGCGTCGTCGATCGTGCCGAGCGCGGCGAGTGCCGCCGCCCGTGCGCTTCGCAGACTGGTGGCCGCCTCTGCCAGATGCGGTGCCGCAGCCGACTCGCCCAGATAGGCGAGCGCCTCCGCGGCGGCGAAGCGAATCTCGGCATCCTTCGAATCGAGTGCGTCGCGGAGTGTGGGAATAGCCTCTCTCCCCATCGCCTCCAGACGGATGGCCGCTCCCGGCGCCGTGACTGGATCGGAGAGCTGACGACGGAGCAGTTCGAGCCGCGCATGGCGTCCGCCCGGCGGCTCGACCACGGCCATGCTACGGACGACGCGGATGTACCGGCCGAGGTTGTCGGCATAGACGGGTGGAATCTCGAGCTCGACGTAGCGGTCGGTCTTCGGGGTCGCGACACCTCGCTTCGCGCCGCGAATAGAGGTGTGAAAACGGCGGTTGATGCAATCGCCAATTCGCTTCGACAGACTGACAGAGCGGTGTTCCGGAGCCAGGATCAAGCCGATCGGTCGCGACTGCAGTGCCACGCCGCCGCCTGGTACTTTGGCTCGGAGCTTCGACACCGGATCGAGTGTGCCCGTTGAGACCGGGTCCACGAGGAGCGGGCCTTCGGCGACCCCGAGCACGTGACCATCGCGAATCCGACTGCCCAAGACGGCCATCTCAGCCAGCCGCGTCTCCATCAGCCAGCCGTTGTTGAGGCTCGTGGTTTCGCAGTCGGGTGGAACTTCGACATGAATGTCGAAGCGGTCGCCACGGCGGACGCCTGGCGGCAGGTAGCCGTGCACCCACACGAGTGACGTCGAGGTCGAGGCCAGCAGACCGTTGGGTTCGACGACGCCACGCGCCTGCATGTCTGCCATGAGCGACTGCCGCTGGGCATTGGGCGGCGGATCGCTGCCGGTGCCGGCGAGTCCGGTGACGAGCGCTGCGCGTTCGATGCGCTGAGCGTTGAGGCCCCAGGGGGCCGCGTAGTCTCCGATGAGTTTTGTATCGGCCTCGAGGGCCGCGAGGGCTTCGATCTCAGGGCTCTGACTGCGGATGGCCGGTCCGGCGCAGCCGATCGCGGTGACCAGGAACAGCCCGAGCAGGAGCCACGCCAGCCGCGGTGCCGTAGCAACGTCGCGGTGGGGTCGGTCGTGGTGCGTGTGGTGTTCGTCGTGCATCGTCGCTGCCACTGTTTCGTTGTGCGTCCTATCCGTCGAGACGGGCATGTTCCGCATGCGGTCCCTCACGGCGGTTTCGGAACGCTCTTTCTCGACACACTCTTTCCCGAACTGAGGGCCGGGAGGGTAGGTGCGACCTGGAAGGCGGTCAAGGGTGCTTCGCCGGGCGCAAGTCCCTCCTTTTTGGCCGTTGCGATGCCACACGAAACCTCTTGGCGGCGGTGTGTGGGCCTGCTACGTTTCGCCCCCCGCCGCCAACCGACCGGGTCGATGACGCCGGGAAGACGCAAGGAAGCGGCGACCCGGCCGCACGGCATCCGTTCGGACCAGAAACAGATCCTCCGACAACGACGCAGGGAGTTTTTTCACCCGTGAGATCGACACAGGAAGAACGGCTGCGGATTCATGTCCGTTGGATGATCCGTCGCGACATGCGTGAAGTGCTCGGGGTCGAGCAGGAAGCCTTCGAGTTTCCCTGGTCAGACGAGGACTTCACTCGCTGCCTGCGGCAGCGGAACTGCATCGGCATGGTGGCGGAGTCGGGCGATTCAGTGGTCGCCTTCATGATCTATGAACTCCACCGCAGCCGCCTGCACGTGCTCAACTTTGCCGTGGCCCGTTCGCATCGCCGGCTTGGGGTCGGCACGCGGATGATGGAGAAGCTCATCGGGAAGCTGACACCGGAACGGCGGAATCGAATCGTGCTGGAGGTGCGGGAGACCAATCTTCCGGCGCAGCTCTTCTTCCGGTCGCTTGGCTTCCGCGCCATCTCGGTGCTCAAGGACTTCTATCAGGACACGACCGAGGACGCCTACCTTATGAACTATCTCGCACTGGCTTCGGTGGGCGAGCAGGTGGTGCCGCAGCGCATGGCGGGCTAGCCGCCATCAGCCTTCGGCGTGCGGGCGGACGCCAGCAAGGCGTCGATGCGGGCCACGCGGCCGCGCAGAGCGGCGATCGCCTCGTCTACCGTGCGTCCTGTGGCGAAGATGGTGACCGCCGGCCCGCGGGCGGCGAGGATCTGTCCGGGACGGGGAATGTCGGCCAGTGCCGGCCAGCCGCCATCGGCCCTCGTCCAGGCACTGGCCTCGAGAATCAGAGCGTCGATGAGCGGCTGTGAAATGGGCGTGGCCTGCTCCGCGAACAGCACCGCTTTCGCCCAGATCGTTGCTGGTTCGGCTGGCCCTGTGGGTTGCGGCAGGCGTGCTGACGCTGGAAATCCACAGGCGGACAGGTGGCTGGCCGCCATCGAACACACGCCGGACCGCTCGAAGAGTTCCATGGATGCCGTCGGTCTCGGGTTGACCTCGAGCACCGTGAGCCTTCCCGCCTCATCAGCCACCAGATCGACTCCCACGAGGCCGACCGCATGAAACCGTTCGGCCAGTATGTCGCCAAGCCGGTGGAGCTGCGCCGCCAGGAGACCGTAGTCGGGAGAGACGCGGTTGGGCCAGAGTGTCACGGCACCACACCAGGCAAACCGACCAGCACGGCACCATGGTTCCCCGATCAGTTGTCGGGTGAGTCCCAGCAGCCGCGCTGTTCCCTGCGACGCTGTTGCCGGCGACAGGCAATACGCCGCCGAGAGGGAGAGGCCCGCCTCGAAGCGTTGCCAGACATGGAGCGGGCCAGGTTCACCGGCATGATGGCGACGATATTCCGAGGCCACTTCCGGCGTCCAGCGTTGGATGCCGCGGCCGCCCGCCCCCGCGATTGGCTTGATCAGAAACGTGCCATCGATGGGGACTCCGGTGGGGGAGAGGTGGGTCTCTGGAAATGCCAGCCCCGCGGCAGAGGCGGCGTCAACAATCTGTGCGGGGTCTCGTACCTGCCGCAGCACGTCGCCCGGATTACCGGCCAGCGGCCGGACGCCGGCGATGGCATCGACAAGGTCGGGATGATTTTCGAGCGCCCCTGTGTAGCACCAGGCTGCTGATGGGGGGAAGGTGGCGGCCGCCGTGCGGAGGCTCCACGGATAGCCGCCCGCACCGGCACCAGATTCATTCGTCACCGCCACCGCTTCCGTGGAGATCGCCTCCAGGTCGATGTCGCAGAACAGATCGGCGGCATAGACGTCCCAGCCGGCCCGGTGTGCCGACTCCGCCAGCGCCCGGACACTGGCGCCCAGAATCACCAGTGGATCGCCAGGAGGACGAGACGTCGAACCGTCGCCAGTGCTCTGCCGCGTCACGATCACCACCTGCTCTCGGGGCCGACCGCACACTCCCTCGACCGCGGCACACATGCCGCAGGGCCGGGTTTGCAGCCAACGGGTTTCAAGGCCATAGGCCGAATGGTATCCTCTCGCCTCCATTGCACGGTATGAAGTTCCCCCCCGTAAGGAGACCAACGGTTATGTCGATGTACATTGGTGAGGCCCTCAGCGGCGAAGGCAACGAGATCGCCCATATCGACCTGCTGATCGGCAGCAAGGATGGCCCGGTGGGCGTGGCATTTGCCAACGCGTTGGCCCGGCAGAGCGAAGGTCACTCGAACCTCCTGGCTGTGCTCACGCCGAATCTGGCCGTGAAGCCCGCCACCGTCATGATCACGAAGGTCACGATCAAGGGCGCGAAGCAGGCCGTGCAGATGTTCGGACCGGCGCAGGCCGCCGTCGCCAAGGCCGTGGCCGACAGTGTTGCCAGCGGCGTGATCCCGAAGGCTGAGGCCGAGCACCTCGTCATCGTTTGCGGCGTGTTCATCCACTGGCTTGCCGCTGATGACAAGAAGATCTACGAGTACAACTACAAGGCCACCGTCGATGCCATCTCCAACGCGATGCATGGCAAGCCGACCGTCGACGACATGGTCGCCGGCAAGGACACGGCTGCCCATCCGTTCCGTGGCTTCTAGTTTCACGCACACAAAGCCATCCATGGCCTTTGTGTGCTTGGGGCCGGCAGCAGGCATCCTGCTTGCGGGTTTCACGCACACAAAGCCAACTAAGTTCTTTGTGTGCATGGGGCTGTAAGGCTGTTGGAAAAACATGCGGGGGTGGGCATTGCTGCCCACCCCCGTTTTGATTGTCGGATCTGATTTTTGTTTCTGATTTTCGATTCTGGTTCTCGTATCTGATTGTCGCATCTGCTGCTGCAGGGGAGCATTACGATGGCCGCGTCGCGGATACTCATTCAACTCGATTGCGATCCTCAGCCGAGCACGTTTGATTCGATCGTGGCGGTCGATGCCGGTGCCGAGGTGCTCTTGCGGCATGGCAACGTGACCCCTGATGCGGCCGTGCCGCTGGTTCACGGGGCAATGTTCACGCGGGGCGGCGCGGATCTGGCAGCAACCGCGATCTTCATCGGCGGCTCTGATGTGGCTGCCGCGGAAGCGGTGTGCGAACGGGTACGGCAGACATTCTTCGGGCCGGTGCGCGTCAGCGTGCTGCTCGATCCGGCCGGTGCCAACACGACCGCCAGCGCCGCCGTGGTGGCTGCAGGCCGTCACCTGCCGCTGGGTGATCCGGCCGCGGCTGGAACCCTCCGCGCCGTCGTGCTCGGGGGCACCGGCCCTGTGGGGCAGCGCGTCGCCCGGTTGTTGGCCCGCAAGGGCGTGATGGTCACTGTCGCTTCCCGCTCGCTCTCGAGGGCTGCAGAGGTCTGTGGACGGATCAAGGCGGTCGTACCGGCAGGCCGCCTCGAACCGCTCGAGTCCAGCGGGGCCATCACCAGCGGGACACCCCTGGCCACCGCCATCGCTGCTGCGGATCTGATCGTTGCGGCAGGCGCCGCGGGCGTGACCCTGCTCGACGCCGCTGCTCGCGGGCTTGCCGGCCGGGCGCAGGTGTTGATCGATCTGAACGCCGTTCCGCCGGCAGGCATCGAAGGAATCGCAGCGACCGACAAGGCGAGGCAGGACGGAGCCGCGGTTGTCTACGGTGCTCTCGGCGTAGGTGGCACGAAGATGAAAATCCATCGCGCCGCCATTCGACGGCTCTTTGAATCGAACGATGCAGTGCTCGATGCGGAAGAACTGCTGGCGATCGGCGAATCGCTTTAGGTGGATTGGCGTCCACATACATCGAACGGCTCAAACCGCCGGGGGCGGTGAAAGCCTCCGACTCGGGGGCAGGATAGCCCTACTCGCTCCGGCTTCCCCCGACCCCCGGCTCCTCATTCAGTCGGATACGAAACTGCGGCCGCTTTAGCGGTTTACGGAAGATTAGCGGCTGCGCCGCATCCTGCGACGGAGCGACCGATCGATCAGGCGGGGGAAGAGTCGGGCGAGGATCGCGAAGCCTTTGGCCCGCCAGCCTGGCAGCACCTCCCGCCTTCGCCAGATGATCGCCCGTACGATGATGCGTGCCGTGCGGGCAGCCGACATCGCCCTGCCGCGGGACCAGCCCGGACGGCTCCCCGTGAGCAGATGGTTCCAGAACTCCGATTCTGTGGGGCCGAGGCTGGCCAGCAGCACGTCGATCCCATCGGCAGCGAGTTCAGGCCGCAGGGTTCCTGCCAGCGACCGGAGGGCGGCTTTGGCGGCGCAATATTCCGCATGAAGCGGCAAGGCGTGGTAACCGAGGATCGAGCCCACGAGCACGATCGCCGGGTCGCGGCCGGCGCGCAACAGCGGCAGCGATTCGCGGACGAGTTCCGCCGGTGCAAAAAAATCGATGGCCATGATTTCCGTGAGCGTGTCGGCTGTGGCGTCGCGAAATCTGCCAATCGCCCCGCTCCCCGCGGCCGCCACGACCAGATCCAGGCCTCCGAAGTGCTCGATGGCCGTGTCGATCAGTTGGCGGCGAAAGACAGGCGAGGTGATATCGCCAACTTCATGGAGCAGTGGACTGCCCTCGAAGTCAGCGGCTGCCTCTGCGACCTCGGCCAGACGCTCACTGCGGCGGCCCGTGGCCAGCACCCGTGCGCCGCGGCGGGCCAGCTCCAGAGCGATCGCCCGACCTACGCCCGAGGATGCCCCTGTGACGAGGACACGGGAGCCGACCAGATTCCGACGCCGGCCGAGCCGGCGTGGCGCATGGTTCTCCGCGTCCTGCTGCTGCGGAATCATGAGTCTTCTTCCCGCGTGCCCGCGGCATCGCGGGCGAGACGCCCGGCGGGTGATTCGTGTGGCATCACGACCGCCTCGCCAGGCGGAATCCGTCCCAGCATATTCACCGGAATCCTGCAGTGGATCGTGACCCGGTCCTCAACGAAGTTTCGCGATAGGACCTCGCCGTGGGCATTGAGCCAGGCCAGCAGGCGCCCATTGCCGGGATCGGTCTGGATATCGACGTCACGGAAGCCACGGCTGAGGCTTGCGGTGGTCGCCCGCAGTAGTTCTCCCAGGCCATCGCCCGTGGCAGCCGACACGCAGATGGCATTCGGATAGCGGTTGATCAGGCTGCTTCTCGCTGCATGGTCGGCTACGGCATCGATCTTGTTGAGCACGAGGAGTGTGGCCTTTTCATCGACCTCCAGATCCTCCAGCACGCTGCGGACCGCGGCGATCTGCGCGTCGACCAGAGGGCTCGATGCGTCAGCGACGTGGAGCAGCAGGTCTGCCTGCCGTGTTTCTTCGAGCGTTGCCTTGAAGCTGGCGATCAGGCGATGCGGCAGGTCGCGGATGAAGCCGACCGTATCGCTGAGGAGCACAGGCCCCCAGCCCGGCAGCTTCCAGCGGCGAGTGCGGGTGTCGAGTGTGGCGAAGAGTTTGTCCTCGGCCAGCACGTCGGCACCAGTGAGTCTGTTCAGCAGCGTGCTCTTGCCGGCGTTCGTGTAGCCGACCAGCGAGACGGTGAGATGCTCATGGCGGGCGGCCACCTCGCGTTCGCGGCGGCCGTGAACGGTGGCCAGATCATCCTTGAGATCGTGGATTCGTTTCTCGACGAGCCGGCGGTCCACCTCCAGCTGCTTTTCGCCCGGGCCACGCATGCCGATGCCCATCTTGAGCCGCGAGAGATGGGTCCACATCCGTTTGAGCCGGGGAAGGGAGTATTCAAGCTGGGCCAGTTCCACGGCCAGCCGGGCCTCATAGGTGCGGGCTCTCGCTGCGAAGATGTCGAGGATCACCTCCGAACGATCGAGAACCTTGGTCTTCAGTTCCTGTTCGAGGTTGCGGGTCTGGGCAGGGGAGAGATCGTTGTCGAAGATCACGACGTCGGCATCGTGATGCTCGATGAGCATGGCGAGTTCGGCGACCTTGCCGCTGCCGAGATAGGTGGTCTGATCGGGCCGCTCGCGTCGCTGCGTCAGTTCCGCGACCACCTGCGCACCAGCGGTCTCTGCGAGGCCACCGAGTTCGTTCAGCGGATGCTGGGGATCGAGAGGAGTATCGAGAAGCACTCCCACGAGCACGGCCCGTTCACTCTGCACGCTGTTCGTTCGCCGCGGTTGTGTCACTCGTAGTCCTCGCTGGAATCGTGATCGCCCATCGCATCAGGATCATCCGCACCGGCGGTCGCCGCAAGGTGGCAGCAACTCTCCCAGCGGCGGGTGTCGAGCAGGCCATCGGCCACGGCATGCTTCACGGCACAGTCGAGTTCATGCGTGTGGCTGCAGTCGGGGAAGCGGCAGAGGTTTGCGAGCGGCCGCAGGTCGCGAAAAGCCGCCGGCACCTCCGCTGACACGATTTCCCAGAGTTGGAACTGCCGCACGCCGGGCGTGTCGACGAACGATCCTCCTGCGGATCCGCCGAGGGGGTGTGGGATGAGGCGGGCTGTTGTCGTGGTGTGCCGCCCCTTCTCGTTCTCCCGGCTCACCTCAGCGACCCGCAACTCCAGGTTAGGGTCGAGGGCGTTGAGCAGCGACGACTTTCCCACGCCGCTCTGTCCTACGATGGCCGTCAGGCGGCCGGCGAGTTCATGCCTCAGCGTCGCGAGGCCGACTCCGGTGACAGCGGAGCAGAGCACCGTGGTGTAGCCCATGCGGGCATAGACGCCGGCCAGGGGTACGAGGCGGGCGGCATCGACGAGATCGATCTTGTTGATGCAGATGATCGGCCGGATGCCGGCTGACTCCGCGGCCACAAGCAGGCGGTCGACGAGTGCCGGCTTGAGGTCGGGCATCGCGGCGCTGCCCACGATCACGACCTGGTCGACGTTGGCCACGAGCACGTGGCGGCGGCCGCGGCTGGCGCGACAGAGCGAGTTGCGCCGCGGCTCGATCGATTGGATGACGCCGCCGCCCGACTCATCTCGAATCCGCACCCAGTCGCCGGCGGCAATCGGATGACGTTGTTCGGTGGAGAGTGTCCGGAGCAGACGGCGGGTGGTGCAGCGGATCGTGCGACCATCCTCGATGCGGACGAAGCTATCCAGACCATGGACATGCATCACCCGTCCCCGCCACGTCGTCCCGGCGATTGGCGGCACGGAGGCGCCGCCGCCCGCCCCGGAAGATTCGTCGTGGCGGTCATGTTCGTCGTGGATGACAACCGTACGCTTGCGGGTCAGTTCGCCCTTGCCGGAGATTCGCTCCGAAGAAGCCATGTCGGAGGCGTGATCGGGATCGGCGGCGACAGCCCGGGTGAGATCGCCATTGCGACGGCGTGTGGAACGATTTTTACGGAACTCGGCTCGAAACTTGCGGGGCTTGGGCATGTACGCAAGTGTAGCAGGGCGTCGTGCCACGCGGTCCGGCGTTATGGACGCGGTCGGCCAGGCTTGGACGGACGACGGTTTTCCAGACCGGCAGACGCGAGGAGGGACTTGCTGAAGATGTCTCTCTGTGGCGACCTGGTAAAGACGCCACCGACGCCACCGATTCTGGCGGGATCGTAGCAGACCTCGTATTCGTGCCTTCCGATCGAGACCTTGTCGCCCGGATCGAGTTGGCCTTCGCTGATTCGCGTGCCATTCACCTTCGTGCCATTGCTGCTGTTGAGGTCTTTGACCGTCCATCGTCCGTCGGCGATGGAGAGTTCGCAGTGGGTGCCGGACACGTTTGGAAACCGGAGCACGATGTCGCAACTCTCCCGTCGGCCCACGAGGAGCGTCGGTTTCAGCAAGGGAATCGGATCGCCGCCGCCCACCGGTTGCAATTCGCCGTAGGACGACAGATCGGTGTCGCCTAGGTCGCGGAGTCCCGCGCTTGCATGGGGAGCGTACGACCGATGCTGGTCCATGAATCGGCTCTGCTGGTGAGTCACGTCGGGGTGGGAAGCAAGTTGGAGGGCTGGCAGGCAGATGGCTGGGTCTCGAACCCTCTCGTCCAAGCCTTCCTGTGAAGCCTAGTACGAAATTAAGGCAGAGGCTGTTCGAACGTCAAGAAAATCGGTTGGACGGATATTTTGGGCGGCAGACCCGCAAAGTCGGCATCTGCGACGTAGAATAGGTATTGGACTGGAGCGGACCGGATGATCGCTGGCCAGCGGCCAGAGGCTGTCGTTTTGGCATCCTCGAGGAACGCTGGCGGGAGGAAAGTCCGGGCTCCGCAGGGTGCGATGGTGGGTAACGCCCACCGGCCGCGAGGCCAGGGAAAGTGCCACAGAAAACAGACCGCCTGGGGAGTTCGCTCCGCAGGTAAGGGT
>Ga0304730_1001568_pt1 | contig 17014 bp, 13 predicted proteins | sample M_130628_MF_Meta_FD_190474 | JGI IMG/M metagenome (GOLD analysis project Ga0304730, IMG submission 190474) | Freshwater microbial communities from Lake Montjoie, Canada to study carbon cycling - M_130628_MF_MetaG (v2) (version 2) | ecosystem: Environmental > Aquatic > Freshwater > Lake | place...
CAGGCCACGGAGCAGCGGACCAGATCGACGGCTGCCGCGCGATCCAGTGGCTGCTTCTCGAGCGCGGCCCAGATAGCGGTGGCGAGTTCCTCGTCGCCGCCGGTGGGCGACTCGATCGACACGGTCCGCCAGGCGACGCGATGGGTGGGAACCTCGTGCCACGTGCCCCGCCAGTCGGCATGCGGCGCCGCGAAGGCATCGGCGGCGGCCAACTCGAGCGCCTCGCGATCGAGGAGCGTGAGCGTGCAGCAGGCTCCCGGTGACGACTCAGCGACGCCGCGGGCCTGGAGCGCAGGAAGGAAGTGCACGCCCGGGGGGAGCGCCTGCGGCTGCCGCGACGCCCAGATCCAAAAGGCCCCTGGTTGCGACCAGCTGGCCGACGACGTCGCCGCGGTCGCGAATGCCGTAGCCGAGGGCGTGGTTCGTGGCGTGGGAACGACGCCGAACTGCGGCTCGTCGCCGACCCACCGCTGCTGGCTCCACAGGGCGTTGTCCCAGCCGATCACGATCCGGCGATGCAGCGGGGAAGGCTCCGCGGAAACGGTCGCAGCGGAGCCCGCGCCGGCCGGGCCATGGGCGGAGACGATCTCGACCGTCAGGCCGCGGACCTCGAACTCCAGCGGCGCCAGCGGCGTGACGAAAAACAGTCCGCGTGGCTCGCCGAGCATCCGCGCGAGCTCGTGGCAGACCAGCGGCTCATCAACGACCACCACGGTGCGGCAGCCGACGGCGGCGAGGTCGGTGATCACCCGACGCAGGCCCGCGGCCTGCGCGGGGCTGGCGCGAGAGGGATCGAGGAGTCGGCCGCAGATCACCAGCGCCGCCGCCTGGCTCCGCGTGGCCACGGAGGCGGCCTCGGCAAGCGACGTCGCCGCGGCAGTCGTCACGCACTCGGCAATGTCGGCGGGTGCCCCCTCGGGCGCGGCGATCGGTCGGTGGATCGCCGGGTCGAACGCGAACACGATGTCGGCCACGCGTGTCACCTCCTCCATACATAGGGCGCGCCGAACCGTCGCCTTCCAGGCGCCGATCCGTGGCGGAAGGAAATACAGGAAAGATGGGGGCAATGTAACGCCCGCAGACGGAATCACGCCACGTCAAAAAAGCCGAGGAGAGGGATAAGGGACAGGTCGGCCAATGGAACTTCCACAACCATTGTCCGGCTGATGAGCGGCTCGTGAGCGGCCTGGGGAGCGGCCCGAGCTTCTGGGGGCGGGGCACGGACCGCCTGCCTTCCCCCCTGCGGTGGCGTTTGTGGGGCGTCGGCGCAGACCCTATCCGAGTCCGGCCGAGGTTTTCCATGGTCGACAGGCATCGCATCCAACGATGCTGCACTTTATTTACAGACTGCGCACGTTCGCCCACGATGCCGCACGAGGGTCGGCTCAGAGGCTTGACCGGAGTTCATCGAATCTCTCCTGCACTTCCCGCCAGGATGGGAAGGCGCCGTAGCAGAGTAGCCGGCACTGCTCGTCGTAGTCCCATGTAATCGCCGCCGCGATGGATGTCGGCGGGAAGATCGCGTCGCTGTTCGCAAAGCTCATCCCCGTGGGGTGGAAGTAGTCCCGCTCGAAGTGCGCGCGGCTGATACCATCGTAGTCGTGCTTGATCGCCACGTATTCCGGCGATGCCAGCATGGCCAGCACTTTGGGCTGTGAGGATAGCTGGTACAGGTCGTAGTAGTGGCGGGCGTAGGTGCCAATCGGCCGTCCGTCACGTTTCAGGATTTCGACCTTGCCATGGATTGTGGAGTAGCCGCATGGTGAACGACTGTTCGTCGTCGGCGCTGAGCGTCACGCCCGTCTCTTGGAGGAACTGCCCCAGATACGATTGGAGGGGCATGTCGGCAGTCGGCTCCCTCCCGCTTGCCGTGCCCGATTCGAGCAGTACCCGCGCCGTCACCTCACGCGGCCCGCCGAACCGCTGCTGATGCGCGAAGCGGTCGCTGCGACCGAGCCCGCCGATCGTGCGCCTCTCTTCCCGGACGAACTTCATCGCCGGGTGTTTGCCGATGGCGTCGCGCAGTCGTTTGAGTTCGCGGTCGATACCGTTCGCGCCCAGGGTGGGATTGAAGGCCAGCGGATCAAGGAACAGGTCGAGTCCTCTGAGAAGCGTTCGATCAGGTTCCAGCCCTTCGACAGGCTGGTGCCTCCCTTGAAGATGACCTTGTCGCTCGACATAGCGGCGATGATGCGGAGCGTCTCGGTAACGTAGTAGTCCTTCTCGATAATGGCGGGGCGAAGCCCCCGCCCGCGGTAATGCTCGGCGGCGGGGAACGATCGCTTACTCGAAATCGGGGTGTTCATGGAGCCTCATGGCTCGCGCCCTTTCGACTGCCACTGGGGGGGCGTTGGACATTCCGGCGAAGGCGCCAAAGTCGAACCGGGAAAGCGGGTTGAGGCTGCGTCGCAGCCCTGCCAGCGTGGCGCGTCGCTTGCGGAGTTATTCGGCGAGCGCACCAAGTATCGCCCGGACGCGGGGCGGCTCGGTCGCGGCAACTGCCACGAGTCGCTCGAATTGCCCGCGCTCCGACAGCAGTGCAAGCGTTCGGCGGACTGTCTCGTCCGGGTCAAGTTCGCTCATCTTTCCGCCACGGCGGAGGAAGTCGAGCATGGCGGCTTCCGTCTCCGACAAACCCGACCACGCCTCGGGCCGGCGGGTGTGAACAACCGTGTCCGGGCCTATGAGTTTCCGGGGCAGACTGTTCGCGCTGGTCGCAAGTTCGCTCTGTATGGTGGTCTGGGTGGTGAAGCCGAGCAAATTGGCCGCCGCCGTGCCCGATGGGAAGAGCGGCGTGCGCCGCGCAGCCAGGCTGCGGATGGCTGACGGGTTCGGGCGGCTCTAACCGAACGCCGTCTCACGGGAACGGTAGTAAGTTCCTTTGCTCAGCCGCTCGATGGTCCCGGCTCGGGCCATGCGGGACAGGGCCTGAGCAACGGCGGGAAAGGGCAGGTCCCGGAAGTCCTCTAGCCGCCACAGCCGTTCGCCGCCCCGCTCGATGCGGAGGCGAACAGCGGTCGCCACGCGGCTCGTCTTGGCTGGTCGGCTTCGGGCTGCCAAGAAGACCCCGCTCTACAAGATCGTCTCAGAGCACCTCGAAGGCTGGCTTGAGAATCGGGCGGTCGCTGAGCATCCCGTTTCGGCGCACGTCGAACGGGAGCTGCGGTCGTACCTCACCTGTGGCATCCTCTGCTTCGAATTTGGCCGGGCACGCTGTACGTCGTGCGGGCAGGGTTTTGTCGTGGCCTTCTCGTGCAAGGGCCGGGGTGTCTGTCCGTCTTGCAACGGCCGCCGGATAGCGCAGACAGCTGCGCATCTCGTTGATCGCGTCATCCCCCCGGTGCCTGTGCGGCAGTGGGTGATCTCCGTGTCGAAGCGGTTGCGCTGCTTCCTCGCTGACCGCCCCAACGCGGTCGCAGCCCTCACGAGGATCCTCATCGAGGAGATTGAGCGGCTGCTCGGCAGGGCGGCGAGGCCCACCCGTGACGGCACCAGGCCGATCGCGGCTCGCCCACACCTTGGTACCATCTCCTTTCTGCACCGCTTCGGATCAGCGCTCAATCACCACATGCACAAGGCGGCAAACTGGGTCGGCCCGGTGCGCGGGCGAAAGTCCACGCGGCCGAGAGCCAATGGCGTCGTCGAACTCTCGCCGTTTGAGTTCCTCGACCGGCTCGCCGATCTCGTGCCGCCGCCGCGCAAGCGCCGGCATCGCTACCACGGGGTGTTTGCGCCGAATCACAAGCTCAGGCCCGCCGTCACGTCGCTCGCGATCGGGAATGTCGGCAAGCGGCGCGAGGCTGTGACCGGCGGGCATGCGGCCGGCGGTCTCGCCACGGGGGGCTGCTGTGATGCGAATCCGAATCAAAAGCCCCGCTCGTGGCCCGCCCACCAACTGGGGCGAGCTCGTGCAGATCCTTGACGATCGCGACGTCTTTCAAGCCTCGCCCGACGAACTGCCCGCGATCGATATTCACAGCCTCTGAGCGGCACCGAACGCGACCCACGCATGTCGGGAAACTGCGAACTGGGACGCGGTCTACCCAAAAGCGAGAAAAAAGCCACCGAAGTGGGTGCGGGGCGTTATGAGAAACCCGCTCCGGACACCCGGGCCGCTCCTCCCGAGGCTCACGAGTCGCTCATCGGCCGGAAGACCGTTGAGGAAGTGCGATTGACCGGGCTATCCTTTTGAGGATTCCACGATGGAGGCTGCGAAGTGACCGCGACCCTTGCCCGGCGAATGATCCTGGCCGCCTCCATGCTCGCCCCCACGACAACTCGGGCGGAAGACCCTGTGGTGCAAGCGTTCGACGCGCATCTCGCGAGCAACCCTGATGGTACCGCGGCCTTCAGTTTCGATCGGGCGCCGTACGCGGGCGATCTGCCCTCGCTGCCGATCGGCGTGTTCGATTCCGGCATCGGCGGGCTCACCGTCCTGGATGCCATCCTCACGCTCGACGATTTCCACAATGACAGCCTGAAGCCCGGACCCGACGGGCGTCCCGATTTCGTGGACGAGCGTTTCGTCTATCTCGGCGACCAGGCCAACATGCCCTATGGCAACTACGCCAAGGCGGGCAGGACTGACTTTCTTCGTGAACTCATCCTCAAGGACACTGTTTTTCTTCTCGGAAAACGCTACTTTGCCGACGGCGTGATCCGCTACGACAAGCCGCCGGTGAAGGCGATCGTCATCGCCTGCAACACGGCGACGGCATACGGCCTGGAGGATCTGAAGGCGGCTGTGAAGCGATGGAATCTACCCGTCATTGTCGTCGGCGTTGTCGAAGCCGGCGCCCGCGGAGTGCTCGAATCCGCCCAGCCGGGAACGATCGGAGTGCTCGCAACGGTCGGCACCTGCGACAGCGGCGTCTATCCTCGCACCATCCAGGCCACTCTGGGCTTGGCTGGCCGCCGGCCCGCGACGATCGCGCAGCAGGGCAGCCCCAATCTTGCCGCCGCGATCGAGGGCGGCTCATCGCGAACTGCCACCGTCGCCGAACAGGTTGCCGCAGACGTCCGGCGCCTCGTCGAGACCCATAAGACGTCACTTCCGGGAGACGAATCAGGCCCGCTCACGACGATCGTGCTGGGCTGCACGCACTTTCCGCTTGTCGAATCAGAGATTGACGCGGCATTTGCCAGCCTCCGAAACGACCCTACCCTCGCCCCTTTGATCGCCCCCGTCCGGCATTACATCGACCCCGCGAAGTGGACGGCGCGGCAGCTGTTTCGTGACCTTGCCTCGGCAAAGCTGCGGCGTCGCGGCAGCCCCGCCGCCGAGCATCGCGATCAGTTTTTTCTCTCCGTTGCGGCGGCAAACGTCCCCTCCGAACGACTCAATTCCGACGGCGGCCTCAGCGACTCCTACAAGTATGGACGCGATCCCGGAGCGTTCGTGGAAGACACGGTCGTCGTGCCGATGACGCGACGCATTCTTCCGAGTTCAGGCCGATCCCTCGTGTCGGAGAAACTTCCGGCGGTCTGGGAAAGACTCGATGACCGGTAGACCATCACCGCATGGCCGGGATATGCTGTCTCGAAGTTTGGGGCTACGACAGCCCGAGAACAGCCGGCGGACTCCGCACGATGCACGACTCATCAAGACGCGTCGCCACAACCGCCCACGGCGGCTGCAGGGATCGCCGATCCAGACTCGCGGATGCCGGTGCGTTTCTCGTCTCGTGCCTCGTGGCAGCTGCCGCGGCCCAGCCGTCTGCCATGGCCGTTGAGGGATTCGCCGCGTCCGTTCATCCGCTCGCCACTCGGGCTGCGATCGATGCGCTCGCCGCCGGCGGTAACGCGGTCGATGCCGCCGTCGCCGCCGGACTCACGCTCGGCGTCGTGGATGGACACAATTCAGGAATCGGCGGAGGATGCTTCATGGTCCTCCGTCTGGCCGATGGCAGACTCGTCTGCCTCGACGGGCGCGAAACAGCGCCCGCCGCCGCTACGCGCGACGTGTTCCTCCGCGACGGGAAGGCCGTTGGCGCCCTGAGCCGCACCGGCCCGCTGGCCAGCGCCGTGCCCAGCGCGTTTGCAGCCTACGCCGAGGCCGTGGAGCGATTCGGCCGGCTCCCGCTGTCGGCCGCCCTCGCGGCGGGCACCCGTTGCGCCGACGAAGGCTTCCCAATCGACGCCGTCTACGCCCGCAAACTCAAGGCCACGGCCACTGACCTCGCTTCGTTTCCGGCCTCAAGGGAGGTGTTCCTCCAGGCCGACGGCACATCCTGGCCCGAGGGTCACGTGCTCGTGCAAAAGGATCTAGCCGAAACCTATCGGGCTCTGGCCCGGGAAGGAAAGGACTGGTTTTACCGGGGCCCGTTTGCAGCAAAGACGGCTGCGTTCATGGCAACCGAGGGGGGCCTACTCACCGAGGCAGATTTTGGCAACTATCGGCCGATCGAACGCACACCGCTGATCTCCCGCTATCGAGACTGGACGATTGTCGGATTCCCGCCGCCGAGTTCCGGGGGCGTCCACGTCGCGCAGATGCTCAACATCCTCGAGGCCTTGCCCGCCGCCGACCTCCAGCCCGGCTCCGCCGCCTTCGCGCATCGCGTGATCGAGACGATGAAACTGGCGTTCGCCGACCGCGCTTACTGGCTTGGTGACCCGGCCTTCGTCGATGTACCCACCGGCCTGATTTCCGCCGGCTATGCCCGACAACTTGCCGCGAAGATCGACCCGTCCAAAACTACGCCGGTGCCTGAGCATGGCCAGCCGCCCGACTGGCAGAGCAATCATTTCCAAAAGCACACCACCCACTTTGCGGCGGCCGACGCGGAGGGCAATTGGGCGAGCGTCACCGCCACGATCAACACCGCCTTTGGCTCGAAGGTCGTCGTGCCTGGCACCGGCGTGCTGCTCAACAACGAGATGGACGACTTTGCCGTCGCCCCGGGCGTGCCGAACCATTTCGGCCTGGTCGGCGGCGAGGCCAATGCCGTCGCTCCGGGGAAGCGTCCGCTGTCCAGCATGAGTCCGACGATCGTGCTCGACGCCAACAGCGAACCGGTGATGAGTATCGGCGCTGCCGGCGGTCCCACGATCATCACGCAGGTGCTCCTCGGCCTGATCCACTCGCTCGACCACGGAATGTCGCCCGCAGACGCCCTGGGGCAACCGCGGTTTCACCATCAATGGAGCCCCGACCGAGTTCGGGTGGAGCAGGCGGCGGGAGGCGATCTGGCCGAAGAACTCCGGTTGCGCGGGCACGACGTGGTGGTGGAGAAGGAGTTCGGCGCCTGCCAGATCATTCTTCAACGCCCGGGCGAACCGTTCGAAGGCGCCAGTGATCCGCGGGTGCCAGGGCTGGCCGCCGGAAGCATGCCGTAGGGGACGCCGTCCTGCAGAATCACGCCGCAAACGCCCCACGTCGCTTCGAAAACTCGATATTATATTTTTTTTGTTGCGTACGCGAATCCGTCCGTGGTGGCTGGACGTTGTGTCGCCCGACCCTTGTGACCCTTGTGTCGCCCAACTTCTTCCTCACCGGGCTGCCTTCCGATGAAACATCGCGTTCCCTCCGTCCCGTTGAGTTCGAACAAGCATCTGCTGCGGTGGGTCAAAAAAATCTCGCAGCTCTGCAAGCCTGACGCAATCCACTGGATCGATGGCTCGCAGCGGGAATACGACCTGCTCTGCGAGCAGATGGTCGCCAGCGGGAGCTTCATCAAGCTCAATCAGAAGAAGTGGCCCGGCTGCTTTCTAGCCCGCTCGGATGCGAGCGACGTGGCTCGCGTCGAAGACCGCACGTTCATCTGCGCCCTCTCCAAGGAAGCCGCCGGGCCGACGAACAACTGGGTCAATCCCTTCGAGATGCGGAAACAGCTCAAGAGCCTGTTCAAGGGCTGCATGAAAGGCCGCACCATGTACGTGCTGCCCTACAGCATGGGGCCGCTGGGCTCCCCCATGTCGCAGATCGGCGTGCAGCTCACCGATTCGCCCTACGCCGTCGTCAACATGCGGATCATGGCGCGCATCGGCAAGAAGGTCTTCGAACTGATCGACCATGATTTCAAGCGAGTCGTCCCCTGCATCCATTCTGTCGGCGCCCCGTTGGCCAAGGGCCGACAAGACGTCCCCTGGCCTTGCAACAGGGAGAAATACATCGTCCATTTCCCCGAGACGCGGGAGATCTGGAGCGTTGGCTCGGGCTACGGCGGCAACGCGCTGCTGGGCAAGAAATGCTTCGCGCTCCGCATCGCCTCCGCGATGGCCCGCGACGAGGGCTGGATGGCCGAGCACATGCTGATCCTCGGCATCGAAAACCCGCAGGGGAAGAAGACCTACGTCGCCGCCGCCTTCCCCAGCGCCTGCGGCAAGACCAACTTCGCCATGCTCATCCCGCCGCCGCATTTCCGGAAGGAGGGCTGGAAAATCACGACCGTCGGCGACGACATCGCATGGATCAAGCCCGATTCGCAGGGCCGCCTGCGAGCCATCAATCCCGAGGCCGGGTTCTTCGGAGTCGCTCCCGGAACGAGCGAGAAGACCAATCCCAATGCGATGAAAACGCTCGCGAGAAATACCATCTTCACCAACGTCGCCCTGACCGACGACGGTGGCATCTGGTGGGAAGGAATGACGGAGAAACCCCCGGCGCACCTGATCGACTGGCAGGGCAACGACTGGACGCCCGTGCTCGCCAAGGAGACGGGCGCGAAGGCCGCCCACCCCAACGCGCGGTTCACCGCGCCTGCCAAGCAGTGCCCCACGATCGATCCGGAGTGGGAAAACCCCGTAGGCGTGCCGATCAGTGCCTTCATCTTCGGTGGCCGCCGCGCCACGACGATGCCGCTGGTGTATCAGGCGTTCAACTGGTCGGGCGGCGTCTACGTCGGCGCCACCATGGGCTCAGAGATGACCGCCGCCGCCGCGGGCACCATCGGAAAAGTTCGCCGCGACCCGATGGCGATGCTGCCCTTCTGTGGCTACAACATGGGCGATTATTTCCGTCATTGGATGAACATGCAGCGGAACCTGAGCGAGACACCGCGGATCTTCCACGTGAACTGGTTCCGGAAGGATAAGGACGGCAAATTCATCTGGCCCGGTTTTTCGGAGAACATGCGGGTGCTCAAGTGGATCTTCGATCGCGTCCGTGCCGGCGGTCGAGCCAGGGAGACGCCCATCGGCTGGCTGCCCCGCTATAAGGACATCGATTGGACCGGCCTCGACTTCCCCCAGGAGAAATTCGATGAACTTCAGGCGTTCGATCGCGCGGCCTGGCGCGTCGAAGTGCTGAGCCACGAGGAAATCTTTCTCGATCTGCATTCACACCTGCCCAAGGAAATGGTCTACGAGCGCGAACTGCTCATCTGCCGCATGTGACGACCGTCGGCACGTCACGAGATACCGTCGGCTCGAAGGTTGAGGCCGCCCCCCGCCATCCTGGTCCCTGTTCATCGACCACTTCTCCTTTGCTTTCACTGTCGCGAGGTCCGAATGTCTTCATCGACGTCTCAGCACTCAACGGGTTCGCACCACGCGTCGAAGTCACCGGGCGGAGACGTAGCGGCCCGCCGGATTCTCATCGGACTCTTGCTGGGAGGGGTGCTGGGGTTGGCCGCCAACGTGCTGCTCCGGCCCGGCGTTCTAAGTGACGGAGTGGCCGCCTGGGATCTGAACGGCGACGGTGTGCACGACGGACTCGACTGGTTCTGCCAGAACGTGACCACGGTGATCGGCCGGCTCTTCCTTCGGCTGATGACCGCGGTGGTGGTGCCGCTGGTGGTTTCGGCTCTCGCCCTGGCGGTCGTGGAGATCGGCGACCTGCGAAAACTCGGTCGCATTGGACTGCGAACGCTGCTCTTTTCCGGCATTCTCTCCGCCACTGCCGTGCTGCTGGGCCTCACACTGGTCAATGTGATCCGGCCCGGCGAATCGCTTTCGACAGAGGCCAGGCAGACGCTCGTGGAGCGAAACGCGGCTGGCTCGGCCGACGTCGCTCAGAAGGCGAGCAAGGCGAAGTCGGTTCGCGACATCGTGATCGACATGGTTCCGGAGAATCCACTTCAGGAGATGGCCGGCGCGGTCGACGGAAGCTCCAAGGGCAACGGGATGCTGGCCGTGATGGTCGCGTCGTTGCTCCTGGGAGCCGCGTTGGCGGCGAAGCCGACCGAGGGCCGCGGGGTGATCGTCTGGCTCGAAGGATTGAACTCGGTGGCCATGACGATCATCGGCTGGGCGATGACGTTGGCACCGCTGGGAGCGGGCTGCCTCGTCTTCTCGATCGTAGCGACACTGGGATTCCAGGTACTGGTCACGCTCTTCTGGTTCGCCCTCACCGTGCTCCTGGGGCTCTTGCTGCAGTTGGTCGTGGTCTATCCTCTGGTGCTGACGCTCTTTAGCAGGATCAGTCCCCTCACGTTTTTTATCAAGATCGCCGAAGCGATGCAGGTGGCGTTCGGAACGTCGTCCTCAAACGCCACGCTGCCCACAGCCCTGCGGGTGGCGGAAGACAACCTGCGACTGCCCCGCGAGAAGGCCCGTTTCGTGCTCACGGTGGGGGCGACTGGAAATCAGAACGGAACCGCCCTCTACGAGGGCGTCGTCGTGCTGTTCCTTGCCCAGGTCTTCGGCGTACAGCTGTCGCTTGCACAGCAGGTGACGGTGGTGTTGATGTCGATCCTTGCGGGAATCGGCACGGCAGGCGTTCCCGGCGGATCCTTGCCTTTGATCGTGGTGCTGATGCGGTCGGTAGGTGTGCCCGGGGAAGGCATCGGGATCATCATGGGCGTCGATCGGATTCTCGACATGTGCCGTACGGTGCTGAACGTGACGGGCGACCTGGTGGTGGCCACGTGCGTCTCTGGAGGCTCCGAGGATCTAGACGGGGAGAGCCTATCGTGACTCAGCTGATCCTTGCGGTACGATCGGCTGTCTTCTGCAGACTCTCGGCGATGGTACTATGAATGTGACGGGCTCTCTCGCGACTTCGACTCCTATGAAGCGAATGATGGAATCGTCTCTTATCGCAAACTTTGCTCCTGTCGCCTTGGAAACTCGGCGAGCCCTGCGGCATGAAGTGGTCCGCCGCCTGCTCCTCGAGATCTTTCGGGGAAACCTTCCCGCTGGCACCCGGCTCATCACCCAGAAGCTTTCCAAACAACTGGGAATCAGTGCGACCCCGCTCCGCGAGGCCCTCGTGGAACTCGAGTCGATCGGGATGGTCGAAATTAGCCACAATCGTGGTGCCGTTGCGGCGGCGTTCGGCCCCGCTGAGCTTCGCGGCATTTATCAACTCCGTCGTGTGCTGGAGACTGAAGCGGCCCGCTGCGCCTGTGGCCGCATCAACCGCGAGGTACTCATCGCATCTCTTGAGGAAATGCGTGAATATGCTGGCTGCCGTTCGAAGTCCGCCGCCTGGCTCCAATCCGTCATGGCGGCCGATGCTCGCTTTCATGCCACGATCGCGGTCGCCTGCGACAGTCCGCGGTTGGCCAGGGAGATCGACCGTTATGCGCTTTTGATACAGACCATTAGCGAAGCCATCGGCAACAAGTTCCGCAGTAAGGAAGACGGCATTCGTGAGCACATCGCGATACTCGAGGCATTGCTTACAGAGGATTCCGATCGGTGCGCCACGGCCATGGCTCAGCATATTGAGGCCACCGCGAATCGAGCGATGGGCGTGATATTTCCCGAGTCGCGTTAGCGACTCTCGGCCGCGTTTCCTCGGCAGGATGCCAGAGAACATGGTGCACGGTTCAAGCCGTCCACTCCTTCCACTGCGGCAGGCTCGCCTCAGCGGCTCCGTTCTTCTCAGGTGGCATCCTCGTTGCCCATTCTTGCATCAACTCATGCCCGACAAACGGGCGACTCACGGTGCGGCCTGGGGTTCATGAGATGGAATCCGAGCGTGGTGAACAATCTGCTCCCGAGCCTAACCAGCCTGGTTTCGCCCGAAGAACATGCGGTGCGGGAGGAGGTGCGTGCCCGGCGTCACGGTCGCCTCGCTCATGAGAGCACGTTGCTGGCACGATTTTTGCTCCTCCGCGATCAAGTCTCTGGCAGTTTCTCTGAGCGGCAGACGGGCTCTTGAGAAAAACACCTTGAGCACCCCTTCGATGCCAGGATTCTTGCTCCTTGTGAGGCAGTGCCGGCTCGCCTAGACTTTTTCGGGGGCGAATATATTCTATCTAATCTTGTGGGGATTGCCGCCCTCGGTGTTCGACGAGTTTCATGCGAACGAGCCAAGAATCGGCGGGGCGAACAGAGAGCACAAAGGAGTCGGAGCGATGCGTGTCGCTGTGAAGCAACGGTTGGCGATCTTCGGCGTCGGCATCATCCTGGCCGCAGTGCCGCCTCTCGCCGCGGCCCAGGATATCGTGACGTACGTCGGCGGCACAGGCGCAACGACCACAAGCCAGCAGAGTTGGACGCAGCCGGGCAACTGGACTTCCGGCTCGATCCCGTGCGGCCCGGCCGTCTGGGCCAAAATCAATCCTTCCGGAAGCGCTGGCTCGACGCTCCGAATCCTCTACTCATCCACGTCGCTTACCGCGTTGACCGGCACAACGAACGTGCTGAACGTGGCCGCTTTGACATTTCCGCAGACGCTCGTGAGTGCGTCGACGACCTACGCCATCCAGAACAATGGCACGACGCCCGGCACCAAGGGCACGCTGAGGTTCTACGGCGTCGACACCACGATCGGCGGGCAACCCCGCAGGCTCATCATCGACAATAGCACGACGCTCACCGACGTTGCCTTCACGCAGACCAACCAGGGCCAGGAGTTTGAACTCAATACCTCCGGGGCAATCAACGTCGCCGCCAACACGCAACTCTCGCTGTCCACCATGATCCGCCAGGACGGCACCGCACGATCGATCACGAAGATCGGAGACGGCGTCCTGTCGTTTAACGGAACGGGAAACCAATCCAATCTCAGCACCTACTCGGGCGGCTTCGTCCTGGATGGCGGCGTCGTGCAGTGGGCATCGAGCGGTACTGCCGGAGTGGGCACGCCCTTCGGGCTCGGAAATCTTACGTTGCGCAGCGGCACACTCCGGTCCACTGGGACCAGCGGCAGATCGATCTACAACGGCGTCGTGCTGGACGGTTCGGTGACGATCGGCTCGACAGCATCGGGCTTCACGGGAAGCGTCACGGTTAGCAACAGCAGTTCGGCCGGCACGACGATCGCGGGCAGCAGCGTCCTGACGATCGCCGATGGCGGCGCGGTGGATTGGCAGCAGGCCATGAGTGGCACCGGCAGCCTGCGGAAGGCGGGAGCAGGCACGCTGCAATTGTCGGGCAGTTCGCAACTGAGCACCTATGCGGGCGGTTTCGTGGTCGACGGAGGACTCGTCCAGTGGACGAACAGTGGCTCGACTGGAACCAACACTCCGTTCGGATTGGGCAGACTGACGCTGCGAAGTGGAACGCTCCGCTCGACGGGCACTTCGAGTCGATCGATCAACACCAGCGTGCTGCTGGATGGCTCGGCAACGTTCGGTTCGACCGATACCGGATTCGCCGGTGAGATTTCCGTCAACAGTGCGGCGGGAACTCTTACCACGACGATTGCGAGCGACAGCACCCTGACGATCGTGGAGGGCGGATCCACCGCCTGGCATCAAGCGATGAGCGGATCCGGGGGTCTGACGAAAGCCGGGGGCGGAATCCTGCGACTCTCCGGGATCGGCGGCAACGCGGCGTATGCGGGTAACACAGTCGTGCAGGCCGGTACCCTCGTGGTGGACGGGAGCCTGACGTCGCCGGGAGCGGTCTCGGTGCTCGCCGGGGCGACGCTGCAGGGTTCGGGCACGGTCGCGGGCTTCACGACGATTCAGGCCGATGCAACGCTCTCCCCGGGAACAGGTCCTGGAACACTCACCGGTGGCAACATCGCCTGGAACGCGGCCGGCAACTACAACTGGCAAATGCTCTCGGGCAGCGGCGCGGCGGGGTCGGCAAACGCCTGGGATCTTGTGAACTCGAGCGGCACGCTGGCCATCGCTGCCACGAGCGTCAATCCCTTCCGGCTCAATCTATGGACGCTCTCGGGCACGTCTCCCGACGTGAGTGGGACCGCTTCCGACTTCGAACCCTCGCAGAAAAGTTACCTATGGCCGATTGCGTCGGCGAGTGGCGGGATCACCGGTTTCGCAGCCAACAAGATCGCGATCACTACGTCCGCCACCAACGGGACGGGCGGATTCGCCAACGACCTCGCAGGCGGCTCATTCAGCGTCACGCAGGTCGGCAACACGCTCGCATTGCTGTTCACGTCCACCGCCGCGGTTGGGCCAACAATCACGATCGATGTCGCGGGCGGCCAGCAGACCCAGGCGCGGGTAGGGTGGCCGCTGCTGACGGGCACATACGCGGTTGCCAAGGGGGGCGATGGCACCCTCGTCGTCGATCAGGCTAATACGCTCTCGGGGGCCACTCGCGTGCAGGGAGGCACGTTGCAACTCGCCAACGCCGCAGCGTTGGCATCGAGCAGGATCACGCCTATCGCCGGCGGCACCGTGTCGCTCACTCCCTATCTCGAAACAACAGTCGGCGGCCTCGCCCCAAACGCCGGCGGCCTGATCAACCTGGGTAGTGGCAAAGTGACCGTGGCGAGTGGCCTGACGGCGAGCGGCCTGGTAACGGCGATCATGACGGGCCGTGGTGACGGCTCCTGGACCGGTACGAGTGGCATTACCTCGAGCGTGGCGGCCTCTGATTTGGCCTCCGGCACCCCGCGGTCCGTCGGCTGGCTCGACAACGGCGACGGTTCGGTGACGGCGGCCTTTGCTGCGCCCGGCGACACCAACATCGACTGGGTGGTGGACGTCCTCGACGCGGGCAACTTCCTCACGTTTGGCAAGTACGACACCGGGCTTCCAGCGACCTGGCTGGAGGGCGACTTCAACTACGACGGCGTGGTGGACGTCCTCGACGCCTCGGAGTTCTTCGGCACCGGCCTCTACGACACCGGGATCTACAACCCGCCGGCCGGGGTCGTGGGAGCCGTCGCGGCGGTGCCAGAGCCTAGGAGCACGGTCTTCATGGTACTTGCCGCTGCGGTCGGTATGTGCCACGTTGCCAGGCAACGCCGGTTGATCAGGAGGTGACTGCAATGCGTCGAGGTTTCACACTTGTCGAGCTTTTGGTCGTGATCGCGATCATCGCGACGCTCATCGGCTTGTTGCTTCCCGCCGTGCAGAGTGCACGAGAATCGGCCCGCCGGACGGGCTGCCAAAATAATCTCAAGCAAATCGGGCTTGCGCTCCACGTCTATCACGACGGCAAGCAGCAACTGCCGAGCGGATTCCTCCGCAGCAGCGACTACTCGAAGAGCACGTTCAGCGGCCCGGGCTGGGGCTGGGGCACCATGATTCTGCCGCGGATCGACGAAGGGCCTCTGTTCGACCAGCTGCGGCCGACGAGTCGCGACCTTTCCACAACGGCCACAGACGTGGTGTCGCTGGCCCAGACCCGCGTGTCGGCTTTTCGCTGCGCAAGCTGTCCGGCTCCGTCGAACCTCAACGAGGCGATACCGGGCAACCTCACCGCGCCGGCCTTCGCCCTGTCGAACTACAAGGGCGTGTTCGGCGACCGTAATACTCAGGCCACGTATTCCGACACCGCTCCGTGCACCAACGTTGCCGGCAGCTGCATCAACGGCGGGAACGGGCTCTTCAGTGCCGGGAGTGCGATCAAGTTTCGACAGATTTCCGACGGCACGAGCAAGACGGCCATGGTCGGCGAGGTGCCGTATGGACCGAATGGCACAACCAGCGGGGGCACGATGATCTCCTACAAGGGCGCCGTGTGGGCAGGCGTGATCGCCCAATCGGCGGAGAGCAACGTGGCCACCCACCAGACGCTCCGCGGCGTCAACTCTCAGAGCCAGTCAGAGGCCTATTACCGCCCCAACGGCAACGACTCCTACACAACCTCCTTCGGGTCACATCACGCCTCAGGCACCGGGTTCGTTTTTGCGGATGGCGCGGTGCGAATGCTGGCGAACGACCTTGACGGCGTCGTGCTCAATCGCCTTGCGGCCCGCAACGATGGAGGAGTTGTGGACTCGTTCTAGGACGACATTCCCGGCTCGAACACATCACCATGATCACTCTTTCGTCCACTCGCACGCTGCTGCTTCTCGTGTCCGCGGCCGTCTTGGTCGGCTGTGGAGCGCCGACGGCGAACTACAGCATGATTCCCGTCGAGGGGACGATCACGTTCGAGGGTGAGCCGCTGTCCAACGCAGAGGTGATGTTCGACTCGCCGGATGGGCCGCGGGGCTTCGGGGTTTCCGACGACAATGGCATGTTCAGTGTGAAGACCCGCCAGTTTGGCGCCGGGCTTCCCGCCGGGAAGTATCGCGTGCTCGTCACAAGCTCCGAGCAGACGCGAATCCGCGGTTCAGGCAAGGCGGTTCAGGTCGCCACCGTCTACCGCGAATCGGGCGTGGGCCGCGTGTCGATCGATGCGGGCACCGGGCCACTCTCATTCGACCTCAAGGCCAAGCCGACAAAGAGTGATGGCGACGGGGCGGACGGGGACGGCGCATGAGCGCCCGATAGCGACAAACCTGATGTGTGTTTCAGTTCATGAACAACAAGCCGACGCCGCGAACTGCTCGGCTCATGGAAACAAGGCCGTTCTTGCTAAGGAGACGTGGACGATGAAGATTCTGACTCGCTGGACTCTGACGCTGACCGCCGCGCTGGCGGCGGTCGTGCTCCAACCCTCCGTTGGTCGCACTCAGTCGGTATCGACGTTCCTGGGAGGGAGCGGCGCGACTGCCACGAACCAGCAGAGTTGGACGCAGCCTGGAAACTGGAATACCGGCGTCGTGCCCACGGGAACGGGCGTCTGGGCGCAGATCAACTCAAGCACTTCGCCGCTCCTGAGAATCCTCTACACGTCCACCTCCGTGGGAAGCGGCACGTCGCTGACCGTTGGAGCGATCTCCTTCCTACCGACGCTGGCCGTCTCGAGCGGATCGACGTATGAAATCCAAAACAACAGTTCGGGCACCAAGGGTACGCTCAAACTGTAC
>Ga0304730_1001570_pt1 | contig 16997 bp, 12 predicted proteins | sample M_130628_MF_Meta_FD_190474 | JGI IMG/M metagenome (GOLD analysis project Ga0304730, IMG submission 190474) | Freshwater microbial communities from Lake Montjoie, Canada to study carbon cycling - M_130628_MF_MetaG (v2) (version 2) | ecosystem: Environmental > Aquatic > Freshwater > Lake | place...
GCCATGATCGCCTCATTGTTGATGTAAATGATTCTAACATCAATTTGATTATTGAAAAGGATTTTAAAGGCATCCTTACCAATTGTTCCTTCAATAGATTTAAATAGGAAGATGTTGCCTTTTGGATACTTTGTATTTAATGTATAAATCGAATTGGAGTCATACCCATTGTAAATTTGATTTGAGTTAAACATGAAGCCAGTAGTCGCTGGTTGCTCAATGACTTTGAATCTGCCAATTAAATTGGTGTCGGAAAATATTTTATGAATACTGTCTGGTAGAAATCGGATTGGTGGGGTGGCAGGTAATTCCGGATCAAACATTGGATTGAATTCAATATAGGCTTCCAGTGTATAATCTTTATTTTCACTCACATTCCTTAAGGGTTGTAAAGCTTGATAGTATTCCTTAAAAATGGTATTAGTCCTTTTTTTTATTTCAGGTAAAATAGCAAAAAAAGGATTATTGGTTGTTTTGTCTTTCGTGTCAATTTTTTGCATGGTTGCAGCTGGCGTTCTTAGCACAACCAATGCATTATTTTGCATAAACTGAATAAAACCTTTACTAGTATCTACTGAGATTCTTGGCTTAGCATGCAACAAAGGCATCATAAAATTATCTGAAGCATAACTGATAGGCACTTTAGCTTCAATGTAGGTTAGTTCTTCTCCATCTTTGTCAAAATAGCTGATACCAGATTGAATGGCTTTGAATAAGCTTTTGGGCGTGGTGACAGGCACATTCATTGGGTAACCAATACCTTGATTGGAAATGGGGATCATACCCATTAAAATCGTTTTTTGAAAAACGGGTTTTTTATTTTGATCTAAAATGGTACAAGTTAAAAACCAAGTTGCCTGTATGCTATCTTTTTTTGGAATGACGACATTCACCATTGAATTATTGAAAGTTTGAACTGGTAGCAATTCATATATTTCTAAATAGGCATGAAAAGCCGAAGAGGCACTTTGGCTCCAATCAATGACTAGCTTTCCAATCTGATTTGATTTATTTAAAATTTTAATTTTAGTTAGATAGCTTGTGTCTCTTTGAAGTTGTAATGGATTAAATAGTGCAGAATCCAATAGATGCGCAAAACTTTGTACTTGTGTAGTGGTAGGTTGCCAATACTTTCCCTCTGGTTGAATGCTAGAATACATTTGGACTTGTTCGAATGTCACTTGATTGGATTGCCCAAATGCAGTAATACAAATACATTGCGTGAAGACTAGACTTAAAAAGTAAAAGCTGTTTTTCATTTATCAGGTTCAAATTGGGTAGTCAAATTTAGTTGATTTAGACGTTTAATACTTATTTTATTCTAACTTCATATTTAATAAGTATATACCTGACAAAAAGATTAATCAATCACAGGTTGCAACCACTTGGTGATATACTCTAAAGATTCATTTTTCCTTTTTGCATAATCCACCACTTGGTCTTGCTGAATTTTTCCTAATCCAAAATATTGACTTTGTGGATGTGCAAAATACCAGCCACAAACACTTGATGCTGGATACATGGCCAAACTTTCTGTTAAGCTTATACCAGTATGTTCAGCTGCATTCAATAAATCAAATAAGCGATATTTTTCGGTATGGTCTGGACAAGCAGGATAGCCTGGTGCTGGACGAATGCCAACATAATTTTCTTGGATCAATGCCGCGTTGTCTAGTTGCTCATCCTTGGCATATCCCCAATATTCTTTTCTTGTTTTAACATGTAAATATTCTGCAAATGCTTCGGCAAAACGATCTGCTAATGCTTGCAAAATAATTTTATTGTAATCATCTAAATTATCCTCAAATGCTTTGATATGCTTTTCGATACCATGAATGGTCACCGCAAATGCACCAATATAGTCTGCTTTGTTTTCGGAGGCAGGACAAATAAAATCTGCTAAGGAGAAATTCGGTTGACCTGCTGCTTTTTTTGCTTGTTGTCTCAAAAAATGTAAGTCAACTTGATTTGAACCGTCTGTAACCATCACATCATCACCAGCAGAACTTGCCGGCCAGAATCCAACTGCGCCTTTCGCTGTTAACCAATTTTCTTCAATGATCTTTTTTAATAAGGCCTGTGCGTCTTGGTAGAGTTTGCTAGCCACTTCACCTACTACTTCATCTGTTAAGATGGCTGGAAAATTACCATGGAGTTCCCATGCAATAAAGAATGGTTTCCAATCTATGTATTCTACTAGCACAGAAAGATCTGTTATTTCAATGGCTTTATTACCAGTAAAACTAGGTGCAGTGCTATTAAATTCGCTCCAATCAATCGCTACTTTATTTTCTAATGCTGTAGCATAAGGAAGGCTTTGCTTCACTGTTTTTTTATTGTCAAAGTCTGTCTTTAATTGGATATAAGCTTGTTCCAATTCTGCTAAGAAAGGCTTTTTTGTTTCTTTGTTCAATAAAGAACCAGCCACAGTCACACTTCTTGATGCGTCCAATACATGAATAACACCATCATTGTATTCTGGTGCAATTTTAACTGCAGTGTGCATTCTAGAAGTAGTCGCTCCTCCAATCATCAATGGAATGGTCATGCCACGACGTTTCATTTCTTTGGCAATGTAGACCATCTCGTCTAGTGATGGGGTGATCAATCCACTTAATCCTATGATATCCACTTGGTGTTTTTCTGCTTCTGCAAGAATTTTATCTGCAGGTACCATCACCCCAATATCAATAATTTCATAGCCATTACATCCCAGTACCACACCTACAATATTTTTTCCAATATCATGCACATCTCCTTTTACAGTGGCTAGTAAAATTTTTGCAGGCCCTTTTGTTTGACCATTTGGATTAGCAGAGGCATTTTTTAATCTTTCTTTTTCGGCTTCAATAAACGGCGTCAATACAGCCACACTTTTTTTCATCACCCTTGCACTTTTTACCACCTGTGGTAAAAACATTTTTCCAGCACCAAATAAATCACCCACTTGATTCATCCCCGCCATCAATGGGCCTTCAATCACTTCTAATGGAGCACTATATTGTAATCTTGCTTCTTCTGTATCTGCTTCAATGAAATCGGTAATGCCATTGATCAACGAATGCGCTAGTCTTTCCTCTACAGAACCCGATCTCCATGCTAATTTTTTACTATTGGCTTCTGCGACTTGTCCTGCGTCTTCGCCTTTTGCTTTCAATGCATCGGCATATTGAATCAATGCTTCGGTTGCTAGGTTATCGTCATTGTTTTGATTCAAGATAACATCCTCACATAGCTTTTTTAGTTCTGGTTCAATCTCATCAAATACAATTAATTGACCTGCATTCACAATACCCATATCCATTCCGGCATTAACTGCATGGTATAAAAACACGGCATGAATGGCTTCTCTTACTGCATCGTTGCCTCTAAACGAAAAGGACACATTCGATACACCACCACTCACTTTTGCTAAGGGCATTAAGGCCTTTATCTCTCTGGTCGCTTCTATAAAATCTACTGCATAATTATTATGCTCTTCGATACCTGTTGCAATCGCAAAAATATTTGGATCAAAAATGATGTCTTCTGGATCGAAGCCAACTTGTTCTACTAAAATTTTATAAGCACGCGTGCAAATCTCCACTTTTCTTGCTTTGGTATCGGCTTGTCCTACTTCATCAAATGCCATCACAATCACTGCAGCGCCATAGGCTTTGCAGATATGGGCTTGTTCTATGAACTTAGCTTCTCCCTCTTTCATAGAAATAGAGTTCACAATACATTTTCCTTGCACACATTTTAAACCCGCTTCGATGATCTCAAATTTTGAGCTATCAATCATGATGGGGATTTTTGCAATATCCGGTTCGCTCTGCAATAAATTCAAATAAGTGGTCATGGCTTTCACGCCTTCAAGTAAGGCATCATCCATATTGATGTCAATGATCTGCGCGCCACTTTCTGCTTGTTGACGGGCGACAGACAATGCTTCTTCGTATTTATTTTCCTTAATCAGTCTTGCAAATTTCTTAGATCCAGTCACATTGGTTCTTTCTCCAACATTGACAAAATTTGTTTCAGGACGAATCACTAAAGGTTCTAATCCTGCTAATCTTAAATAGGGCTTAATATGTATTATTTGATCACTCATAATCTTAAATCGTTTTGTCTACAATAGGTAATTTTCTTGGTTGAATGCTGCGTACATTATCCGCTATATGTTTAATATGATCTGGGGTAGTCCCACAACATCCGCCTACAATATTCACGAATTTATTTTGGGCCCATTCTTCGATAAAATGAGCTGTTTCATGCGGCTGCTCATCGTACTCACCCATCGCATTTGGTAGGCCTGCATTGGGATAGGCCGATGTATAACAGGTGGCTATTTGAGAAAGCTCTTCGATATGTGCTCGCATTTCTTGCGCACCTAATGCACAATTCAATCCGACACTCAGTGGTTTTGCATGCGCCACAGAAGTATAAAATGCTTCTAAAGTCTGTCCGCTTAAAGTTCTACCAGATGCATCTGTAATGGTGCCGCTAATCATAATCGGTAATTCTGGTTGTCCTATTTTTCTGAAATATTCTTTGATTGCAAAAATCGCAGCCTTGGCATTAAGTGTATCAAAAATGGTTTCAACTAAAATAAGATCCACACCACCATCCACTAATCCGCGAATCTGTTCTGTATAAGCCACCACCACTTCATCAAAAGTGACTGCGCGGAAACCTGGATTGTTCACGTCGGGGGAAAGACTTAATGTTTTATTCAAAGGACCAATTGCTCCTGCAATATATTTTTCGTTGCTATTGGGATGTTTTACTTTGTATTGTTGAATGGCATCTCGCACACATTTTGCTGCAGCTACATTCAATTCATATGCTAGTTCTTGCATATCATAATCCGCCATGGCAATAGAGGTACTACTGAAGGTATTGGTTTCAATAATGTCTGCACCTGCTTCTAAGTATTCTAAATGGATACCAGTAACGATGGCTGGTTGTGTGATACACAAAAGGTCATTATTGCCTTTTACATCGGAATGCCAATTGGCAAATCTTGTTCCACGATAATCTTCTTCCGATAATTTATGACGTTGAATCATGGTGCCCATGGCGCCATCAATCACTAAAATTCTTTCTTGTAAAGCTGCTCTAATTGACATAATACTACATTAAATTTTATGCAGCATCCAATAGGAAAAGAAGTAGGGGGGCGATAAGTGTACCGTTTATTAGTTCTTTTCTCCTTTCGGATGGCAGGGTGAACAATAAACAAATCCTCCTGCTGTTGCGCAGCGAAGATAGGGCACAATCAAAAGATGACCAAAATAATAGGTTGGATATTGTTTATTGATAGCTGGCCACCACTTCCACATCCACTTGATCGGCTACCATCTCAATTAATACGCCACCTATGCCAAAATCTTTTAAACTTACTGTAAACTTAGTAGTCGCTTTAGGCAATCCTTTTGTAATGACAATCACGCCCTTAGTCTCCATTGCTTTGTTGACACCATGCACTTGCATATTGCCTTTAACAATGATTGGGTAGGTACCGTCCTTCTTAAAATTGACAGACTTGATATTGGTGATTTGACCATTGAAAAATCCTCGAGGAAATTTATCTGATTCTACATATTCATCATTAAAATGCTTTTGCATCAAATCCATTTCAAAACTAAAATCTTTCATGAGCATGATGAAACTCAATTTGCCATTGGCTTCTAGGCGACTAACAGCTTTTGTATTGGTAGCGTCAATGTCTTTATCATCTACGGCAATGAATCTTACAGTCGCAGCTTTTGTACTATATACTTTCTGTGCTTCTACTTGTACAAATGCAAAGCAAGCTATCAATAGGGTGATTATTCTAAGATGCATAAATCAATGTTTGAACATTAAAGTTAGTGATTATCATTTATTTAGCCAAATAGGTATTGTCAAAATAGGGCTTTACCTTAAATAACAATTTACTTGATGTATTGTTGGATGGGTTGGCGGTTGGAGATACTCTTGCCCAAGGTCATTTCGTCGGCATATTCTAATTCACCCCCAAATGCAATACCTCTTGCAATGGTTGTGACTTTGCAGTCATTGCCTGTCATTTTCTTTTGAATATAATAGATGGTGGTATCGCCTTGAATGGTTGGATTTAAAGCAAAAATCAATTCTGTAACAGCATTTTTTTGAATACGCTCCATCAATGGTTCAATGGTAAGTTGTTCTGGGCCTATGCCATCCAATGGAGAAATAATACCGCCTAATACATGGTATGTGCCATGGTATTGACTGGTATTTTCAATCGCAATCACGTCTCTAATATTCTCTACCACACAAATGGTTTCTTTGGACCTGGAGGTGTTGGAGCAGATAGAACAGATAGGGCCATCACTGATATTGAAACAGTTTTTACAAAATTGAATCTCCTTGCGCATTCTAACCAATGCCTCACTAAATTGGTTGGTGCTGGAGGCATCTTGTTTCAACAAATGTAATACTAAGCGCAATGCAGTTTTTTTACCAATACCCGGAAGTTTGGAAAATTCTGCTACAGCGTTTTCAAGTAAGGAAGAGGGTAGTTGCATACAATTGTAAAAAACAAAATTAGGGTTTTAAAATGAGGTTCATTTCATTATCCCAATTAGACTTGATATTTAAAATTAGTTTCAGGTTGCGTACCAATTCTGGCTGCAGTTTTTTACCCATGAACTGACCTGTATCCCAGCGCCCATTTTGATTGGCATCTGTCAATAATTTTAACTGGTAATCTCCAGGTGGTAATAAATCAATGCGCAATAAGTTCTGTGTGATAGGGTAACTGAATTTTACTTTTTGGTCCTGTATCAACAATAAAACAGGATGTTCAAATTCTTGAAAGCCATTGATTCTTAAAATGGCCGAACCATAACTTGATTCTGGCTTGGTTTTAAATCGGATGGTATCTGCTTTTATTAAAAAATTAGAGAGGCTATCCATAATGGATTTTTGAGGCAGGACTAATTTGTAATCTGTATTGGCTTCCCAAGGAAAATGAATATCAACTTGTTTTTTATTTTGTGCGTTGATCGCTGGAACAGCAACTTCTTGTTGTACTAAATTGGTATCGGTGATGCGCATTGTGAAGCTATCGTTTAGGCGAATGGGTGTTTCAAAATTCAAAGTTAGTGGGCTTAAAATATCTTTCTCTTTACCTTCTAAATTGCTACTAAATTTTAAAACCGGAGATTGTTTTTTAGTATTTTTTACAGCTGCAATACTTGCTATTTTTTTTTCTTTTTTTGGACTCGCTTCAAAAGCATACAATTGAATACTATCCTTCGTTTTCGTTGGGTGTACAGGAAGATTTAGAAAAGCAAATAATTTTGTTGAATCATCATATCTTTTGTTGTAATCATTCGGAACAATATAGATATTAAAATTAGTAGCAGGCAAAAATTTGAATTCAAAAACGCCTTTTCCATTGATTCTTGTATAGTAGGTTGGTTTGTCTTTATAGATGGCAGAATCGTTTTCGATAGGATGCAAGACAGCAATTAAAGTACTATCCACCATGCCTGTTTCGGCAATTTGAACTTTGCCATATAGCTTGCCAGTATCTATTCGATCACCTGTGCTAAATACATAAGTATAATTTTGAACAATATTGCTTTCGTTCACATCTCTTAAAGCATTGCCGAATTGAAAACTATAAGTGGTATTTGCATTTAAGCTATCTGATAAACGAATACGTAACATATTTAATCTTTGATCTACCAATGGATTATTTTTAATGCTAGGAGATACAATCAATTGTTCTTGCAATGCATTGGTGGTAATGTATTCGTTAAAACTGATTAGGATTTCCTTAGGGGCAATATTGGTACTCGAGTCCTTTGGTTTTGCATACACTGCATATGGAGGGATACTATCTCTTGGTCCTCCAGAAGGGGGTACAATATTGGCACAACCACCCATTTGAATGATTGCCATTGCAGTCAAACAACATAGTAGGATTGTTGGAATTAATTTTGATCGGATCATACTTTGCAAACTTAGTTAAATTTCCTCCTCTAGGGCATGTAATGCAACGGCTAGTTCATTGTTTTTTACAAAATTGCACCAATGGCAATCTTCCTTGCCACAGCCGGTATAAAAATCTTTCTGTTGGATTTTTTCCCAGACCATTTTTATTTGCTGTTGGACTGTGGTGATGTCTGCTTCTGTAATGGCGATGGCAATCTTTTCAAAAGCTTTTTTCTTGTTGGGTTCTACAAAATCAAATTCTGCACTTGTAACCTGCCAGTTTTTAGGATGGTGCCTTAAAAGTATTTTATAAAAAACAGCCTGTCTCCAATAATCACCCCCATTTGGATTTTTTTCATTTGGGCCCTTTAATTGTTCTCTTGCGTTGTCAATATTACCAGTCTTGTAGTCAATCACTACCACTTCTTTACCATTGAATTCAATTTTGTCAATTGCGCCTTTCAATGGAATATCATTCACAACTACATTCGTGATCCTGTATTCTGTTGCGACAATTTTATTCCATTGCTGCACATAAAAATCATAATAGTTGACTAAGACAGTGCCGCCAAGATCTACTCGGTCTTTAAATTCTTGTTGTGTAAATGCCTCACGATGCCTTTTCATATAAAATTCAAAATCTTCCACAAGGGTTTGCTTATCAGGAAATATGTTTCCTGCTTTTTGCATTTTCTCAAATAGTTTATTGAGTGCATCATGGATGGCAGAACCAAAAGTAGTGGCTTCTGATTTCCCAGAAGGCACACGAATTAAGCTGTTGTAATAAAAACGCAATGGGCATTTTAAGTAATTGTTCAATGCGGTGACATTCATCGAAAATTTATCCAATTTTGGTTGAATAAAATCTGCTTCTAATTGCGCAATCTCTGGTTTAACTGTCGTTTCTAAACGGAGTAATTTGTATTGTTGTTTGATAGATGCATCTAGTTGATGCGCTGCTATCATGCCATCATTGCCTTGCACGAGTTCAATTAAAAATTGACTTGGCTCAAGTTCCTTCCCATCCGCTTTATACTTACTATAAGAAATAGTCAAATGTTTTTTTGCTCTTGTAATGGCCACATAAAATAGTCTTCTTAATTCTTCTTTATCATCTGCTCTTTCTAAACTACTCAATACAGTATCTGGCAGACTATACCCTGCAGCAGCAGTTGTTCTTTTTTTCTCCCAAAAAGCTGCATTCGTGCCAGCTAAAAACACATGGGTGAATTCAAGTCCCTTACTACTATGCGTGGTTAATAAATTTACGCCAGCATCTGAACCTAAAGTTATTGGCAATGGTAGGCGGATGTCTTCGCGTTTCATTAATCGAAAGATATCAACCAAGGTCTTGAGATCTAAACTAGGTTTACGATGTGTTTCTTCTTTAATGAAATCAAAAAAAGAAGTCACCATATCCAATTCCGCCGCTTTTTCATCACTATTTAAAACAGCTTGTATAATGCCTGTTTTTTGTAAAATCTGTTCAATCAAATTCACCAAGGTTACATTCGGAATTTGCCCAATTAAGTCTTCCAACACTTTAACAGCTTTCGCCACCTGCTCTAATCCGCCTTTTGAAAATAAATCAGTTTGTACCTCTTGTGTTTTATCAATCAATACCTTTCTAAAACTATTTTCTTTATGGTTGTATTTTAATTGGTTGGCCTCAACGGTAAGTGTAGCAATGGTAATAGGGGATATCTGCCACCATTTAAAATGCAGTATTTCAAATAATAAATTAGCGCCTTCATTCGGCTGATCCCACTCACAGGCTAAATAGTCTAGTATTTTTAAGATTTGTTGAATCAGTATTTGGTCAAAAAGGTTGGCAGTGCGTCTGCTGTAAATAGGAATATTTTTTTGCTGTAAAAAATGCGCGATTTCGGTTCCGTATTTATGTTCTTTATACAATACTGCAATCTCTTTTGGCGCCGTTCCAGTTTCTATTAACTGCGCAATTTTTTCTGTGATATCCATCATCTCTTCCTGTGGATCATTGTATTGCAAGATTGCTGGTGCAATATCAATTGCTTGATTTTCGGGAAGGGATGCAATTAAATTTTTTGATAAGCCACCGATTTTATTGATCAACCTTTCCTGATTTTGATTGATTACTTGTGTGGACGCATCTAAGATAGGCTGAGTGGATCGGTAATTCTGCTCTAAAACTATATTGACAATATCATCCTTGAATTGGGTTTGAAAGTGCAACATGTTTTCGACATTGGCACCTTGGAATCTAAAAATACTTTGGTCATCATCACCTACCACAAATAAATTAGGTTGTTCCCAATAGTTTGTTAGCAATTGCACGAGCTCGTTCTGTGTGCCACTTGTGTCTTGGAATTCGTCCACTAAAATATACAAGTAACGTTCTTGGTATTGCGCTAATAGATTTTTATTTTCTTTAAATGCCCCTATTACCCAATTAATCATATCATCAAAATCATAACGTCCATATTTTTTCATGAGTCCTTGGTACTCGTCAAAAGCAGCCACCGCAGCTTTTAGTTTACCCATCTTTTCAATGGCATCGTCTACCAGCCCCTGTTTAAGATCACCCGCTTCAAACTGTTTGTATTTTTTTTTGTACACAAATTCATCTCTAAAAGGTATGTCCTTTATGTATTCATCTATCTGTGTTGTCAAATAAGTGACATTCCATCCTTCCTTTTTCATAGCGCTAAACAACTTCATTAAATTGTTCATTTCATAATAGACATCTCCCTTGAAACGCTTTAAGGGATTGGTTTTATCAAATTGGTCAATGAGTTCTTTGAGTAAAGCAATTTTTTCCAATTCGGATATCGGATCCAAACTTGGTTTTTCAAAAAGGGATAAGTTGTCTTGAATGATATCATTGCAAAAAGAGTGGAAGGTCGCAATGGTAACTTTATAAGCAGCAGTTCCAATAAAATCCATTAATCTTTTGCGCATTGCAATTGCGCCAGCATCAGTATAAGTAAGACATAATATATTTTCTGGTGCGGTATCCGTCTCCAATAAAATTTTTCCTATCCTTGCGCCCAGAATCTGAGTTTTACCTGTACCCGGTCCAGCAATGACCATGACTGGTCCCTCAATGGTGTCGACTGCCTTTTTTTGTTCCTGGTTTAATCCTTGGTATACCTTTTCAAAGGCCAGCTGCTGATCTGCTTTACTAATCATGGGTTAAAATTAATGGCTTTGTGGCGATTTTATACAACAAAATGCCAAAAGCATTGTTAATCAGGTATGTCTAAAGTTTACACCATCCACACCGAGCAATTCATCCCTATTTCTTTAACAGAAGCATGGGATTTCTTTAGTAGTCCAGCCAATTTGGCTAAAATCACCCCGGCAAAGATGGGGTTCAATATCATCAGTCAATTTCATGGTGAGAAAATGTATCCCGGACAGATCATTGAATACACGGTTAAACCTGTGTTAGACATCCCTTTGTATTGGATGACTGAAATCACCCATGTACAAGAAGGCGCTTACTTTGTAGACGAGCAGCGATTTGGTCCTTACACCATGTGGCACCACCAACACCATTTCAAAGCAGTTCCAGGCGGGGTGAAAATGGATGATATTGTCCATTATAAAATCCCAATGGGGTTCTTGGGGGATATTGCTCAAGTGCTTTTTGTCAAAAAACAGCTACAAGAAATTTTTGATTTCCGTTTTAAAGCGGTGGAGGCAAAGTGGGGTGCTTACAAGCCCTAGTGGACCCTCTTAAAACTAGTTTTAATTTTTTTTAAAAATAGTTTCCTTTTCTTGATTTTAGAACTTAAAATGTATCAACTTTGATGTCTAGATTATTCATCCATGGTACAAAACTCAGGGCATACCCACAAATTCTCAGTTGCAGGCTTATTAGTTACTTTAGGAATTATTTATGGCGATATTGGAACCTCTCCTTTGTATGTGTTTAGTACAATCATTAATCACAAAGTAATTACAGAACAATTAATCTACGGCGCTATCTCTTGCGTTTTTTGGACTTTAACATTACAGACTACTTTTAAATATGTGCTCTTAACACTTAGAGCAGACAATAGAGGTGAGGGCGGCATTTTTTCTTTGTTTGCATTAATTCGTCGTTATGTAAAATGGATTTATATTCCAGCAATCATAGGTGCAGCTATGTTATTAGCTGATGGGATGATTACACCACCTGTGTCTGTGTCTTCGGCTATTGAAGGATTAGCGGGCATTAAAGGTTTAGAAAAAATTATTGTACCTGGTAATGACTTAACAGTAGGTATTGTTCTTGCCATTATCTCTTTACTTTTTTTCTTTCAACGTTTTGGTACAAAGATTATTGGATTTGCATTTGGTCCCATTATGTTGATATGGTTCTCCATGATTTCAATTTTAGGATTGATTCAGGTATTTGGTAATATCTCTATTCTTAAATCATTGAACCCTTATTATGGACTTGATTTATTAGTAAACTATCCTAAAGGTTTTTGGTTATTGGGTGCGGTGTTTTTATGTACTACTGGAGCCGAGGCTTTGTATAGCGATTTAGGCCATTGTGGACGTAAGAATATTCAAGTGAGCTGGATGTTTGTAAAATTTGCCTTAGTGATGAGTTATATGGGACAAGGTGCTTGGTTACTAAATCATGTTGGCACTACTTCAAATGGCATTAACCCATTTTTTGAAATCATGCCGCATTGGTTTTTATTAATTGGTATTGGTATTGCCACTGTTGCAACTATTATTGCCAGCCAGGCTTTGATTAGTGGGTCTTTTACTTTAATCAATGAAGCCATTAGTTTAAATTTTTGGCCACGTGTCACCGTAAAATTTCCAACCGATCAAAAAGGTCAAATTTATATTCCTAGTTTAAACTTAATTCTTTGGGTAGGCTGTGTGACCATGCTACTTTATTTTAGAAAGAGTGAACACATGCTTGCTGCTTATGGTTTCTCCATTATTGTCACAATGATTATGACTACCGTTCTAATTAATTTTTACATGTTAAATGTAAGAAGGTGGAATCGCTGGGTGGTAGCGCTTATTATTTTAGTTTTTAGCATTGTTGAAGTCTCCTTTTTTGTAGCCAATGTGGTCAAAATTCATGAAGCACTTATTACTTTTGTCTTTTCTTTCAGTATGATTTTTGTGATGACGATTTGGCATCGTGCGCGTAAAATTGCCAATCGTTATTTGGATTTCGTAAAACTAAATACCTATTTAGAACAACTATCCAACTTGAGTGCAGACAAAGATGTGCCAAAGTATGCCACCCACTTGGTGTACTTAACCAAGGCAAATAACCACAGAGAGATTGAACATCGTATTATTGACTCTATTTTAAATAAGAAACCAAAACGCGCAGATATATATTGGTTCATCCATATTGACCGGACTGATTCTCCATATGGTATGTCCTATAGCATTCGTGAATTAATTGACGATAAAGTGATGCGCGTCGATTTTAAATTAGGTTTCCGTATTCAACCACGCGTGAATGTCTTGTTTAAGAAAGTGATGCAGGAATTGAATGAGTGCCAAGAATTGGGTATTTACAGTAAGTATGAATCTTTAAAACAAAAAGATTTTCATGCAGACATTACCTATGTCATTATTGAAAGCTTCTTCTCTATTGAAAATGAACTTTCATTGAAAGAAGATTTTATTATGGACTTATACTTTAATATCAAGCATTTGTCACAAAGCGACCAAAAAGCCTTTGGTTTAGACAATGATATGACGATTGTGGAACATGTTCCTTTAATTATCAAGGCCAATGAGAACCTTCCATTAAAACGTACCTACGATTAATGTATCAATGCTGCATCTAATCACTCATTGATTAATTGGTACTTGCTTAATTGATTTTGTTTTCCCACCGCTACAATCCAGACTGGTTCAGTTGAGGATAACGTTACACCTACTGTATTTAAATTAACTGACTTAGTCTCCTTAGGTAGGATTGCTGCCACACGATAGCCAGTTTTACTTTTTTGAATCAACGCAAACTGTTTCAAATTAGAAACTGGGTTGGTATCTAAAATGCTATAACTATTATCTTGCTGCTTGACTAGTTTAGGACTTGTCATTTTATGTTGAACGAGCCATTCAATGGGTGCAATCAAGGCAGGGTTGTGGTAATAGGTATTTTGTAAGCTATCATTCCATCCATTGGCATTGGTTTTAAAACTAGCGCTGCTAAAATAGGCACTACCATGGGTGTTTTTTAAGGACCTCATTTTTTTAATTTGATTTGGAATCTCATTTGGAGATTTCCATGCAGCATTGCTGCCTGCTCTGTAAATGCCATGACCTACATAAAAATTTTTACCATAGCTATTACGATTCCACCACTCAATCAATTCATTGTAGTCCGCTAAAGCATGACCTTGCTCCCAATACAATTGTGGTGTGACATAATCAATCCAATCTTTTTCTAGCCACAATAAAATATCTGCATACAAATCGTCGTAGTTGGTTGTTGCTTTTGTTTTACTTCCTCTTGGGTCTGTTGATTGATTTCTCCAAACACCAAATGGGCTAATACCAAATTGCACCCCTGGCTTGACTTGATGGATGGTGGCAGACAATTGTTTTACAATGGTATCACAGTTGCTTCTTCTCCAATCATCCTTGCTTAAGCCTCTTGCATTTTTTTGAAAAGTTGCTTCGTCAGGAAATTCCTTTCCGACAATTTTATATGGATAAAAATAATCATCCATATGCACTGCATCAATATCATAACGTGCTACTAAATCACCCACCACTTTATTGGTATGTTGCCATACTTCTTGTAGGCCTGGGTTAAAATATTTTTTATCACCGTAAGTTAAAAACCATTCTGGGTGGACTTTAGATAAATGCGTATTGGCAATACTAGATTTATTGACATCAAATACGGCTCTATAAGGATTGATCCAAGCATGAAACTCCATTCCACGTTGGTGTGTGGCTTCAATCATAAAACTCAAAGGATCATAATATGGACTTGGGGCTTCACCTTGTTTCCCCATTAAATATTCACTCCATGGCTCTAAGGTGGATGGATACATAGCGTCTCCTGATGGTCTTACTTGCATGATGATGGCGTTCATACCATTTTTCTGATGCATATCCAACAATGCTTCAAACTCATCTTTCTGAACTTGACTACTCAATCCTGGTTTACTTGGCCAGTCAATATTGACGACGGTGGCAACCCATACTGCTCTGAATTCAAATACATTTTTATCTGATAAACTAGGTTGTGCAAAAACTGAAAACGGAATGGCTAATAAAAGTGTAAATAAAATTTTCTTCATAACTAAAGTAGTTGCTTATCGATTGATTTTAAAAATAGATGAAAAGGAAAAAATGAAATTAAAACACATTAGAACACTATACGCTTGTTGGATCGACTCTAATTTTATCGAGGATCTGATTCATCATTTGTGCTTCCGATTCATTGATCCCTTTTAATAATGCATCAATGCGCTCATTGTACTGATCTAATTGATCCACTAAATCAAGTCCTTTTGGAGAGAGGGTGATGTCCACTAATCTTTTGTCTTTTTCACAGGTATTTTTTACAACCAATTCTTTTGCAATCAATCTATCAACGATTCTACTTGTGTCGCTCATTTTATCCAACATGCGCTCTCTGATTTTGAGTGTACTCAATGGCGTAGCGCTTCCTCTTAAAATGCGCAGGATATTGTATTGTTGTTGTGTGACGCCTTCTTCGGAAAGCATTTTACCAATTTGTTCATTCAACCAATTTGCGGTGAAAAGGAGATTGATGCCCATTTTCTGAAACTCGTTTCTGAAATTAGGTTGTTGTATATCTTGTTCTATCCCCATTGTTGCATTGGTATTATGTTTCAGTTAAAAGTACAAATTATTGTCTTTTTTTCCATAATTGATATAGAGGCAATGCAAATAATACCCCGGCTGCATCTGCAATCATATCTTTTACTTCGAATCCTCTGCTTGGCACATACCATTTTTGATAATATTCCATCCCAATGCCATAAACAATACAGAAAATCATAGCCCAGGCTTGAACTCGGACCGACTTGAGGGCTTGTATGGTGGTATGATCAAAAAAATAATAGAAGGACCAGGCCAGTGAGCCAAATAAAATCACATGCACTATTTTATCAATCGGTAAAAGATACAACCATCCAGTTCGATCTGTAAAGCTACTGCCAGGAAGGCTCAACAATACAAATACGAGTGCTATTTCTGCAATCACCCAAATAAGGTATTTCATAAAGGTTGGTTTAGTGTACCAACTGCGCATACGCTTCGCTCGTAAGCAAGGCATCCACATCTGCCGGATTGCTTACTGTCATCTTAATCATCCAACCATCTCCATAAGCATCGGAATTCACCAATTCTGGTTGCGCTGATAAAGCTGGGTTCACTTCTAAGACTGTGCCAGCGATAGGTAAAAATAAATCACTTACTGTCTTCACCGCTTCTACAGTACCAAATACGGCTTCTGCAGCTAAAGTAGTTCCAACAGTATTGATGTCTATATATACAATATCTCCCAACTCGCCTTGCGCAAAGTCTGTGATACCAATTGTAGCTGTATTGCCTTCTAATTTAATCCACTCATGATCTTTTGTGTAACGTAAGTCTGCTGGGAATTGCATAGGTTATTTTTTTATTAGTGCAAATATTCATAAAAATTGGTAAAAAACCAATGGACTAGAACTGATTGTTATCAAAATAAAGTAAAACATGGTCTTTTAGGAAAACTTCCTGCTCTATCAAGTCCATCACAGGCAGGTTTTTGAGTTGTTTGAAATGGGGCCAACCATCGCCATCCTTGCCTTCAATCACATAGAAACCACTTGACATTAAAATGCTACAAATAGCCACATGCATCAAGTCTTGCTTTTGTTCTTTGCTAATTTTTTCTTGGATAAAACCAGTTTCTTGTAAGCCTATCAAAAACAAAATTGACTCTAGATCTGGCTTTTTACCAAATTTGTCCATCAATTTTCGTTCTAAATCCCACCACCTGGTTTGGAAATCGTCCCCTATAGTTGCCATAGATTTGTTCAATTTATGTTGCAAAGGTAGGGGAT